>ERZ1292640.1825-Hain-H43-02um-R1-1825-length-17432-cov-44_pt1 | contig 17432 bp, 19 predicted proteins | sample MGYA00564404_ERZ1292640 | MGnify/ENA primary metagenome ERZ1292640 (study PRJEB36523, sample SAMEA6512636) | groundwater metagenome | collected 2019-01-08 | study: AquaDiva: Metagenomics assemblies of 32 groundwater samples
TCGCTATGGAAAAATCTCTGGCCTTTACTATGGAATTTATTATAGCTTTGAGGTTACAGCGCTAAATCAAGCATTTTGGGCAAGCCTGCATCAAGCAGAACATATTCAGCTCTTTGAGCCTGATGAGCGAGAATTTTATCGCTATCACCCGGAGACTGGGCTTTACAGTGTTATTTCAGAAGACATCATCAAGCAGGAAATAGCCGCACGCATTCTTGATGTGTCACGCGAGCAAGGATTGCCATCGCTTGAGCGCAAACGGAATAATAGCATTCAGAATCATATCGTGGCCCAGCTTAAAGGCATCAGCGAAAAAAAGAACGCCTTTCGCCGTGACAATACAATCGTCCATCTGGCAAACGGAGTAATCGTATTTAAAACTAATGGCGAAGCAGATTTCTGCTCATTCTCGCCGGACTTCTGCTCCCGAAATCAATGCCCTATCCCATTCAATGCCTCCGCTAAATGCGACCGGTTTTTCGATGAGCTTCTGATTCCGGCGGTATCTACTGATGATGCTCTGCTCTTACAGAAATATACCGGCTTGTGCTTACTTGGAAATAACCTCATCCAGAAATTGCTTATCCTTGACGGCAAACCGGACCGCGGCAAATCTACATTAGCCTTGATCATTCAAAAATTAGTCGGACAGATAAATGTGACGGAATTACGCACAAGGCATCTCAGTGAACGTTTTGAATTATTCCGGTATCTTAAAAAGAACCTTCTTGTCGGCGTAGATGTGCCCGGACAATTTCTTTCAGAAAAAGGCGCTTATGTTATTAAAGGATTGGTTGGCGGCGATTGGTTTGACGCGGAGCAGAAATGCGGAACCGGCAGTTTTCCTTTTCAGGGTAACTTCTGCATTCTGATCACTTCAAATTCACGTTTACAGGTGCGCCTTGACGGTGACACCGGCGCATGGAAAAGGCGATTACTGATCATTCGTTTCGAAGCTCCTGCGCCTGCGAAAAAGATTCCTCACTTTGATGACTTGCTGATTCAGAAAGAAGGCAGTGGCATTCTTAACTGGGCATTGCAGGGATTGGGCATGTTACTCAAAGATATTCAGACTGGCGGCGACATTAAATTGTCAGAGGCACAGGATAAGATCGTTGAGGGTTTGCTTGCCGAAAGCGACAGCTTACGGCACTTCCTTGTCGAGAATGTCGTTCAGGATGAGGAAGCGGATCTTTCAACTACGGAGATCGTGGAGGCTTATGCCGAGTATTGTCCTTTAAAGGGTTGGAATCCCAAGCCGATTACGGTTATTCACCGGGAACTGGAAAGTTTAATGCTTGAGCTATTTGGGACGTCAAAATCGCACTCGATAAAGCGGGATGATAAAAGCACTAAGGGATTTCGCCGGGTGTCATTCAAGGACAAGTGATATGGGATTAGATCTGTCCAAGTTAGAAAAACTAAAACGCCGAGGTTCAAACACAATAGCGCGCTGTCCGGCTTGCGCTGAGTCCGGAGACGACCGCAAGGGTGAGCACTTGTTCATAAATGACGCGGGGCAGTTTGGTTGTGTATTGTTTCCCGAGCAGAATGGCCAACAGCACCGCCAGCGCATATTTGAGCTGGCAGGGGTCAAAGAAACGCCGGGCAAAAGCTTTGAAGTCAGAAAGCCCCTCTCTACTCCATCGGGTGCTTCGGTTATTCAAAAGGATATTCTGGGACATTTGGGACGCATCCCATCAACTCACGCCCGAAAGAGTTTTGAAAGTCATCTAAGTGAAAAAGAGTATAAAGCGCAAGAAGAGCTGACTAATAGTGTCCCAAGCGTCCCAGAGACTGAAGCAGACTGCTTAGACGAACTTGGGCCAAGGCCATTTTGAAAGGAGTATTTGTCATGACGACGAAAAAGCAGATTGAGGCAAACAAGCAAAACGCGCTCGTTTCAACCGGGCCGCTGACACCAGAGGGCAAAGCCCTTGTGTCGCAAAACGCGGTTAAACATGGGATATTTGTCAAAGACTTGCTCATCACAGCCGGAGACGGCAAGGAAGATGAGCAGGAATACAAGGAGCTTTTAGACGGCCTCGTCTTAAGTCTTCATCCTTCCGGACAGATGGAGTGCCTTTTGGTTGAAAAAATAGCGGCTGATTACTGGCGATTGCGCCGGGTATTACGCTTTGAGTCAGGCAGTATCCGCAAAGTCCTTGATATGGCTATAAGCGATTACTATAACAAGGCCGACTGGCAGGGCATTAAAGAACACAAGACCAATGAGGAGTTAGACGAGGAAATTACTGAATGCCACAAGGGGCAAGACAAACACACTCAAAAGCAGATCGCCAAGCTTGAACAGGCAAAGCTTAAGAATAAGTATGCTGAGGAAGTGACGGTCAAGACGAGTAGCCTGCCTGCCGGAGATGATTGGGACAAGGTCATTAAGTACGAGAAAGCGGTTCAACGGTCTATATTGCAGAACCTTGCCCTGCTGAAACGCCTGCAATCTATGCGATGAGGGGTTGAATATGGCTTTGTTTTGGCACAAATGCTTGTGTAAGCTTACGGGTCATTGGAAGGGGGTGTCGGCCGAGGGTCAGGCGAGGCGCTGGCCGTGAGTGATTTAAAATTTTAAAATGTCATGTCGTGTTCATTAAAACTAAAAAGAATTCTTTTTTTGGAAAAAGCGCGGCAGGATGTAGACGATAAAGGACTTGAACCAAAGAGTGGCGCAAGTTATAATGTTTTATAACCTTAAAGGAGAGAAACCTATGCCTGAATATTTAAAAATCCATGAAGCGGCGGACCTGCTTAAAATAACCAAGCAGACATTGCGCAATTGGGATAAACAGGGCAAGCTAACGCCTCACCGCCATCCGCTCAACAATTACCGTCTATATAAGAAATCTGATTTGATTAAACTCTTAAACAAAATCGAGAAGAAATGATCAATAAGCCCGTCAGATATTTTCTATACGCTCGCAAGTCATCGGAGAACGAAGACAGACAGGTTGCCTCTGTCCCCTCGCAGATTGAAGAGCTCAAAAAACTTGCCCAAGAGATGAATCTAAACATCAGTGAAATCTTCACCGAGGAGAAATCTGCCAAGGCCCCGGGACGGCCGGTCTTTAGTCAAATGATCGCGGATATTCACAAAGGCCGTGCCGAGGGCATTCTCTGCTGGAAATTAGACCGTCTGGCGCGCAACCCAATAGACGGCGGCACGATCAGCTGGATGCTTCAACAATCGATTATTCGCCATATTCAGACATTCCAGCGCGCCTATCACCCCACAGACAACGTTCTTATGATGAACCTTGAGTTCGGGATGGCCAATCAATTCATTCTCGATTTAAGCGTCAATACTAAGCGCGGCCAAAGGAATAAAATTCAGCAGGGCTGGCTTCCGCATAAGCCGCCGGTCGGGTATCTTAATAATCTTTACAATCAGCCGGACAAGCCACCGATTTATCCGGATCCCGTCTCTTTCCCGATCATGAAGAAACTTTGGGCGATTCTTTTGGAGAAACGCTGTTCCATTGACAAACTTTTTGATATCGCTCACGGGATGGGCCTAAAAATGGCTAAGGGCACTAAGATGTCAAGCCACAACTTCTACCTGCTCTTCCGCAATCCCTTCTATTACGGCGCATTCCTCTGGAATGACGAGGTATATCCGGGAAAGCATGAACCGATGATCACCAAGACCGAGTTTGATTTAGCGCAAAAAATTATCAATAGCCGGAGTTTCCCTCGGGAGCAAACGCACACTTTTGCCTTCACCGGCCTGATGCGTTGCGGAGAATGCGGGGCTTATATTACCGCTGAGGAAAAATTTAAGCACTTAAAGAACGGCGGCACAAATCATCACACTTATTATCGTTGCACGAAAAGGATCAAGCGGGATTGCTCCGAGCCGCCTATCCGATTAGAGGATCTCGAAAATCAGATCCGTGACATTTTAGGAAAGATAACCATACCGCCGCAATTCAGGGATTGGGCGATAAAACAACTGAAAGTTGATCAATCAAAAGAAATAGTCGACCGCGACGAAATCACCAAAGCGCACCGGCATAATCTGGACGCCTGCATCAAAAAATTAGACGCGCTCTTTAATATGCGCCTCAATGAAGAGATCAGTCAGGAAGAATACGCCAAGAAGAAAGACGATCTGCTCGAGGAAAAGCAGAAATACGAGGAGTTAATTGGTGATACGCAGGCAAGGGTTGAAACATGGCTGGATCGTGCTGACAAGGCCTTTATATTCGCTCAAACCGCGCAGAAACGGTTCGACACAGGTACTTTGGAGGACAAAAGGTATGTTCTCTCGTGTTTAGGTTCGAACCTCGTCCTATCGGGCAGAAAACTGCGTTTTCAGGTCGATGATTGCCTTGCCATCTTCCAAGAGGTCGCCCCAGACGTACAAAGCCTCCACAACCGGTTAGAACCAACGCAACTCGTTGATTCTACGACTGATTGGGAGGCTTTATATGCTCAAAACAAAAAATGGGGTGGCTGACGGGGATCGAACCCGCAAAACCTCTAGAGCCACAGTCTAGTGCTCTAACCAATTGAGCTACAGCCACCACAATTATTTATTACGCATGCAAAATAGCATGACAATTACAACATATTCTTTCTAAATTCTTAATATTATTATTTCTCCTATTACTATCTTTATGGTGAACAACCAATGCTCTTTTATCAGAAAACCCGCACATAGCGCATTTAAATGGAATATTATGCCTGCGCATTAAATCGCGATAAGCAGTTTCTCCAGAAACCCAATTTGGAGCATTGATACCATAACGGACATGCTTATTTTCCCAAGAGCAATGACAAGCCACACCACAAAAAAATTTATTTCTTTTTGATCTTTTAAAATCTTTGGGCGTCCTCCAAATCTCCTTACCGCAATAACTGCACTCAACCCATTTACCTGTAAACTGAGCTTTAGTACGACACTTTATAGAACAATATTTACCCCAACCCTTTTTCGCATGAAAAAGTTTTACATAAAATTCCTTGCCGCAAATTTTACATTTTTGATTTGGCACAATAAAATTATATCAAAGAACAGTAGGAATGTCAATATAATTAACTAGTTCGCAGTCAGATGCTCTAACCGATTGAGCTATAGCCACCACAATGCAACTTATATCTATGTATTTTCCCTCTTACGAGATTGCTGAAATAATCCAAAATAGGCAGCAATCTCTGAGGTCGCTGATATAATTTTTAGGAATTTTTCAGTGACCTCTCTTACTTTTATTTGCTCTCTTTTTTTTCTTTCTTAAGCGTACTATCTGCTACTTTTCTAAATTCATTTCCTACGGCGAACACGCCTGTGATTACCGCTTTAGATAATTCAGCCGTGCCTTTTACTGTGCCTTCAACAAGTTTACCGGGAAACAATAAAATATCCTGGAGCTCAAACCCCTTCCTGCTTCTTGCCTCTGTTAATTTTTTTTCAAAGGCCGCCCTTATATCATTAAAACCAAACTCCGGACGATCCATCTTTGTCAGAATAGTAAAATCCAAAACAATTTTTTCTTTGTCTGAAGCCCGAAGGATACCCAATACCGCGTCGGTAATTATCTCTGCTTTTTGTGCCTGTTCCTCTGGCGGCCGAGGCTTACGCACGATATCACTTAATTCCAAGCAACACTCCGCTTTGAGATTATTACTTAAGCTCGTAATATTACTTGTAAAATTAAGGGTTGCGCTTTCGATACGCGCTTTTTCCAGGCTCTTCAGCCAATTCGCGTAATACGGATGAAGATAAACTCCATCAATAGAGAGAACTTTTAAGTTAGCCTGCATATCAAGCTTGAAAATGTTTAACCAGCCGCTAGCTTCAATTATGCCTTCTTTATTTTTTCCCCATGGAATTTTACCTTTTAATTCAAAGTTAGTAATTGCTGAAACGGGATATACGTATAAATTCGTTAAATTGAAATTTATATCCTTAACCGTTAATTTAATACCATGCGGCTCAGCCACATGGTCAATAAAAGTCAATCTTCCATCATTGACGTCTAAACGCTTCAGTATAAAATAAAAAATACCCTCTTTTTTTATCTTCGGCGCCGGCACAGACGGAATAGATGGCGTTTCCGGTTCCGTTTTATTAGGCGCCGTGGTCAATTTCTGGGGCTCTTCGAGCAGTTTAACCGCGCTTACCACAGGAGGGATCCTTTGAAAAACAATTTGTGGCTTTATGATCTTGATTCGATTAAAAACAATTTTACCGGTTAAAAAATTAACTACACTCGGAGAGATAGACACCTTTTCAATCCTTGCCAAACCCTGAATATCTAAGTTTTTTATTACTAAATTAAACGGCGAACTCAAGTAAACACAATCAAGCATTACTTTCTTATGCAGCAGGCTTTCTAATTTTTTTGTAAGGATGCTCTTACCTTTGAAAAATACAAGCAAGTAAATCGCGCTAAAAAAAACAAATAAAACTAAAAAACCCGCCAAGAAAATTTTTTTCCAAAATTTCATAGTGCTGTTTACTTAACGCGCCTGGGCCGAATCGAACGGCCAGCCTACTGCTTAGAAGGCAGTTGCTCTATCCATTTGAGCTACAGGCGCATAATTCCTATATTCATAACAAAACGGCTTCGGCTATGAGAAGCCGCACCATAGCCTTGTGGCAAAAGTATTTTTTTTTTATTATTATTATTATTATTATTAAACTCTCATAGATACGCAAAAGTAATTATACACGCAATACCTTGCTATATCAAGAATATTTTACGCATTCTGTGGGAATGATACCATAGATCGTTACCCCCCTGCTTATGAGGGAAAGCTTAAAAAAGGTTGCTTCGCTCGCTTCGTTCGCTCGTAATCAAACTGTGTCGTAATTAAGAAAAACCGTCATTCCGGAATGTTTTAATCCGGAATCCAGGAAATATTATTAACCTGGATTCCGGCGACAGCCTGCCCCGGAGAAAGCCGGTATCCATAAGTTTATTGAAATCAAAGAGTTCTGGATTCCGGCTTTCGCCGGAATGACGAAAAGAGCATTTCGCAACAATCCCAAAGTGCATACCAAACAAAAAAGGACAACCCTCATTATTAAAAAGTAAGAGAATTGTCCCTTTTGTATTAATTTGACCCGCTAGCGCTTTCGGTTTTTACGAATCTATCTAAAATGTTTCCTTCTTCCAGAAAACGCGAAACCGTGGTAAACACTGAGCCTGTGCTGTCAAGATAGCTCCTGGGGGAAGAATTAATGCGAGGCTTTAATAAAAAGAGGTTCTCTTTAGCCCGCGTTATAGCCACATAGAACAGCCGGCGCTCTTCTTCAATAGCATCCTTATCTTCCAGAGATAAATACGATGGCAGGTACCCTTCTGCCACATAAATCACAAACACACTATGCCACTCTAAGCCCTTTGCTGAATGGATTGTGGATAAAGTCAGCGCGGAATCATTCCTATCTTTAGCTTCCGTGTTTATGTTTTTCTCCGGCGGCTCAAGCGCCATATCCGTAAGAAACTGCTCCAGAGAGTCATATCTTGAAGCAATGCGCTCCAGCGAACTCAAATCATTAAGGCGCTTAGGAAAATCATCATATTTTTCTTTAAGCAGCGGTTGATAATATTTTAAAAAAACCTGAATCATATTGACAGGCAAATATTTCGCGGCATCGGTTTCATTTAACAATTCCAAAAGCTCACCCAAACCTTCAATTTTATTTATAAACTTTTTGTCTACGCTAAGGCTTGTTTTATTTACTGCTACTTCCGCAATCAGGCGCTCAGCAGTTTTTGGGCCTACGCCTTTTAATAATAAAAATACCCTATACCAGCTTATCTGGTCAGCGTGGTTATGCGCGATACGCAGGTAAGCTATCATATCTTTAATATGCGCCGCCTCAACAAACCTCTGTCCGCCATATTTTATAAAAGGAATACCGCGGTTCGCAAGCTCTACTTCCAAGTCATTAGAATGCCAGCCGGAACGGAAAAGCACCGCGATGTCTCCTAGCCGAGCGCCTTCTTTTTTTAATTCTAATATTTTATTAGCAATAAATCTGGACTGGCTATTTTCATCCCTGGCATCCACAAAAACCGGAAGTTTTATCCCCTGGTTCCGGGTGAAAAGATTTTTTTCAAATTTTTCTTCCGCGAAACGGATCACCTCATTAGTCATATCCAAAATCGGCTGTGTACAGCGGTAATTTTCTTCCAGAGTAATAATCTTGGTATCTTTAAAAATCTTAGGAAAATCCATAATATTCTTAAAATTCGCACCGCGAAAAGAATAAATACTTTGAGAATCATCGCCTACAACCATAATATTTTTATGTTCACCGGCTAAAAGACAAATAATATCGGCCTGCATTTTGTTGGTATCCTGATATTCATCCACCATAATATACTTATATCTGCTGGCCAAAGCAAACCGGACATTTTCATGTTTTTCCAATAAATCTTTAAGATAAACCAACAGGTCATCATAATCAAGCAACGACTTAGAATATTTATATTTCTTATATTCAAAGCTTATTTTTTTAATTTCATCCGACCACTTAACAAATTGCGGATATTCGTCAAAAATCACATTTTCAATGGTTTCTGATTTATTCACGCTGATAGAAATTATTTCGGTAATCGCCTTTTTTCGGGGAAAGTGTTTATCAATTTTATTAAATCCTAACTGATTGCGGGCAAGGCTTACGGCATCTTCGGCATCCGAACGGTCAAGAATAGTAAAGTTGTTGGATAATCCCAAAACGCCGGCATACCTTCTTAAAACGCCATTAGCAAAGGAATGAAACGTGCCGCCCGAAACATTCTGACATCTGTCATCTAAAAGCAATGATGCCCGCTTGAGCATTTCTTCCGCTGCTTTGCGGGTAAAGGTCAGTAAAAGTATCTCTCTCGGCTCAACTCCTTTTTCTACCAGATAAGCGACGCGATACACTAACGTACGGGTCTTACCGCTACCGGCTCCGGCAATAACTAAAAACTGCCCTTGCATTGATTGCACAGCATTAAACTGTGCCGAATTCAACTCTTTTTTATAATCTATCTCTTTTAACATTGAACCCTTTTTATTGATTAAAAACGAATTTAAGGAAGGACTGTTTCATTGCGGCTTCGGATACAAGTAAATCCGAGCCGCTATTATATCTTTTTATCTACTTTCTTATGTGTCTGAACAGCTTGGCCGAGATGAACATGGCAGTATGCCTCATGATTATAAATACTAAGCATCTGCTTACAAAGAGGAAATTTACATTTTCTGCCTTTAAGCGAAGTTTTAACTTTTTTCATGACATATCTGTTTGTTCTTTTACAATAGAGATACCAATAGCCCGAGGGCCTTTAGGGGAATTTTCAATTTCAAAAGTCACCTTCTGTTCTTCTTTTAAAGAATCCATCTGCTCGCCTACTAAACCGCTCTGATGAAAGAATACTTCTCTTCCGTCGGTATCGCTAATAAAACCAAATCCTCTTTCGCGCATTATTTTCTTAATTTTACCGGAATGCATTTTTACATCCTCCTTGTATTTTTAATGAACATAACCATCGCGTAGAGGACGGGCTTACCCGCCCTCTACGCTCTGTTTCTAACTACACCTTGGTAACGTTTACAGCCTGATAGCCTTTAAGTCCTTTTTCAATCTCGAATTCAACTTCCTGACCTTCAGCTAAGGATTTAAAACCTTCACCCTGGATAGATTTATGATGCACAAAAACATCATCACCAGATTCAGGAGTGATAAATCCATACCCTTTCTGATCACTAAACCATTTTACTTTACCTCTTGCCATTATTTACTACCTCCTCTCACCAAAATTATAGTAAATAATGAAACCTCAACCCAAAATTTGCAATAGAAAAAGAATTCGACGGGTTAAAACAAAAAAAAACCGTAAAGGTTAGCTAACTTCCCCTTTACGGCCTAAGTTTGTCTAAACTTTTATTTACTACAAAATATATTATACCCCCTTATCCTCTTTTGTCAAACAATCTTTTATTTTAGACCTGGGAATCAAAACTTGGACAAAAAGTACCACTTTCCTAAATAGGGTCTTCAGAAGAAAGGTGACAATCAGGCAGTCATAAATTTTGTGAAGTGTTGTATTAAAAGTTTGAATCTACTGTCTTGGTACTTTTTTGGTATTGGTATTTTTGGTATTTTTTGTGTTGTTTTTTGTAGGGGCGGTTCGCGAACCGCCCCTACGATAAAACATAAACCATTGTTGGCAATAATTAAAATGGGGCCAAAAATAATAACGGTGGTTCACTCTTTAGCGGTTGGTATACGCCTCATGAAAAATTTAGTGAACTGTTGCATTAGGAATTTGAATCTACTGTCTTGATATTTTTGGTATTTTTTTAGTATTTTCTTTTAGAGGGTAGTTTTTGAATCGGCTAAAATTTTTGCATAATCAAAAGCTGCGTCAAAACTATAAACTTCCTTAAAATCATCTATTGAATCTTCATCGGTCTTGGCAAGAAGCTTTTTACTGATCATATTAAAAACAATATTCCCGAAATCCCCGGTTTTAGTGATGCCCCAGTGTTTTAAAACCGTCCTGGCCATCGGGCCATACTGCTCAATAGCGAAATCACGCAAACCTTGCGAAAGTTCTTTGCCTGATATATGAGCCTGCTTTTTAAGCCTGGCCTGTGTCCAATGCAAGGCATGTATAACAAACCCATAACTATCAGGCTTATATCGGCTGTCTTTTACGCAAATGGCTTCTATCAAAGAATAAAAATCCTTTTTTGCACTTTTTCCCATAAAAAATAATAAACGTCCCTTTTTTCCCCTGGATTCCGGACGCAGTTTACCCCGATGCAAACCGGGGCCGGAATAACGAGGGTAAGATACGTCACCCCGACGAAAGTCGGGGTCCAGTAATTCTGTCATTCCGGATAGAGAAACATTCTATGAAATATTTCCTATTCTCTGGCAACTTTAATAATAAATCCCACGCTATGCGCGGTCATATCTGGCGCATACATTGACTGTAGGGTAGCGGCACCGACACGATAAACTCCGGGCTTTGTGGGCCTTAGCCTATAATGCAAGATGTATTCGCCATACGGAAGCCAACTAATGGCGTAAGAGTAGCCTTCGCAAGGTAAAGTCGCTTTTCATCTCTGGTCGGGGAGGTGGGACTTGAACCCACGACCTCTTGCTCCCAAAGCAAGCACTCTAGCCAAACTGAGCCACTCCCCGTTTCATAATCATATCTTATTTAACTGCGCCCAACATGTTACTAAGCTCTTAAAAACGTAATATCCACCCTATTCAGCATTATATCAGCCTAAACCGTATTTCTCAATATATTTCTGAATAATCTTTTTTGAATAATCTTTTTTACTTTTTTTAACGCGTGATAACGATGACTAAGCTTATGTTTTATTTTTTCACCTAATTGCGCGAATGTCTTTTTATATTTGGGAATAATAAATAAAGGGTCATAGCCAAAGCCGTGGCTGCCCTGCTCCTTAAAACCAATCAAACCGCTACATTTACCCTCAACTACTCCCAACAAACCTTTCTCATCAGCTAAAGCTGCCGCACAAATATAATTTGCCTTTCTTTGGCTTAAAGGTTTTTCTCCAAGAAGCTTAAGAACCTTTAGGTTATTTTTCTGGTCACTTTTATCTTTCGTCGAACCCAGTTGGGCTCTGACACTTCCTCGGGCATTTCGGCCTCGCCCAGTTAGGCTCGGCACTTCCTCGGGCAATTCTGCCCTCGGTCGCCCTCGGTCGCCCGAGAACCTCGAAGAATAAACCCCGGGCTTGCCGCCCAAGGCATCCACGCAAAGACCGGAATCCTCTCCCAAGGTTAACTTTTTTGTAAAACGCGCGATTTTTATTGCTTTCTTTATAGCGTTATCTTTAAAGGTTAAACCATTCTCAATAATACGCGGAGGCTTAGAATAATCCTCCAAAGAAGTTATCTTAAAATTAAGATCGCTCAATATCTCTTTTATCTCTTTGAGCTTTTTCTTATTTTTTGTCGCCACCACTAATTCTCTTACCATGAAATATCCCTAAGACTGCCGCGTTGAATCTCAATAAGATCCCCAATCCCTTTCTTAGCCAAAGTTAATAATCCGTCCATCTGTTCTTTATTAAAAGGCTCTCTCTCGGCTGTGCCTTGTATTTCAATAAATTTTTCACTGCCTGTCATTACCACGTTCATATCCACGTCAGCCTTAGAATCTTCTTCATAACACAGATCTAAAAGCAAATCGCCACTCACTATTCCAACGCTTGTAGCGGCCACAAAATCTTTTATCGGAATATTTTTAATCGAGCCATCCTTCTTGAGCTTATTTAACGCGTCTACCAAAGCAATAAAACTGCCTGTAATTGAAGCGGTGCGCGTGCCGCCATCCCCCTGTATTACATCGCAATCAATCCAAATAGTGCGTTCTCCAAAAGCAGTCATATTAGTAACTGTCCGCAGCGACCTGCCAACAAGCCGCTGTATCTCATACGTACGGCCGGAATCCTTGCCGCGCTGAATACGCGTCTGACAAGAGCGCGGAAGCATTCCGTATTCAGCAGTTACCCATCCCGTACCGGTCCCTTTTAAAAAACGCGGCACAGACTCTTCAACTGACGCGGTACAGATAACCTTGGTATTACCTAATTCTATAAAACATGAACCTTCCGCATATTTTATATAATTCCTGGTAATTATAACTTTTCTTATTTTATCAAACCCCCTGCCGTCTAAACGAATCATTTAAACCTCGCTTTCTTAAGTTGTAAACTATAAGCTTCGATAAATATCGTTGCCTTTTGTATCGATGCCTACGATTAAAGGAAAATCCTCTACCTCTAACTTGTAAATCGCCTCCGGTCCTAAATCTTCATAAGCAACGGGCTTTGCGCTTTTCACGCATTTCGAAAGTAACGCTCCGCATCCGGCGTAAGTCAAAAAATATACTGCCCTGTATTTTTTTATTGCCTCAACTACTTCTTTTGAGCGAGAACCCTTACCAATCATTACCCCTAATCCCGCTTCAAGCAAAATCGGCGTAAAGACATCCATCCGCGAACTCGTAGTCGGACCGCAAGAGCCTATGGTTTTTCCCGGCGCTGTCTTAGTGGGTCCGCAGTAATAAATAACCGCGCCTTTAATGGGAATCGGTAACTTTTCCCTCTTTTTAATCGCCTCAACCAATCTCTTATGCGCCTGATCTCTTGCCGTATAGATTACGCCATTAAATAGAATATCGTCGCCTGCTTTTAAATTTTGAATTTTGCATTGCAATTTTGAATTTTGCATTTTGATTTTTAAATTTTTTTTACCGCGCTCCTCAACGCGTGGCAGCTAATATTTACTGCCACGGGCAACCCGGCAATATGCGTAGGATAAGTTTCAATGTTCACCGCCAGACAAGTAGTTTTTCCGCCTAGACCCATTGGGCCGATGTTTAAACGGTTAATATCATTCAATAAACCCTGTTCTAATTTAAAGAGTTTGCCGGTTAGCCTGTTAGCCAGTTTGCCGGTTATTTTTCTTAATAATGCTTTCTTTGCCAAAAGACACGCATAATCCGCTGTACCGCCAATTCCCACGCCTATCACATACGGAGGGCAGGCGTTCGGTCCGGCAATCTTAATTGAATCTATAATAAATTTTTTAATTTCGTCCCAACCAGCAGTAGGATTAAACATCTTAAGCTGGCTTTTATTCTCACAACCGAAGCCTTTTGGTAAAACTGTTATCTTTAATCTGTTGCCCGGCACAATATCTACATGCGTTACTGCCGGTAGAGATCCTGATTTACCCCTTAATAACGGGTCTTTAATAATTGAATTTCTTAAAAAACCTTTTTTGTATCCTAATTCTACTCCTTTATTAATGGAAGCTTTAAAATCGCCGATAATTCTTACATTTTGACCTAATTCTATAAAAACGCAAGGAAATCCCGTGTCCTGGCAGATAGCTATTTTTTTACTTTTAGCGTAAACAGCATTATCAATAATCGCTTTAAGTATTCTTTTCGCGCGGAGGCCTTTCTCGTTTGAATACGCTCTTTTTAGCGCGTCAAGCGCGTCTTTTCTTAAATTTAAATTCGCCTGAATACATAAATCACTAATGACGTCTCTAATTTTATCTGCTTTTATTATCTTCATCTTCCCTTATGGAACTGTTACAAAATCGATTGTAGGGGTTCGATTTATCGAACCCGAGAGAGAGATATCTCGACGGGCACGCCTCGAGGCGAAGCCACGGGCGCGATAAATCGCGCCCCTACAAAATAACGAAAATTTGCTATTTCACAACAGTCCCTTTATACTCTCTGACAACTGTAGTCTTTATCCCGCCACGGGGATTAAATTCCGCGCTTAACTTTACCCAGCGCGGACTAGACGCCTTAACAAAATCATCCAACATCTTATTTACTAAATGCTCATGAAAAATTCCGATATCGCGGAAAAAAATGGTATACATCTTTAATGATTTTAGCTCAATGCAGTATTTGACAGGAGAATATTCAATTTTTATTACGGCAAAATCCGGCAAGCCGGTCTTTGGACAAATACAGGTAAACTCGGGTATATCTAAATTCACAGTATATTCTTTATCCGGATATTGATTCTCCCAAACCTCAATTTTTGGCGTCTTGAGGCTTCTTATATTTTCCTGTAACCCCTCATAAGGAAATGCTATTTTGCGCTTTGCGCTTTGCGTTTCGCGTTTCATTTCACTCCCATCATCTTATGTATCTGTGGAATTATACACGCGGTTATTTTCTCTTTCCTACAAAAGGCCTTAAAACTTTCTAATTTATCTCTAAGGCCATCGCCTTCCTCACAACTATTGGGCTGTAAAACTAAAATCGCGCTTGCGTTAACTTCTCTTATTAACCTTACGCCTCGCGCGATATCATCTTCTTCCGTAGAATGGCATACCACTGCTTTTAAAAAAACTTCTTTCCTTGACGCAATTCCTAAAAATTTACGGTGATTATTCCAAAAATTTCCTTGCAAGGTAGAACTAGGCAATTTTAAATCCATAGCCACGATATCCAAATGCTCTATCACCTCGGATAATTCATTTGCTAAAGTTCCGTTTGTTTCTAAATAATTCTTATATCCCGCCTTGCGGGTTAATTCCAAAGTCTCTTTCAAAAAATCCTTCTGCAAAAGCGGTTCTCCGCCGGTAAAAGAAATAGAATGATGGTTGTTGCCATGCGATTTTATCTCTTCTAACAACTCATCTGGCTCGTATTCCATAAAGGAATCCGGCTTTGTATCGCAATAATCACAATTAAGATTGCATCCAAAGAAACGCACAAAAAGCTGCCTCTCTCCAAAGTAAAGGCCCTCGCCCTGAACACTATCAAAAATCTCCGCGATTTTTCCTCTCATAATCCAAAGGCGTCCATAAGACGAGCCTCCTTAAATCCTTTTGCGCGATAATAACAACTATCGCATTTTCCGCAAGGCATCTTCGCGCCCTGATAGCATGACCAAGTCAACTTAAATGGAACTCCTAACCGACTGCCCAATCTAATTATCTGGGCTTTAGTTTTATTAATTAAAGGAATTTCTATTTTAATCTTTTTATGTTCAACCCCTGCTTTTGTGCCGCAAGAAATAACCTTGTTAAACGCGCGGTAAAATTCCGGACGGCAATCCGGATAACCGGAATAATCAACCGCGTTGGCACCGATAAAAATCGCGCTTGCGGATATTGATTCGGCATACGATAAAGCAAAACTTAAAAAAATAATATTGCGGCTAGGGACATAGGTTGAGGGAATATGGTTAACCGGTTTGCCAGTTAGCCGGTTTGCCGGTTTACCGGTTAGCCTGTTTGCCGGTTCCGGGATATTCATATCTTTATCTAAAAGAGCTCCACCTTTCCATGGTAAACTTATTTTTATAATTTTATACGAGCTCTTTATGCCGCGCGCTATACGCCGCGCGCTTTCCAGCTCTCTACGGTGCCGCTGGTCATAATCAAAAATTAAACAATAGCACTGATAGCCCTTGCTTTTAGCAAAATACAAAGTCGTAGCTGAATCTAACCCGCCGGACAAAAGAACAACGGCCTTTTTCTTCATTATTCTTGATAAACAGCTGAAGAATTTTCCGATTCCCAAACTGTGATTGATTTAAGATTTGAAATTTTTGGCTTTAAATTATCATAAATATATCTAGCGATATTTTCTGAAGTGGGGTTAACTCTTTTAAAATAAAGGATATCATTTAAATATTTGTGGTCGAGTTTCTCTAACATTTTATTTACTTTTGATTTTAAATATCTAAAATCAAGAACAAAACCAATCTTATCCAGCTCTTCTTTTGCTACTACCACCTCAACTCTCCAGTTGTGGCCGTGCAGTTCCTCGCATTTTCCACGGTAACCCCTTAGATTATGCGCGGCGCTAAAATTCCCTTCTACCTTTATACTATACATATTTTTTCTCTACTTCATGTGCATTTAGAGAACACACCTGTAAACGCATACTTCTAAACAAGGCTCATCTTCTTCGCGTCTTTTATGGGCCTGCCTAAAAATCTTGCCGCGAGGCCGCTAAACCACTCAGGGTTATCAGAAACGTAAAATTTCTGTTTTCCTTTATGGCCTTTATTCAAGAGCCCCTCATTTGCCAAAATCTTTTTAACCTCAATTGCCACCTGCTTAGCGGAATCTATAAGCGTAACATCCTTACACATCACCTGTTCAATCAAAGATCTCAAGAGAGGATAATGCGTACAGCCCAAAATAACCGTATCAACCCCCGCGTCTTTAAGCGGTTTAAGATACGTCTTAACCACAGCCATAACCACATCGCCAGAAAGCCAACCTTCCTCCACTAAAGGAACAAATAAAGGGCAAGCCGCGGTTGTAACCTTTATTTTTGGATCAAGCTGTTTTATTTCTAATTCATAGGCGCGGCTCTTGATAGTGCCTTTCGTGCCAATAACGCCAATACGCTTATTCTGCGTCGCGTAAACCGCTTCTCTTACCCCTGGGCTAATTACACCCACAATCGGCACTTTAAAATGATTTTTAATCGCGGGTATCGCGAGGCTGGACGCGGTATTGCATGCCACGCATATAAGTTTTACCTCCTGTTTTAATAAAAATAAAATGTTCTCCATGGAAAAACGTATCACCGTTTCTTTTGATTTTATGCCATAAGGAACACGCGCTGTATCGCCAAAATAAACGATGTCTTCACAGGGAAGCTGATGTATTAATTCCCTGATTACAGTCAATCCTCCCACTCCAGAATCAAACACGCCAATAGGTTTCATCTTGTACCTTCTTGTATAGTATTGTTTATTATCTTTGTTAACCGTATTAATACACTGTGGATTCCCGCCTTCGCGAGAATGACACAGCTATGAAGTTTTTATCATCCCCGAATGCTTTAGTCGATGATCCAGGGTTTTCTCGTCATGGATTCCCGCCTTCGCGAGAATGACACAGCTATGAAGTTTTTATCATCCCCGAA
>ERZ1292640.847-Hain-H43-02um-R1-847-length-25477-cov-19_pt1 | contig 17425 bp, 16 predicted proteins | sample MGYA00564404_ERZ1292640 | MGnify/ENA primary metagenome ERZ1292640 (study PRJEB36523, sample SAMEA6512636) | groundwater metagenome | collected 2019-01-08 | study: AquaDiva: Metagenomics assemblies of 32 groundwater samples
CGGCGGGGGCGGCATGGCCTCCTACGGCTATAACAGTCAGGGCATCGTCGCTGGCGGCTACACGATCGCCCGCGGCGTCGTGATCGAGAATGCGATCGGCGGCGACGGCAACGACAAACTGACCGGCAACGCAGCCAACAACCGCCTCGAGGGCTGGGGCGGCCGCGATGACATAGACGGCAAGGAGGGCGCCGACACGATGATCGGCGGATCGGGCGACGACAGCTATTACGTCGACGATTCCGGCGACATGGTCGTGGAGCTTGGGGGAGGGGGAAATGATTTAGTCCGTACGTGGCTCGACGACTATACGCTGCCGGAAAATGTCGAGAACCTGATCCTGTGGGGCGAGGCCCTCCAGGTGAACGCGACGGGCAACAGCCTGGGCAACATGATCTACGGCACAATTCGCGCCAATGTCCTCAAGGGCGGTGGCGGCGCCGACAGGCTCGACGGGTCCTTCGGTGACGACCGGTTGGTCGTCAGCGATCTGTCGTTCGTGATGGCCGATGGCGGGCCCGGTATCGACACGCTGGCGTTGGACGGCGCGGGGTTCGTTCTGGACCTGACCAATCCGGCCATGAGGGCAAAACTCTCGAGCATCGAGCGCATCGATCTCACGGGGACCGGCGACAACACGCTCAGGATCGACAAGGCGGCCGTGAACGGTCTCGCCGAGTCGCGCGTGATGGTCGTCGAACGCGATCGGGGCGACGTCGTGCAGTTCGGCGATCCGGGCTGGTCGAGCACCGGCTTGGCCATCGATGGCGACGGCATCTTCGAACGTTGGGTGTCCGGCACTTCCGCAGTTCTTGTCGAGCAGGACGCGCCTGCGGTGGGTGTTACCATTGTCGGCACGGCCGGCGACGACATCGTCTCGAGGACCGTGACCGTAGCGGGCCAGCCACGGGCGACCAACCTTGGCGACATCATCGACGGCGGTGCCGGCAACGACTCGCTGGACGGCGGTGGTGGCGACGACAGGCTCTACGGTGGCGACGGAAACGATATCCTGATCGGCGGCACGGCCACGGCCGGCGGGAGCAACCAGCTCTGGGGCGGGACGGGCAGCGACACGGCCTCCTATGCCGGCCGGAGCGGCGCGGTCCACGCCGACCTCGGTGCCCAGGCGGGCTATGTCGACGGCGTGCTGGTCGACCAGATGAACTCGATCGAGAACCTGACGGGCGGATCGGGCAACGACGTACTGGTTGGTGACGCCGGGAACAATGTTCTCGTTGGCGGTGCTGGCGCCGACACGATGGCGGGCGGGCTGGGTGACGATACCTATGTCGTCAACGTCGACGGCGATATCGCGAACGTCAACGGCGATGTCGCCACGGAAGGCGTGAACGAGGGAACGGATACGGTCGAGACATGGTTCGGCTGGACGCTCGGTGCCAACTTCGAGCAGCTCCGGCTGCTGGGTACGAACCATTTCAGTGGCACCGGCAACGACCTGAACAACGCGCTGTTCGGTAATGCCGGGAGGAACTACCTCGATGGCGGTGCCGGCGCCGACACGATGAGTGGCGGACTGGACGACGACACCTATATCGTCGACCAGTCGGACGACGTCGTCGTCGAGGCTGCCGGCGGCGGGACGGATCTGGCCCGCTCGTCGGTGTCCTACCAGCTCAGTGCAAATGTCGAGAACCTGGTTTTGACAGGTGGCGCGTCGATCAGCGGCTTCGGCAACGATCTCGCCAACGTGCTCGACGGCAACTCGGGCAGCAACGTGCTCTTCGGCGGTGACGGCGCCGACTCGCTGTCGGGTGGCGATAGTGCCGACTACCTGCTGATCGATGCCGCGGATACCGGCATTGCCGGCGGCGCGGGTTTCGATTCCGCCTTCGTGCAGACCGGTGCGGCGGTGACGCTGGACATGGGCACGGCGTCGATCGAATGGGTTCAGGGCAATGCCGGCGGCGATACGTTCAATGCTTCGAGCCAGACAGGCGCCGTCTATATCTATGGCCAGGGCGGCGACGACACGCTCACCGGCTCGGCCTTCGGCGACTATATCGATGGCGGCGACGGCACAGACACCCTGGAAGGCGGCGGCGGAGCCGACCTCATGCTGGGCAATGGCGGCTCCGATATCCTGCGCGGGCAGGGCGGCGACGATTCCCTGATCGAGCTGGGCGGCGACAGCGTGATCGATGGGGGCACGGGCTTCGATTCGCTATTCGTCTGGTCCGACACGGGCTTCACGCTCAACCTCACGACTGCCTCGATCGAATGGGTGCAGGGCTCGGTGCTGGGCGACGACAATCTCAACGGCGCAGGCAATACCGTGAACACCTTCCTTTATGGTTGGGGCGGCGCGGACGTTCTGACCGGCGGGTTGGGCGACGACTACATCGCCGGCGGCACCGGCGACGACGTTCTGACCGGCGGCGCCGGCCACGACACGATGATCGGCGAGGCGGGCTTCGACCGCTATGTCTATACCGCCGCCACTTGGGGTTCCGACACGATCCATTCCTTCGACTTCAACGGCGAGAAGCTGGATTTCACGGCGGTCGCGGCGATCGACTCGTTTGCCGACTTCACGGCCTACGAATGGGATCCCCTTGGCCTGGGCTACAACTCGACGACGCTGTTCTACACCAACGGCGGCACGACCAGCGCGATCACGCTGATCGGCGTGCAGACAGCGAGCCTCTCCGACGCGGACTTCCTGTTTGCTTAGCAGTTGAGGCCCTGGCGAAGTCTTGGCGGGCCGCAGAGCGCGCCTAGGGCCAGCGTGCTTCCGGTGGCAGCGACATCAGGATGGCCTCGACGTTGCCGCCGGTCATCAGGCCGAACCTGGTGCCGCGGTCGTGCAGCAGGTTGAATTCGACGTAGCGGCCGCGGCGCACGAGTTGGTGCTCGCGCTCGGCCGCCGTCCACGGCTCGTTCATGTGGCGGCGCACGAGCCTTGGATAGATTTCCAGGAAGGTCTCGCCGACGCCTCGGGTTAAGGCGAGGTCGTGCGCGTGATCGCCCGAATCGAGATAGTCGTAGAAGATGCCGCCCACGCCCCTGGGCTCGTCGCGATGGGGCAGGTGAAAATACTCGTCGCACCATTCCTTGAAGCGCGGGTGGTACGTCGGATCGTGGCGGTCGCACACAGCCTTGAACGCGGCGTGGAAGTCGCGCGTGTCCGGCTCGTGCGGCACCATCGGCGTGAGGTCGGCGCCGCCGCCGAACCAGGCGCGCGTGGTCACGATGAAGCGGGTGTTCATGTGCACCGCCGGCACCTTGGGCGAGCGCATGTGGGCCACCAGCGAAATGCCCGAGGCGAAGAAGCGCGGGTCCTCGGCGGCGCCGGGGATCTGGGCGCGGAACTCGGGGCTGAACTCACCGAAGACGGTCGAGACGTTGACGCCGACCTTCTCGAACACGCGGCCACGCATGATGGCCATGGTGCCACCGCCGCGATCCTCGCCGTCGGGTCCTTCCTCGCGCCGCCACTCCCTGCGCTCGAAGCGGCCGGCCGGCAGCTCCGCGTGCGTGCCCGAGAGCTCGTCCTCGATCTTCTCGAATTCGGCGCAGATGCGGTTGCGCAGCATTCCGAACCAATGTCGCGCGCTGTCCTTCCAGCGCAGCACAGTCGCCTCGTCGGGAAGCCGGGAGGGGCCGTTGGGGCCGGTGGCGGTACGGGCAGGCTTGGTCATCGGAATTGGGTCATGCGAGCTGGGCGAATCCCTGAGTCTGGCGAAGGCCCTCGCTCAATACCATTGCCGCCGCCAGCGCAACATTGAGCGAGCGTGCGCCGGGCCGCAGAGGAATACGGACCCTGAGGTCGGCGGCGTCGTGGACGTCGGCCGGCACGCCCGCGCTTTCGCGGCCGAGCAGCAGGATATCGTCGGCGCGGAAGGCAACCTCGGGCAAGGGTACGGCGCCGGCCGTCGATATCAGGACTAGGCGCCCAGAGGCCCCCCCGGACGGCTGCCCGCCGAGGTGGGCCGTCCGGAAAGCCGTCCAGGAGGCGTGCCGGGTGATGGTGGCCAGGTCGTAATAATCCATCGCGGCCCGGCGGATTCGCTTGTCGTCGACCGGAAAGCCGCAGGGCTCGATGATGTCCAGCGGCACGCCCAGGCAGGCGGCGAGACGGATGAAGGCGCCGAGATTCTGAGGAATATCGGGCTCGAAGAGGGCCAGGCGCATGGCTTTTTCTACTCCCGTCCGCGTCGCGAAAGCGCCGTCCGTGCGGCACGCTGTCACAGAAAGCAGCACTTGGTGCCTGCGACCAACAGAGCCTTGAAACATAAGGGGCTTTCCCGGCTATAAAGGCCAGCATCTCCTTGGGGGACGGAAAGAAACAATGGCTTCATCTAGCGTTCCGGCCGACGGGCACGGCGATCCGACGCGGCGCGACTTCCTCATGGTTGCGACTGGCGCTCTTGGCGCGGTCGGTGCGGCGGCCGTCGCATGGCCGTTCATCAACAATCTCAATCCCGCCGCCGACACGCTGGCGCTCGCCTCGATCGAGGTGAACGTGCAGCCGATCGAGGTCGGACAGGCGATCACCGTGAAGTGGCGCGGCAAGCCGGTCTTCATCCGTCACCGGACGGAGAAGGACATCAAGGAGGCCGACGCGGTGCCGATGTCGGAACTGCCCGATCCGCAGACCGACAATTCGCGCGTGACCGACACGGCGAAGAAGGTGCGGCCGGAGTGGCTGATCATGATCGGCGTCTGCACCCATCTGGGCTGCGTGCCGCTCGGCAACCTGCCGGGCCAGGACAAGGGTCCCTACGGTGGCTGGTACTGCCCGTGTCACGGCTCGGCCTACGACACGTCGGGGCGTATCCGGAAGGGACCGGCGCCGCTGAACCTCGCCATTCCGCAGTACCTGTTTCTTTCCGACTCACTCGTCCGCATCGGCTGATCGCCGTATCGATCGCACACCGATCGCCACAACTGATCCGCCCAGGAGTTCGCAGCAATGGCCTCGTCTCACGGCACACCGCCGGTCTTCAACAACAAGGTGATCGCCTGGATCGATCACCGCCTGCCGATCTTCTCGTATATCGAGAAGGAGTACCACACCTTCCCGACGCCGCGGAATTTCAACTACTTCTGGAATTTCGGCGCGATCGCCACGGTGATGCTGGTGCTCATGATCGCCACCGGCGTGGTGCTGGCGACGAACTACACGCCGCACGTGCTGATGGCCTTCGACTCGGTCGAGCGCATCGACCGCGACGTGCCGCAGGGCTGGCTGATCCGCGACCTGCACATGAACGGCGCGTCGTTCTTCTTCATCGCCGTCTACGTCCACATCTTCCGCGGCATGTACTACGGCTCCTACAAGGCGCCGCGCGAACTCCTGTGGATCCTGGGCGTCGTCATCTTCCTGCTGATGATGGCCACGGCCTTCATGGGCTACGTGCTGCCGTGGGGCCAGATGAGCTTCTGGGGCGCCACCGTCATCACCAGCCTGTTCTCGGCCATCCCGGTCGTTGGCGACTCGATCGTGACCTGGCTGTGGGGCGGCTTCTCGATCGGCAACCCGACGCTCAACCGCTTCTATGCCCTGCACTACCTGCTGCCGTTCGTCATCGTGGCGGTGGTCGCTCTCCATGTCGTGGCGCTGCACGTCCACGGTTCGAACAACCCGACCGGGATCGACCCCAAGGGTCCGCAGGACACCGTGCCGTTCCATCCCTACTACACGATGAAGGACGGTTTCGGCGTCGTCGTCTTCCTGATCGTGTATTCGCTCGTCGTGTTCTTCGGCCCCGACATGCTGGGTGATGCGGCGAACTACATTCCGGCCGATCCCCTGGTGACGCCGACGCACATCGTGCCGGAATGGTACTTCCTGCCGTTCTACGCGATCCTGCGCGCGGTGCCGGACAAGTTGGGCGGCGTGATCGCGATGTTCGGCGCCATCGCCGTGCTGTTCGTGCTGCCCTGGCTCGACACCTCGCGTGTGCGCTCCTCGACGTTCCGGCCAATCTACAAGTGGTTCATGCTGGTCCTCGTGGTCGATGTCGTGGTGCTGGGCTTCTGCGGCGCCAATCCGCCGGCCGGCTTCTGGATCCCGCTGTCGCAGGTCGCCACGCTCTACTACTTCTTCCACTTCCTCATCCTGCTGCCGATCCTGGGCAAGATCGAACGGCCGCTGCCGATGCCGCCCAGCATCGCCGACGCAGTGCTCAAGAAGAAGGCAGGGTAAGCGCCATGCGTAGACTGATCGTTTCCGGCGCGATTGCGCTTGCTGCCCTCGTCGCCGGTGCCGGTGCCATTGTCACCGGCTTTGGCGCCAACGCGGCCGATACCGAGGCGCATCCGAAGCACCAGCATTGGCATTTCCAGGGGCCGTTCGGCACCTACGACCGCGCTGCCGCCCAGCGCGGCTACCAGGTCTACGCCGAGGTCTGCTCGGCCTGCCATTCGCTGTCGCTGCTGGCCTATCGCAACCTGATGGAGCTGGGCCTCACCGACGATCAGGTGAAGGGCCTGATCAAGGACATCGTCGTGCCCGACCTCAACGACGACGGCCAGCCGATCGAGCGGCCAGCGCGTCTGTCGGACCGCTTCAGGAAGCCGTTCCCCAATGAGGCCGCCGCGGCTGCCGCCAACAACGGCAAGGCACCGCCCGACCTCAGCGTCATCGTCAAGGCGCGCGAAGGCGGCGCGGACTACATCTATGCGATCCTGACCGGCTACGTGCCGTTCGACAAGCTGACGCCGGCGCAGATCAAGGAGTTCTCGGTCGGCAAGGACGACAACTTCAACACCTACTTCCCCGGCCACAAGATCGCCATGGCGCCGCCGCTCGCCGACGACAAAGTGACCTACGCCGACGGCACCAAGGCCACGACCGGCCAGGAGGCCTCGGACGTCACCGAGTTCCTCGCCTGGGCATCGGAGCCGTGGATGGAGGACCGCAAGCGCACCGGCGTTCGCGTCATCCTGTTCCTTCTGGCGCTGGCCGGCCTGATGTATGCCGTGAAGCGCCAGGTGTGGGCCGACAAGCACTGATCTCATAGGACCGCGGGCCTGGAGGCCCGCGGTCCAAATGATTAACGCTTCAGCCGCTTCTCGATCGCCGCGTGCCGCGCGATCAGGCGGCGGGCGCGGTCGATGACCGGAATGTCGATCATTTTGCCATCGACCGAGAACGAGCCGCGGCCCTCGGCTGCGGCTTTTTCGTCGGCCGCGATCAGCTTGCGGGCGTAGGCGACCTCGTCGGCGGTCGGCGTAAAGGCTTCGTTCAGCGCCTGCACGAGGCCGGGATGGATGCAGGTCCCGCCGGAGAAGCCGAAGCGGCGGGCGCGTTCGGCGCTCTTCTTGTAGGCGGCGGGGTCGGAGTAGTCGGCGACCGTTCCCAGGATCCCCATCATCGCCACGCCATGCGCTTGTGCCGCAAAGGCCACCAGGCGCTTGGGCAGTTCGAGCGATTCGTCGCTCGGGATGGAACCGGTCTCGAGCGCGAAGTCCTCGCCGCCCAGCATCATGGCGATGACCCTCGGGCCATGCTCGGCGATGTCGTGGATCTGGGCGAGCGCGCGCGGGTGCTCGATCATGGCGGCGAAACCCACGCTGCCCACCGGCATGCCGCGCTCGCGCTCCAGCTCGGTCACCATCTCGTCGAGCAGGCGCAGATGCTGGACGCCTTCGGTCTTGGTGACGAACAGTGCCGAGAGGCCGGGCCGCACCGCCGCCTCGATGTCGGGGATGGCGAGGCGCAGCGGCCGGTTGATGCGCACGGCCACGTCGGCGCCGCCCCGCGCCACCTTCTCCATCGTCTCGGGCAGCATGGCGCGCGCTTCGGGCTTCTGCGCCGGCTGGACGCTGTCCTCGAGGTCGACCAGCAGGCAGTCGGCGCCGCGCTCGTGCGCCTTGTCGATGAACTTGGGCACATTGCCCGGCACGTAGAGGGTCGAGCGCCAGACGGGCGGAGCGGGGCGGTGGATCACTTCTTCTTTGCTCCTTTGGAAATCGCCCCCGAGGCGACGAGCTTGGCGTATTCGGCCTCGCCCAGCAGAGGTTTCAGCAGCGCTTCATTGTGTTCGCCAACCTTCGGTGCGGCACTCTTGAGGGCACCCGGGGTGCCCGACAGGCGCGGCACAACGGGATGCGTCGGCAGTTCGCCCATGTCCTCGTCGGGAATCTCGATCAGCGCCTCGCGCTCCAGGACGTAGTCGTCCTGAACGATCTGGGCGATGTCGTAGACCGGGCCGATGGTGACGCCGGCCTCGTCGAAGTAGCGCAGGTTCTCGTCGAGATCGCGCGCGGCGATGAAACCGCCGATGATCCCGTCCAGCTCGAGGCCGTTCTTCACGCGCTCGATGTTGGTGGCGAAGCGCGGGTCCTTCACGAGTTCGGGCCGGCCGATCTTGACCAGCACGCGCTCGGCCATGCCCTGGGTCGAGGCCGACAGGCAGACCCAATGGCCGTCGCGGGTCTGGTAGACGTTGCGCGGGGCCGCGTTGGTCGAGCGGCTGCCAGTGCGCACTTTCACCTCGCCGGTCAATTTGTGGTTGGCCGCCTGAGGCCCCAGCACCGAGAACAGCGGGTCGAACAGCGGCAGGTCGAGCGTCTGGCCCTTGCCGCCGTTCATTTCGACTTCGCGCAGCGCCACCATGACGGCGCCGTAGCCGTAGAGGGCGGCCATGGCATCGGCGAGATACATCGGCGGCAGCACTGGCTCGCGGTCGCCGAAGCCGTTCATCGAGGCGAAGCCGCTATAACCTTCGATCAGGGTGCCGAAGCCCGGCTTGTGACGGTAGCGGCCGTCCTGCCCCCAGCCCGAGATGCGCACGATCACCAACTTGGGATTGATCTCGTGCAGTTCGGCCGGCGAGAGGCCCATGTCCTCCAGCACGCCTGGCCTAAAACTTTCGACCAGGATCGCGGCCGATTTGGCGAGTTCGCGCACGATGGCACGGCCTGTATCGGCGCGCAGGTCGAGCGCCACGCTTTTCTTGTTGCGGCTATAGACCTTCCACGCCGTCTCGACGCCCTTCACCTTCCATGAGCGCAAGGTGTCGCCCTCGGGCGGCTCGATCTTGATCACCTCGGCGCCGAAGTCGGCAAGCTGGAGCGTGAGCACGTTGCCCGCGACCAGGCGCGACAGATCGACGACGCGGACCCCATTCAGGGGGCCGCGCGCTGTGGGGGTGAAAGGCTTTCTTGCTGGGCGCTTCTTCATGTCATCCTGAGCGAAGCGAAGGATCTCGCGCTCGCCTCATAGGTCCTTGTCTGATCGTTCGGTGAGGTCCTTCGCTTCAGCGTGGGGGTGACCCCGCGCGACTCAGGACGACAAGGTTAGCCAATGTGCTTGGCCATGAATTCCAGGGTGCGGGCATAGGCCTGTGCGGCGGCGAGGCCGTCGTAGCTGCCGCGCTCGTCGCAATGGAAGCCATGGTCGGCCGGATAGTCATAGATGGTGACGCCGGGATGGAGCTGGCGAAGCTCGTTCACATGCGTCATCGGGATGTGCATGTCCTTGTCGCCGAAATGCAGCATCGTCGGCACGGTGGGCTTCTCGGCCTTGGCGCCATGGATGCCGCCGCCGTAGTAGCCGATTGCCGCATCGGGTTTCAGCCGGGTCGCCGACAGCCAGGTGATGGTGCCGCCCCAGCAGAAGCCGGTGACGGCCACTTTCTTGCAGCCGCGCTTCTTGAGTTCGGCAATGGCGGCGTCGACGTCCTGCACCGGCTTGTCGAGGCCGAGTTCGGTCACGTACTTGCGGCCCTCGGCGATGGTGTCGGGCGTGTAGCCCAGCTCGATGCCAGGCTTGATGTGGTCGAAGAAGCATGGCGCCAGCGCCAGATAGCCATCCTGCGCCAGCTTGTCGGTCACGGCCTTGATGTGATGATTGGTCCCGAAAATCTCCATGACCACCACGATGCCACCCTTGGGCGTACCCTTCGGCGTGGCCAAGTAGGCGCCGATCTCGCCGGCGGCAGACCTAAGACGGATAGCTTCACCCATGAGAATAACTCCCTCTGTTCAGGGTATTGGACATGGTAATGCAGCGGCGTTCAACCCACTGGACCAACGATGTATTTGCCGAAGCACTTCGAGGGCGACGAGGCCATGGGCCGCGAAATCATGCGGGCCCATAGCTGGGCGCTGCTGACCACGACGGCCGAGGATGGTGCACCGTTCACCACGCATCTTTCGCTGCTGTGGCAGGAGGCGGGCGGGCCGCACGGCTCGCTGATCGGCCATGTGGCGCGGGCCAACCCGCACGGGAAGCTGTTCGCGCGCCCTGCGGAATCGCTGGCCCTGTTCTGGGGACCGCACGCCTACGTTTCACCGACCTGGTACACGCCCGGCGTCAAGGTGCCGACCTGGAACTACGTGACGGTGCACGCCTATGGCCGGCCGCAGATCATCGAGGACACGAAGGGTGCCCTTGACGTGCTGGCGACGCTCGCCCGCGAATACGAGGTCGCGGGCCCCGAGGGCTGGGGGCTCGACCGGCTGCCCGCCGGAAACGCCGAGGCCCAGACGCGGGGCATCACCGTGTTTCGCATGCCGCTCTCACGCATCGAAACCAAGATCAAGCTCAGCCAGAACCGCGAAATGGCCGACCGCGAACGCGTGATCGCCAAGCTCGAAGCATCCGACAGCCAGGACTCGCAGGGCACTGCACGCTGGATGAAGCGCGTGCTGCCCTAGGCGATTCGGCGAAGGCTACTTCGCCTTCAGGAGGTCGGTGACCTTCAGGAGAATCAACTCATTGTCGTCGGCCTTGCCGAGCGTCCGGCCCGACGAGAACGGCAGGTTGTTGTCGTTGCCGACGATGATGCGGTCGGCGTCGATGATGTCGACGTTCTCGATGGTGAAGAACGGGAAGGTGAGCTTGCCGTTCTTGCCGCCCTGGCGCGCGAGCTTCTGCGGATCGTCGATGTCCATCAGGTCGATGTAACCTACCTTCTTCACGAAGCCGTCGGCGTCGGCCTGGCCGAGATCGACCTTGTAGAGGCGCTTGAACTTGGCCGGTACGTTGAAGCAGTCGGGCTTCGGCGCGCCTTCGAGGCAGGCCTGGGCCAGGTCGCCTTCGGTGTCGTCGCGCTCGATGATGAGGCCGCTGGTGGCGTCGATCAGGTTGAAGTCGCCGATCGAATTGGCCGGCGCCGCGAGGGCGTATTTGTAGCTCTTGCCGGTGTACTCGCCCTTCGCGGTGTCGAACTCGAGAATGCGCAGGAAAGCCTTGCCGTCCTTGGTTTCAATGCCATTGGCCGCTTCCGACCACAGCGCCCCCTCGAGCAGCGGGTAGAGGAACTTGCCGTCGGGCGATGCCGCCATGCCCTCGAAACCCTTGCTGCGCCGGACCTCGAACTTCACGGCGCCGGGCGCGCCCGGCAGGCCCATGGCGTAGTGATCGGGCGAGCGCAGCGGCTTGCCGGCCAGCTTGGTTTCGACGATCTGCAGCACCTTGCCGGCGCGGTCGGTCTTGATCAGATAGGGGCCGAACTCATCGCCGAACCACAGACTGTCGCCGATCGGCTGGATCGATTCGATGTCGAAGTCGGCGCCGGTCAGGTAGCGCCTGGGCGTGTACTCGTTGACGATGCGGAACGGCACCTTGCGGTCGGGATCGTGCAGGAAGGCGGTCGAGACGCGTTCGACCGCTCCGCTCTTCCAGTCGGGCTTCAGGATATGGAACATCAGCAGCGCGTCGGGCGAGTTGGCCTTGTTGCCGAAGCCGTTGTCGGTCAGCGTCAGGAACGTGCCGTCCCTGAGGTTCTTGATGCCGGACAGGCCCTGCACCGGCTGGCCCTTCAGCGGGAAGCTGATGCCGGTGGGCCGCGGGGCCGTCTTGTCGGACAAGGCCGACATCGCCGGCACGCTCTCGACCTGGTCGATGCGCAGGCCCGGCCGGCCGGCGTAGCGGCCGGAGACCTGCAATTCCTGGGGCGCATCCGCCGGGGCCGGGACCAGGGTCATGGCCGGCAGGATGGCGTGGCCTTCGAGAACCGCCGGGTATTTTGTCTGCGCCGCCGCATGCGTCGCGAGAACAAGGACCGCGGTGGCGGCAAGGAATGGATAGGTGCGCATGATCGTCTCCCTCGGATGACTGGCACGCGGGAGCTACAGCAGGCGCGCTACGGTTTGCTGACGCGCCCTGTGGATGGGACCGAAACGAAAGTGACACGGAGTTGCAGCGTTGATATCGCAAGCCGGGAGTACCGCAGTCTCAAACATCAAGGAGATCGGGATGGGCAACTACGAGAACGATGCCGTCGATTCGGAAGACGTCGGTTCGAACCCCAGTGCCGAACTCTCGATCGGCGACTTGATCGAGCGACGGCTTGGCCGGCGCGGTGCTTTGCGGGGCCTGTTCGGAGCCGGCGCCGCTGCCGCCCTGAGCCATGAACTGCTGGGCAGCACGGCGCTGGCCCAGGAGGCCGGCCCGTCGTCGCTCACCTTCAAGGAGGTTGCCCACGGGCTCGACAAGACCCACCACATCCCCGAAGGCTACGAGGCGCAGGTCGTGATTCGCTGGGGCGACCCGGTCGTGGCCGGTGCGCCGGCCTTCGATCCGGCCAACCTGACAGCCGCCGCCCAGGAAAAGCAGTTCGGCTACAACTGCGACTTCATCGGCTTGCATCCCTTGCCGGCCGGCAGCACGGCGAACGACCGCTTCCTCATGGTGGTCAATCACGAATACACGAACACCAATCTCATGTTCGCCGGCATTGGCGAAGGGCGGGCATCCCGCACGAAAGCCAGCAAGGCGCAGGTCGAGGTCGAGATGGCGGCGCACGGTGGCGCGGTGATCGAGATCGCCCGCGAAGGCGGCATGTGGAAGGTCGTGCCGGACAGCAAATACGGCCGACGCATCACTGGCACCACGCCGATGGAGGTCTCCGGGCCGGCCGCAGGCCACGACAAGCTCAAGACGTCCACCGACCCGACCGGCACCAAGGTGCGGGGCATGCTGAACAACTGTGCCGGAGGCGGCACACCCTGGGGTACGTGGCTGACCGCGGAAGAGAATTTCAACGGCTATTTCGGCGGCGATGCCGAGAAGATGCCCGATGCCAAGGCCTACAAGCGCTACGGCATCTCGAAGGCCACCTGGTACGCCTGGGCCCAGCATTTCGATCGCTTCAACGTCGAGAAGGAACCGAACGAACCCAACCGCTTCGGTTGGATCGTCGAGATCGATCCGTACGATCCTTCGGCCGCGCCGATCAAGCGCACCGCGCTCGGCCGCTTCAAGCACGAGGGGTGCACCTACGCCCTCGCCAAGGACGGCCGGGTGGTGTTCTACAGCGGCGACGACGAGCGGTTCGACTATGTCTACAAGTTCGTCACGGCCAAGCCTTGGAGCCCGAACGACCGGGCGGCAAACAAGAACCTGCTGGACGAGGGCACGCTTTACGTCGCCCGCTTTGCCGATGACGGCAAGGTCGAGTGGTTACCGCTGGTCCATGGCCAGGGCCCGCTGACGGCGGAGAACGGTTTTGCCAGCCAGGCCGACATCCTGATCTATACCCGTGTGGCCGCCGATCTGCTGAAGGCCACGCCAATGGATCGTCCTGAGGACATCGAGACCAATCCGGTCAACGGACGAGTCTACGTCATGCTCACCAACAATACGCGGCGCACCGAGCAGCAGGTGAACCGGGCCAATCCGATGGCCCGCAATGCCCACGGTCACGTCATCGAGATCACGCCCAAGGATGGCGAGCATGGGTCGACCGAGGGCGCCTGGGCGATCTTCGTCGTCGGCGGCAAGCCCGGCATCGATGCCGGGGCGCGCTATCATCGGGCGACATCGGAGAACGGCTGGCTGTCCTGCGTCGACAATTGCGCCTTCGACAGCAAGGGCCGCATCTGGATCGCCACCGACGGCGCGCCGACGGCGGCCGGCATCGCCGACGGTCTCTATGGCGCCGACACCGCGGGTTACGGCCGCGGCCTGACGCGGTGCTTCTTCCAGGCGCCGACCGGCGCGGAGGTCTGCGGCCCGATCCTGACGCCCGACGACAGCACGGTGTTTCTTGCCATCCAGCATCCGGGCGAGGATGCCGGCTCGACCTTCGAGAAGCCGTCGACGCGTTGGCCCGACTTCAAGGACGGCATGCCGCCCAGGCCCGCCGTCATCGCCATCACCAAGAGGGGCGGCGGGCCGATAGGGTCCTAGCGGTCAAACATTGAAGCGGAAGTGGAAGACGTCGCCGTCCTTGACGGTGTAGTCCTTGCCCTCGAGGCGCAGCTTGCCGGCATCGCGGGCGCCCGCCTCGCCCTTCAGGGTCACGTAGTCGTCGTAGGCGATGGTCTCGGCGCGGATAAAGCCCTTCTCGAAGTCGGTGTGGATGACGCCGGCAGCGGCAGGTGCCGTGGCTTCGCGGCGCACCGTCCAGGCCCGCGCCTCCTTCGGCCCGACCGTGAAGAAGGTCACGAGATCGAGAAGCTGGTAGCCCGCGCGCACGACGCGGGCGAGGCCCGTCTCCTTGAGGCCGAGTGAAGAAAGATAGTCGCCCTGGTCCTCGGTCGGCAGCTGCACCACCTCGGCCTCGATGGCGGCCGAAATCACCACGGCCAGCATGCCGCGGCCCTTGGCGAAGGCTTCCGCCTTGGCGCTGTGGGCATTGCCGGTGGCGGCCGAGCCTTCGTCGACGTTCAGTACGTACATCATCGGCTTGGCGGTGATGAGCTGCAGCCCGCGGAACACCGGGAGTTCGTCGGCCGTCAGCGCGGCATCGCGGGCAGGCTTGCCCTCGCGCAATGCGTCCAGTGCCTTCTTGACCACCGGTGCTTCGGCCGCCGCATCCTTGTCGCCGCCCTTGGCACGCTTTTCGAGGTTGGGCAGGCGCTTTTCCAGGCTGTCGAGGTCGGCCAGCATCAGCTCGGTCTCGACGATCTCGGCATCGCGCACCGGATCGACGTTGCCCTGGACATGGGTCACGTCGCCGTCCTCGAAGCAGCGCAGGACGTGGGCGATGGCGTCGACCTCGCGGATGTTGGCGAGGAACTGGTTGCCTAGGCCCTCGCCCTTCGAGGCACCTTTGACGAGGCCGGCGATGTCGACGAACTCGAGCTGGGTCGGGATGATCTTGGCCGAACCCGCGATCTCCGACAGCCTGTCGAGGCGCGGATCGGGCACGGCAACGCGGCCGACGTTGGGCTCGATGGTGCAGAACGGATAGTTGGCCGCCTGTGCCGCCTGCGTAGCCGTGAGCGCGTTGAACAGGGTCGACTTGCCGACGTTGGGCAGGCCGACGATACCGCAATTGAAACCCATTTTTTGCTTTCTGACCGCTTACTCTCTGATGTCCAGTCTGGCCGGGAGATCGGGAGGCGGTGCGAGATGCGCCACCCGGCTCATGTATTTCTCGTCCGCCTTGGCGCCGCCTTCGATCAGCAGCGCCGATTCCTCGGCCAGCGCCGACAGCAGCTTCGGAACCCAGCCGGTCTTGGGATCGCGCTCGTCCGGCTCGAAATCGCGCAGGACCCAGTGCAGCACCAGATCCTTGTGGCCGGGATGGCCGATGCCGATCCGTACCCGGCGATAGTCCTTGCCGACGTGGGCGTCGATGTCGCGCAGCCCGTTGTGGCCGCCGGCGCCGCCGCCCTTCTTCATGCGCACGCGGCCGGGCGCGATGTCGAGTTCGTCGTGGAACACGACCATGCGGTCGAGCGGGACCTTGAGAAACCGCACCGCCTCGCCCACGGCCTTGGCCGACTCGTTCATGAAGGTCATGGGCTTCAATACGATGACGCGCTCGCCGCCCAGGTGACCTTCGGCCACCTCGCCGTTGAACCGCGCGCGCCACGACGAGAAAACACGGCGGCGGACGATCTCGTCCACCGCCATGAATCCAACGTTGTGCCGGTGCCCCGCGTAGCGCGGCCCGGGGTTGCCGAGCCCGACAAGCAGAAGCATCGGACCGGCGGAACCCTTCCGCCTGCTACTTCTTCGCCGGAGCGGGGGCCTTGCCGCCCGCTGCCGGCGCTGCAGCGCCTGCCGCCGGAGCCGCACCGCCGGCCGCGGGTGCTGCACCCGCTGCCGGAGCTGCACCTTCGGCCGCTGCCGGAGCCGACGCGTCCGCCGCCGCCTGCTCGCGCACCACGGTCGGGGCGGCAATCGACGCCACGGTGGCATCCTTGTCCCGGCTCACCACCCGCACGCCCTCGGGAACCGAGATCGTCGAGAGATGGATCGAGTGGCCGATTTCGAGGCCCGTCAGATCGACTTCGAAATATTCCGGAATCTTGTCGGCCTTGGTGCGCACCGTGATTTCGTGCAGCACGATGTTGAGCACGCCGCCACGCTTGATGCCGGGTGCCGCCGCTTCGTTCCTGAAGTGGACCGGCACCTGCACGGTGATGATCGACTCAGGCCCGATGCGCAGGAAGTCGAGATGGAGGGGCTTGTCCGTCACCGGGTCGATCTGCACGTCGCGCGGCAGGACGGCGTAGTCAGTGCCTTCGACATCGATCTGAAGCCGGTGGTTGAAGTAACCTTCCTTGTGCAGCTCGCGCTCGATCGATTTCGGCTCGACCGCGATCATGACCGGGGGTTGCTTGTCGCCGTAGATCACGGCGGGAATCAGTCCCTCGCGACGGCTGGAACGGGCGCCCCCTTTGCCGGCCCGATCCCGCATCTTCGCGACGACTTTGGTCGTCTCTGACATCTCACTTCTCCTTGGGTTTGCTATTGCTCTCTCTCACTCGCGGCGCGGCCTCCAGGGGTGCCGATCGCCGGATCTTCTTGATTCCTTCTAGTCGTCGAACAGGCTCGATACCGACGTCTCGTCGGAAATGCGCTTCATGGCTTCGGCCATCAGCGAGGCGATGCTGAGCGGCTTGACGTTGGGCGAAATACGCACCGCTTCGGTGGGCTGGATCGAATCGGTGATCACCAGCTTTGTCATCGGCGACGCTGCGACGCGCGCCACCGCGCCACCCGACAGCACGCCGTGCGTGACATAGGCGCAGACGGACTTGGCGCCCTGCTCCATCAGGGCGACTGCTGCATTGCATAGCGTGCCGGCCGAATCGACGATGTCGTCGATCAGGATGCAATCTTGGCCCTTCACGTCGCCGACCACGTTCATGACCTCGCTGACGCCCGCCGCTTCGCGCCGCTTGTCGATGATGGCAAGGTCGGCGTCGATGCGCTTGGCGATCGCGCGGGCACGCACCACGCCGCCGACATCGGGCGACACCACGGTGAGGTTACCCTTGGGCAGCGTTTCCTTGATGTCCTTGCTGAACACCGGTCCGGCGAAGAGGTTGTCGACGGGGATGTCGAAGAACCCCTGGATCTGCGCGGCATGCAGGTCGACCGTCAGCACGCGATTGGCGCCGGCATGGGTGATCAGGTTGGCCACCAGCTTGGCCGAGATCGGCGTGCGCGAGCCGGTCCTGCGGTCCTGCCGGGCGTAGCCGAAGTAGGGTATCACCGCGGTGATGCGGCGCGCCGAGCTGCGGCGCAGCGCATCGATGGTGATCA
>ERZ1292640.1827-Hain-H43-02um-R1-1827-length-17423-cov-5_pt1 | contig 17423 bp, 17 predicted proteins | sample MGYA00564404_ERZ1292640 | MGnify/ENA primary metagenome ERZ1292640 (study PRJEB36523, sample SAMEA6512636) | groundwater metagenome | collected 2019-01-08 | study: AquaDiva: Metagenomics assemblies of 32 groundwater samples
CACCTTCTGCTCAATCACCTGCGGTTTGTCTATGCCGATCGTAAAGGAGGTCAGTGGAGTCTTCTGCTTGTCAAGTCCCCAGTATGTGTGCAGCGGAAGGCCGATCCTTTTCCCGATCCAATCGTGCAGCGCAATGTCTATCGCCGCCTTCGCCGATGAACCGTTTTCAGCGACGCCGTCCACGTAATCCAAAATGGACTCGAGCTGAAACGGATCTTCAAAGCGTCGCAAATCAAGTTTCGCCAGGAATGCCTCAACCGTTTCGACCGACTCACCGTAGCGGCCGGAAGGCGCAGCTTCACCGAAGCCGACAACTCCATCGTGTTCAATCTCAACAATGATAACTGGAGAATCGTTGCGTGAGCTGCGTGAGATTGTAAACAAATGCTTGAGTTTCAGGTCGAATCGAGAATATGCGAGTTTCATAGGAGCGATCAGGATTGCTTCTGAACATCCCCGAAGAGTGCGTCCACAAATGCTCGCCGATCAAACGGCTGCAGATCATCAATCTGCTCCCCAACACCGATGAATTTCACAGGGATCTTCAACTCATTGCTGATCGCAAGGACAATACCTCCTTTGGCTGTCCCGTCCAGTTTCGTGAGAACCAGACCGGTGACTTCGACGGCGCTTGTAAATTGTTTCACCTGCTGAAGGGCGTTTTGGCCGATCGTTGCATCAAGAACGAGCAACACTTCGTGAGGTGCCCCCGGCATGCGCTTGTCAAGCACTCGCTTGATCTTCTTGAGCTCTTCCATCAGGTTGATCTTCGTGTGAAGTCGGCCCGCCGTATCAATGATCACGACATCCGTCTGTTTCGCTATCGCCGAGCTCAGGGAGTCGAACGCGACCGCCGCAGGATCTGCGCCGCGAGACTGCTGAATGATCTCCACGCCTGCGCGTTGAGCCCAAATCTCGAGCTGCTCGTTCGCTGCTGCACGGAAGGTATCGGCGGCCCCAACAACTACCTTGAATCCTGCCAACCGAAAAGTGTGCGCAAGCTTGCCGATCGTCGTCGTTTTGCCCACACCATTGACGCCAACGACCATAATGACATACGGTCGCGGACCGTCCGGCAGCTTGATCTCGTGCGAATGTTCCTCCCCGTTGGCGTGCAGCACTTTCGCAATCTCCTCCTTCAGCAGCATCGTCAATTGCTCGGACGATTCGTAATGGTCCTCCCGCACTCGTCTTTTGATATTCTCCAGGATGATCATCGTGGTCCCAACGCCGACGTCAGCTGAAATCAGAATCTCTTCGAGACGCTCGAGCATCTCATCATCGATTGTGCTCTTGGAGCTGACCAGCTGGCTGACCTTGCCAAAGAGCGAGTCACGCGTCTTCGAGAGACCGTCCTTCAGCTTCTTGAATGTTTCAGAGAATAATGTCACGTACTACTCCTCTTTCCAACAGAACTTCCGATGAAGAGCAGTTGAACGTAGTTGATCAACGACGCGGCCATCATCACCACGCTTGCCCACAGTACGAGCTGCCGGGATACCTCGAGTGATTCGATCCGAAGAATGGAAAGCACCAGCGTAAGGGTGATGAGCATGACCGTGATCTTCCCCGCCCAGTTTGATTGGCTGATGATGTTTTTCTTTGCTTTGATGTACAGCCCGCCAAGCAGGATCAACACATCACGTCCGATGATGGCGGCGACATACCACAAGGGAACGTCCCCGACACCGACGAGCAGCACCGCTCCGACACCGACCGAGATCTTGTCCGCAACCGGATCAATGATTTTGCCGAAGTCCGTTACTTGATGAAGCTTCCTCGCAAGATATCCATCGAGAACATCGGTCAAGGCTGCAAGAACCACAACCCCCGCAACCCACAACCTGTTGTTCGGGATGTCAGCAAACAGAAAATACGCGAAAGGGGCGAGGAAAACGATTCGGCTGAAGCTGAGAACTGTGGAGATAGTCCAGATCCGTTGCAGCATCAGTTGTCGTGAGCGTCTTTGGTCATTTGCCTGTCGATCGGGACAGGATAGTCACCGCTGAAACACGCCGTGCAGTAGTGGGCGCCATTTTCCTTCGGGGCAGCTTCCAGGAGGTTGTCCATGGAGAGATAAGCGAGAGTGTCGACCCGTAGTTCTTGCCGGATCTTCTCGACATCGCTATCGCACCGATTCGCAATCAACTCCTCCCTGCTGGGGAAATCCATGCCGTAATGGCATGGATACTTGATTGGCGGACAGGTAACACGGAAATGAATTTCCTTCGGCTCCGCCTCCCGAATCAGCCTCACGAGCTGCTTCGATGTAGTGCCCCGGACGATGGAGTCGTCAACGATGACGACCTTCCGGCCTTTGATGACACCTTTCACAGTGTTGAACTTGGTCTTCACCTTGAACTCGCGGCCATCCTGGTGCGGCATCATGAATGTCCGGCCAACATAGTGGCTGCGAATCAGGCCAATTTCCAGCCTCACGTCTTCGCCCATCTTGTTGGATTCTGTGACAAAGCCAAGCGTTGCCGTGTTGCTTGAATCCGGCACACTGATAACGACCACACGGTCATCTTCGTTCTCTGGCTTCACGGGTGCTTGCTGTGCCAGAAGCTTGCCGAGTTTTCGACGCACCTTATCGACGTTTTCGCCAAAAATCTTGCTGTCGGGTCTGGAGAAGTAGATGTATTCAAAAATGCAGTAGTTCGGGCGCGGGGTTTTCGTAACGTGGTACGATTTCGGAGTGCCCGTCTCGATCCCTTCTCGATCAATCACGAGAATCTCGCCGGGCTCAACATCGCCGATGTATTGTGCGCCGATGATATCGAACGCACATGTCTCCGACGCGACGACGTAAGCGTCCCCGAGCCTGCCAAGCGCAAGCGGGCGGAATCCATAGGGATCTCGTGCCGCAATAAGGCTCGTGTCTGTCAGAATCACAAGTGAATACGCACCGTCTACAGTCTCCAGCGCTTCTTTGATTTGCTGGATCTGGTTCTCCCTCTGACTGCGTGCAGCGAGATGTAGGATGATCTCACTGTCGGAGCTCGAGTGGAAGATGGTGCCTTCTGACTCGAGCTTTTCCCGTAGGGTGTGGAAGTTGGTGAGGTTGCCGTTGTGACCGAGCGCGAGATTACCAGCCTTGTAGTTTACTACGAAGGGCTGAATGTTAAACTCGTTTTCCGAAGCCCCCGTGGTTGAATACCGGTTGTGACCAATCGCTGCTGTGCCTCTCAGCTGTTCCTTCAAGATTTTTTCATCTTTGAAGATATCCGCAACGAGGCCGATTCCCTTGTACGAATTGAAGTGCCATTTTCCTTTTGCCGCGACGAATTCGCTGGTCACGATCCCCGAGGCCTCTTGACCGCGGTGCTGAAGAGCGTGGAGCCCGTAGTAGGTCACGACGCTGGCTTCCGGATGATTGAAAACCCCGAAAATGCCGCAATGGCAGCGAGGTTTTCCTTCATTTCGATCTCGTTCTGTCACGTTTCAAAGTTAAGAAAAAAAAAATGGCTAAACAAGGCGAGATGGCGGTAGAAAACAGACGGCCTGGCTTGTCGCTGCACCAAGTCAGGCCGTCGAGATAACCCGTCCGTCCGTTACCGCTTGACTTCCACGGTCCGCGAATAGACAGTAACGAACCCCGTGACGATATTGATGATGATATCGAGAGGAGCCTGTTCGGTCTTGATTTCGTAGTCCTTTGCTCCTTTCGCCATCGCCTTGGTGTCGACCTTGGTAATTGGGACGAGGCCCCATAACACATACCACTGTCGCTCCTGCTCCACAGCACCCGTTTTCGCTCCTTCACCGATTACATGGTTATGTTTCATGCATCCGGTGAGGAACATCATTGAAGCCAGCAAAATGACAGCAACAACCTTTGTTGCTCGCATATGCTATCTCCTTCTAGTTGGTGGATTTGTTGATTGAGTGAATTGCGACTGAGCCGGCCACAGACTCAATCGTTTTGATCATTTGCGCGTACGAGGTTCTCGGAACCACAAAATCGAATTGGATGGGGCTCTTTAGTCGACTCAAGCTGAAAATCATTTTGAAGGTAACCCGCTGGTCATCCGAAACCATCAACTGATGAACCTTGAACCCGTCGGAATAGAAAACGGCACGCTTCACCTCGGTATTCGGCGAGGCACCTCGATAATACTCCTCATACTCACGAAGCGTGATGCTCGAATCGCCCGTGTCAAAACCCGGGAACTTCGACACCGTTATAACGCTGCCGCTCGACGCGTGCGTCCACGCGTAGAGAAGTTGAGGAGTCGCCTTCAGGCTTTCTCGCGGTGATTCAACGAGACTCGACATAGCAACGTGCTCGGCACTTTTCAGGGCCTTTGGAGAGAGGGATTGCCACGCCTTTGGCGGCGCGAATGATATGCTGAGAACCGTATCTGTTACCAATGCCGCAATAAGCGATGAATCGACAGCGAAATGAACTTTCTGAGAATCAACTGGCTCCGTGCGCTTCTGTGCGCAAGCGAGGAAAGCTAAGCACAGGATGAAGACCAACGAGGTGGATCTCACGTGACTCAGGTTTTTGAAGTCCGTTCAAAGATGTTGCATTGATTGCCCAAGATACCATTTGGAGCTGATGAAATCAAACGCCCGGAAAAAATAGAGGCGGGAGTGCTTTCCCGCCCCTTTGAAATGTCTGTAGGCATTCAAAACCTAGAATTTCCAATCAAGCCCAATATCGAGTGAACTGTAGCTCAATGTTCCTAGCCCAAACCGAGCCGAAACGGCCATCGTAGGTGAAAACCAATATCGAGCCCCGGCATGAGCGCCGAGAAACAACCCCCCGTGCGTCGGAGCGGAAAACGTTGCGAGCGGTCCATCCCACTTGACAGATCCAGCATCGTAGGCAAGCACAAGACCCGCCCACGGATCGATCTTGTCGTTCTCCAGCTTGAAATGATAGTTCCCCTGCGCTCCAATGAGAATGTCGGTGTATTTCCACTTACCAAAGAAATAGTCTTCACCGTACGACCAGTAGCGGAAAAGTCCACCGATCCCCACTGTCCCAAACTCCATCTTCATCCCATACTCATAGTTCGCTCCGAACTGCAGCGTTGATCCTAGGAACGAAAGTCCAATCGCGGGACCAGCATAGTGTTTTCCGACTTGAAATTGGGCTTGTGCAACGAGCGGCAGGCAAAGCAGCAAGAGTACCACCGCAGGAACGAAGGTCCTTTTCATAGGATGTCTCCCCTTGTAAAGTGAATGAGATGTTGATTGCAGGAGTGATGCGATTTTTCTGTGGAGGAATGGCCTCCCCAACTGACCAGGAGAAAGACTTGCAGAAATCTATCAACGAACGGTGACAATGTCAACCCTCCACTCCCGCTTTTCCACGCCACAGGCAATGCAGAGCGGAGGACTATAATCCTCCAAAAATCTCTCTCAGCTCTTGAACTAACGAATCGCAGTGCTCGCGCGTCACGATGTACGGCGGAAGAAAACGCAAAACGTTCGTGTTGGTGCAATTCACGAGAAACCCACGATTTTGAAGCTCATCGACAATTGGCTGACCCTCCCGGGTTAGCTCAATGCCCAGCATGCACCCGAAGCCCCGGACTTCCTTCACGAGAGCGGGAAATGCCCGCTGCAAGCTTCCAAATTGCCCCTTTAGGTACTCTCCAATCTCCTCCGCTTTCTTCATGAAATTCTTTTCCACAATCTCCTCAAGCACCGCCAGTGCAGCCGCGCAGGCAACCGGGTTTCCCCCAAATGTCGTACCATGCGTGCCGTACGTAAACACATCGGCGACTCGATCATTGCCCATGAACGCACCTAACGGAAGTCCGCCGCCGATCGCTTTGGCGATAACAACGATGTCAGGCTTCATGCCGAAGTGCTCAAAGCCGAAGAACTTGCCAGTTCGGCCAATGCCCGACTGAATTTCATCAGCGACGATCAAGAATCCGAAACGGTCACGGAGTTCCATCAGTGCCGCGGCAAAGGCTGGACTCACCACATAGATGCCCCCCTCGCCTTGGATGAACTCCAGCACGACACCAAGCGTCTGTTCGTTAACCGCAGACCTCAACTCTTGAACATCGTTGTATTTCACGTGGCTGATGTCCGGCAAGAATGGCTCATAGCCTTCCCGATACTTTTGGCGCTCGGTGAGAGACAGGGCACCCATTGTCCGGCCGTGGAAGGAATTGGACAAACCTATGAGATGCGTTTTGCCGTTCTTTTTTCCCCACTTGCGCGCGAGTTTCAATGCGCCTTCGATCGCCTCCGTGCCGCTGTTGGAAAAGAAAATCCGATTAAAGCCCGTAATGGCAATGAGCTGCTCCGCGACACGTACCTGAGGCTCCTGAACATAGAAGTTTGAGAGATGAATATATTTTTGGAGTTGATCTTGAATCGCTTTGTTGATGCGCGGATGGTTGTAGCCGAGCGCGTTGACAGCAAGACCCCCGAAGAAGTCGAGATATCGCTTGCCGTCTCGCGCAAAGAGATAGCAGCCCTCGCCGCGTTCGATATCGAGCGGCAGCCGCTTATATGTGCGAAAGAAAAATTTCTCTTCCTTCTGAAACAGGTTTTCGTTTGAATTCATCGCTATACAGTCAGAGAAGTGAACAAGGTATGGAGAAAACGCACGTTGGTTTCCAGCTGCTCGATGGAACCGTCGTTGCGGATGACATAGTCAGCCTTCTGGACTTTCCTGCCCGCACTCCATTGCGACCTCATGCGTTTTCGAACCTCATCCTCCGCCGTGTGGTCCCGCTCAGCGATCCGTCGAACCCGCTCCCGCTCGTCGGCATCGACAACAATCACGATATCAAGCTTCTTATCATACCCCGCTTCGTAAATCAATGCAGCTTCGACGATGGCCATTTTGGCTCCTTGTCGATCAAGCTCATCGAGCTGTCGGTCAAGCTCTTTTTCGACTCGAGGATGAACAGCCGCGTTGATTTTCTTTTGGAGAGTTTTGTTCGAGAAAATCTTCGATGCGACGTACTGGCGGTCCAAGGAACCGTCAGGCTTGTAGGCCGACGCCCCGAGGAGCTTGAGGATTGCTGTCCTCAGCGCGCTATCCTTGACCATCAGCTCCTTCGCAAGGGTATCCGCTGAGAGGACAGGAACGCCGAGGCGCGCGAAGAGTGTGCAGACAAGAGACTTGCCGCTTCCGATGCCTCCCGTTACACCGATGCGCAGAATATGATCAACTGATTGGCCCAAGTACCCCCTGGGTGTTCTCGCGCAGGACCGTCAGGGATGCTGAGGTCTATTTCGCATACGCGACGGAACGGACTTCCCGAATAACGGTGACTTTGATCTGGCCCGGATATTGCATTTCCTGCTGGATCTTGCTCGCGATGTCGTGCGATAACTGGTCGGCTGCAGCATCATCTACCAGCTCGTGATTGCAGATGACGCGGATCTCCCTTCCGGCCTGGATTGCGTAGCTATTCAATACACCATTGAAGGATTTGGCGAGCGATTCAAGCTTCTCAAGGCGTTTCACATAGCCTTCAACAGATTCTCGTCTCGCTCCCGGTCGCGCACCGCTGATGGCATCAGCTGCCTGCACCAGCGCGGCAATCGGATGGTCCATCGGTATGTCCTCATGGTGCGAGCCGACGGCATTTGCCACGATGGGATGCTCATTGTATTTCTTGCACAATTCATAGCCAAGAAGGGCATGCGGACCTTCAACGCTTCGATCGACGGTCTTGCCGATGTCGTGGAGTAGCCCGCCTCTCTTCGCCAAGCTCGGATCCAGGCCAAGATCGGAAGCCATGATGCCGCTCAGGAACGCAACCTCGATGCTGTGCTGTAAGAGGTTCTGGCCGTAGCTTGACCGGTACTTCATTCGGCCAATATGCTTGACAATCTCTGCGTGCGCGCCGTGCAAACCGATCTCCAGGAGGGCGTTCTCTCCGGTTCGAATGGTCTCTTCCTCAAGTTCCTTCTTGACTTTCTCCACCACCTCTTCAATTCGAGCGGGATGAATTCTCCCATCAGCAACGAGGCGCTCGAGCGCCAATCGTGCGACTTCTCGGCGGAATGGGTCAAACCCCGACAGGATAACGGCTTCCGGCGTGTCATCTACGATAACATCTACGCCCGTTGCCGCCTCAAACGCTCGAATGTTCCGCCCCTCCCGCCCGATAATCCTCCCCTTCATCTCATCGCTTTCGAGGTTGAGAACGCTAACAGTCGTTTCAACCGTGTGGTCTGCGGCCGTGCGCTGGATGGCCTGGACGATGATCTTTTGGGCCTCTTTTCGCGCCTCTTCTTTTGTCTTATCCCGAAGCTCCTTAAGCATTTGGGCAGACTCAGATTTGGCGGTTTCGATCAAGTTATCCATAAGCTGTTTCTTGGCCTCTTCTCGAGTCAATCCGGAGGTCCTCTCCAGCCTGACGTTTTCTTCTTCAACCAGCCGTGCCAGCTCCTTTTCCCGATCCTCTGCGCGTTTCCGTTTTTCTCCTAGCTCCCGATCAAGGCCCTGCAGTTGTGTTTCTTTCTTGCTAAGGAGGTCGAGTTTCCGGTCAACGTTTTCTTCGCGGGCAATAAGCTGTTTTTCGAGCGTTTGCAGCTTGTTACGCTTCGATTGCGCTTCTGCTTCAAATTCCTTCTTTCGCTTGTACCATTCGTCCTTGGCTTCGAGCAGCTTTTCACGCTTGAGCGTATTGGCATCCTTTTCCGCTTCCTCGATGAGGCGTTTTGCCCGCTCTTCCGCGCTGGTGATCTTGTTTTGACCGGCCCATGCGTTCAGATACCATCCCGCAAAGAACGTTATGCCGGCAATGATGACCACCATGGGTATAAGTATATAGATTTCCATGACAGCTCCTACGATCTACTCCCTCAACAATTATGAGATCACAAAAAAAACCGCACGCGTCGGCCGAAGATCAAGGTGTATTGAAGAACCTCAGTTCAACACAGTGGGTGCCTGCCTAAGCATTTCACACTTCCACGTGCCGCTCGTCTTCCGCCTCTGGCGGAAGAGTCGTCGCTGGGCGTCTCCGCACGAGGCGGAGCGGTGGCCTGCGCTCCACGCTTATGAGTCAAGCTCCCTATTAAAGTAACTTGTCAGGTTCTTTAATAGTTATGATCACGGCTGGCGGTGCGGATTGTTGTACCATCAACATTCCGACCGTTCCTCAGTTGAGAAAGAACGTTCCAGAGAGAATCAGATTAATCACTCTTTGAATCGTGCGCACCTACCTCTATGCAATTATCCAAGTAGTTGGATAGTTTGATGATTTCGGTTTCGAGATGCGTCAACGCCTGCTGATTTCGTTCCCGTTCTTTGACAAGGTCCTCAGTGATATTCAATGCCGACAGTACCGCGACCGTGAGCGGCGGCTGCTCTGGGATTTTCTCGTGGATCGTTGAGATCATCGAATCCACGTAGGAAGCGATCTTCTTCGTGAAATCTTCATTCTCGCCCCTGAGCGGATACTCTGAACCGAATATCTTTACTTTGATGCTTTTACCGTTCATCGTCCATCAGCAGTTGACCGAGTGATACACGAGTAAGCTCTGGAAGTTCCGTGATGCCATGACCAACACCGTACCTCGAAAGGATCACAGATGAGAGTTGATCTTTGCTATGAGATCCTTGATCCTTGCTTTCAGTGCCTCCTTCTCTTCTTTCGTCAATGTTTCATTTCCGTTCGATTGAAGGCGCAACGCCTCGTGCCGTAGTCGTTCCAACTCTCGCTCCCGACCCAGCAACTCCTCCTTCGTGCGTTGCTCGTTCCCTTCAAGCTCTGCCACCCTGCGACGAAGCACTGCATTGGTCTCCTTGAACTGAACGAGCGTCTCGGAGACCATTCGTGCTTTATCCCACAATATCTGAAGAGCCATCTCGAGGCTCTTCAGATCTTTGCCGCTGGTAACCTCTGGTTCCACTTGCTGCTCAGGCAAAGTTGGATTCCTTCAGGATTCATTCCGGGAACGAATCGTCAGTTCAGAGACTTCGCAGTTTTGCGCTGCACTTTGACTCAACGTTCCTGACAATTCGTCCAACCAATTCGTCAGCTTCCTTATCGGTCAATGTGCGATCCAATGGCTGAAGCTCGAGCGCGTAAGCCAAGCTTTTTTTCCCGGCGCCCACCTGATCCCCTGCATACAAATCAAACATCGTGACTCGCGAGAGCAAAGCTCCACCGATTTCCCTCATTGCCGCTTCAACCTTTTCCTGTGGAATTTCGACGTCAGCGATGAACGCTAGATCTCTTCTCACGCTTGGAAATCGTGGAAGCGCCACGAACTTCTTCTCGGTGACCCAACCTTGGTGCACGACCGCGTTCCTCAATTCGCAGACATACACCTCATCGTCAATATCAAACCCTTGCGCTATTGACCTGCTGATCTTTCCGAGGAACCCGGCATAACTGCCATTGATTTCAACCGCTAAAGCGCTTTCAATTAAAGCGCTGCCGTTATCATAAGAAATAAAGCGGTATTTGTCAAGGCAAAACTTGGAAAGCAGCGCGTCTGTCTCCCCTTTGATATCCAGAAAGTCAGCCTTCCGATCAATTCTATCATAGTGCTGCGGCTGAGCACTCCCTGTCAGCAAGACGAGAAGACGCTCTTCTTCACCGTAGCCGTCCAAGCTCTCTTTTGCTCGTTCATCCATAAGGCTGAACACATTGCCAATTTCGAAGAGCCGGAGGTCTTTCTGGCCGTGAGAGCGGTTGTTCTGGACAACCTGCAGCGCCCCCGGTATGAGGCTGGTTCTGAGAACGGACGCCTCGCTGCTGACAGGATTGATGACCTCCACCGCTTTTCCGCCGCTCAGGTGCCCACTGGTTTGATCCTGCAGGCTGTACGTCAGCAGCTCATTGAAACCCGCTCCGATGAGGTAATTTCGTAATTCATCCTCCAACGAGGTCAGTGAGAGCGGCTTTGAGAAGTCGACAGTCGTTCGTGTTTTCGTCTCGACGTTGTCATACCCGTACACTCGCGCAACTTCTTCGATCAGGTCGATTTCCTCCGCCAGATCATATCGATAGCTCGGTACAGCAAACGTCAGAACATCTCCGGACTGGGCAATTGGCGTGAGGTTAAGCTGCTTCAGGAAGGAGAGTATTTGTTGTTTTGACAAGGAAGTACCGAGCACCGCATTGGTTCTCGACACTCGCAGCTTTGCGGTCTTCGCCTTTGCTTTTCTGGGATAGACATCCAGCACTCCTTTCAAGACCTCTGCTCCCGTCAATTCCTGTAGGAGCTGAGCCGCCCGGCTTGCCGCATACGCTGTCATTTCGATGTCAACACCCCGCTCGAATCGCTGTGATGCATCTGTCGAGAGTCCCAGAAACTTCGACGCTCGCCGAATGCTGCCGGGATCAAAGTTTGCGCTTTCAAGCAGGACCATGGTCGTCCGTTCGCTGATCTCGGTGTTCGCTCCCCCCATGACTCCTGCGATCGCCACCGGCCTTTCTGCATCACAGATCATCAGGATGTCCGAATTCAGGACACGATCCTTCCCATCCAATGTCGTAAAGCGATCACCCTCTGATGCGCACTTCACGATAATCGTATGCTGAGCCAAGGTGTCGTAATCAAATGCATGCAGCGGTTGCCCCGTTTCCATCAGGACATAGTTGGTCACATCCACAACATTGTTGATGGGACGAACGCCTACGGACGTCAAGCGATCTTGAAGCCACTTTGGCGAAGGTCCGACTTTGACGTTTCGCAGAACACGAGAAGAGTACCGTCGGCACTTCTGCGCGTCCAGAATCTTGATCGTGGCGTGCTTTCGCGTTGAGAGCTTGCTTTCACGTATCTTCACATTGGGCAGCGCCGCCTGCTTTCCAGTGACGACCCGAATCTCTCGCGCAATACCGATGTGACTCATCCAGTCACCACGATTGGCCGTGATCTCCATATCATAGATGATATCGGAGTCGCCAAGATATCTTGCGAATGGCGTTCCCACTCTCGCAGTCGAATCGAGCACCATGATCCCTTCGGCATCATCACCCAATCCTAACTCAAATTCAGAACAAATCATCCCATGTGATTCAACGCCGCGTATATATGCGCGCTCGAGCAGAAACGGAGAGCCGTCTGGATCGTGCTGGTTATGCGGAATCGTTGCCCCCACGAGGGCAACCGCCACTTTCTGACCGGCCGCGACATTCGGCGCCCCACAGACGATCTCCAGTGTTTCCTTCCCAACATTCACTTTGCACAAGGTGAGCTTATCCGCGTTGGGATGCTTCAGCTTCTCCACGACCTCTCCAACGACGAATTTCTCGTATTTCTTGGCAAGATCTTCAAAGCCCTCGACTTCGAGCCCGATCATTGACAGTCGCTCAGCGAGGTCAGCCGGCTTCAGAGGGATCCGTGTGTAATCATTGAGCCAGTTGTGCGAGATCTTCATGACCGACTATTCACTAGAACTGTTGCAGGAACCGAACATCATTCTCATAGAACAAGCGGAGATCATCTACACCGTAGCGAAGTGATGCGATGCGCTCAATGCCCATGCCGAATGCGAACCCGGTGTACTGTTCGGTGTCGTAGCCGACGTTCTGAAGCACATGAGGATGAACCATCCCGGAGCCCAGAATCTCGAGCCAGCCGGCGAATTTGCACATGCGGCAGCCTTTCCCTTTGCAGAGGAAGCACGAAATGTACATATCCGCACTTGGCTCCGTAAATGGAAAGAACGTGGGTCGAAACTTGTATTTAACATCACCACCGTAGAACTGCCGCGCAAAAGCTACGAGCGTACCTTTCAGGTCGCTGAACGTCACTCCCTCATCAACATACAAGCCCTCAATCTGGTGGAATGTGACCAGGCTCCGCGCACTGACCGCTTCGTTTCGATAGACACGCCCCGGCATAATCTCCCGCACCGGCGGCTTCTGACGCAACATCGTTCGAATCTGCACCGGCGAGGTGTGCGTCCGTAGCAAGACGTTTTTGGAGATGAAAAATGTATCCTGCATATCCCGTGCAGGATGATCTTTCGGGAAATTGAGTGCTTCGAAATTGTAGTAGTCGGTTTCGATCTCCGGTCCCGTAACAACGGAGAATCCCATGCTGGCGAAGATCCACTTGATCTCGTCGATCGTCTGCGTTAGCGGATGCTTTGTTCCGCGTGGTTTTGGCCGACCAGGAAGCGTGAGGTCAATCCACCGAGCTTCCTGTTGCTTCAGACGCTCAAGGGTTTTCCGCTTTTCATCGTAGGACTGCTGAACCTCCGCCTTCAAGGTATTCAGCAGCTTGCCAACAGCAGGTTTCTCCGACGCGGGGAGAGAGCGCATGTCGTCGAACAAACGTGCAATCAGTCCACTTCGCGCCAAGAACTTGATCCGCACCTGCTCGAGATCCGGCCCGCTCGATACACGGGAGAGATCTTCAGCAAGCTCCCGACGCACCTGATCTATTCGTTCCGTCATAGAGACACGCTGTTGAAGTCTGTTCGTTGTAATCAGCTACTTTTTCTACTGACTGTATCGTCCATCGAATTCTCGGCGGCTTGCTTCATTGCTTCGTCGAGCGTCAATCCCTGCGGAGCGGCCCTGAGTTTCCCCCGCCAGGTAAAGCGACCGACGAGGTCACCCGTTGCGCGTCCAAGCCCAAGATTCGCATAGTCGGGCATGAGTCTCTTCAGCTCTGACAACGTCGAGATGAGCTCCTCGGCGCGCACCTCGCCATTGCTCGACTTCAAGAAATACCCGACAAACGACGCGGGGTTCACAAACTCCCAGTAATCCGAGTTGCTTGCGCTGAACACACCGTAGAGCACGGCGAAGCGCCGTTCGTCAAGTCCTCGGCTATAGCTTGCGCACACGACGATGAATTCAGCACGTTTAGTTCCTATACGAAGCACGTTGCACCTCAACAGTGTGGGATCGAAGACAGTCGTTGAGCAAACCTCTTCGATTCTTGTGAGTGTGAAAAACGAAAAAATCTTCCCGCCAACCCGAGGTGCTCCACGCGCACGAGGAGCACTCTCTCCGACTTCGGTCGACGAGAAGACGAATTTTAGGCGGTTGCGAACTTCACGACTTCGGTAAACGCCTGCGGATTGTTCACCGCAAGGTCGGCCAGGACTTTTCGGTTGATTGAGATCGATTTTTTATCCAAAGCTGCAATCACTTTTGAGTACGTGGTGCCGTTCGCACGCGCTGCTGCATTGATACGCGCGATCCAGAGGCCCCGGAAGAGTCTCTTCTTTGTCCGGCGGTGTCGGTACGCGTGCGTAAGTGCTTTCTCAACGTGATGTTTGGCGACGGTGTAGACCTTGCTCCGAGCACCCCAATATCCTTTGGCTTGCTTGAGGACTTTCTTTCTCCGTCGGTGTGCTGCGACTTTATTCTGTGAACGCGGCATGGAACTCGCTCCTTCTGAATTAGGCTAACAAAAATCTTTTGACCTTGTACGCTTCAGTCTTCGATACGGTCGTCGGCTTGCGGAGGTGGCGCTTTCGCTTGCTCGATTTCGTCGTCAAGATATGGCTACGAAACGCTTTGTGCCTCTTGACCTTTCCTGTCGCTGTAATCTTGTACGTCTTCAGCGCACGTCGTCGGCTCTTCATTTTAGGCATGCTGCAACTCCGTCATGATGTTTCGGATGGTTGTTTATTGCTCTCAGTCGGTTTCTTCTTCGCCTTGTCTGCGACGTAATAGGCAATCATCTGCCGGCCCTCCATCTTTGCCGGACTGTCGATCTTGGCGATGTCGGCTAATCTCTCGGTGAACCGGTCAAGCATCGCTCTCCCCTGGTCCTGATAGGTGATCTCGCGACCTTTGAAGACCACCGTCGCCTTAACCTTATGGCCGTCTTCGATGAATGCCCGCGCGTGACGAACCTTGAACTCGAAATCGTGCGTATCGGTGTTCGGGTGAAAACGAATCTCTTTGACCAGCGTTACATGCTGGTGCTTCTTTTGAAGCTTCCCTTTCTTTGCCAGCTCGTATTTATATTTACCAAAATCCATGATCTTGCAGACCGGCGGATCGGCAGTTGGCACGATCTCGATGAGATCAAGACCTTTTTCCACGGCAAGGTTGATGGCTTCACGAATGGCAAGAACACCAACCTGACTTCCCTCCTCATCAATCACCCGGACTTTCGGCGCCCGGATTTCGGTATTGATACGCGCGCGCTCTTGCTTAATGGGGGTGCCTCCTATAGAGTGAGTGATTTGTGTTGAATCGCGTCGAGCGTCTTTGAGAGAAACGCCTCACGACTCACCGCACCGAGATCCCCCTTCTTATGCTGACGGACCGATACGGTGTTGCTCGCCTTTTCTTTTTCGCCAACGACCAACATATACGGGACCTTCTTTAATTCCCAATCGCGAACCTTGTATCCGACTTTTTCATTCCGATCGTCCAGCTCAACGCGAATACCTGCGCCCTTGAGCTGATGACACACCTCTGTCGCATAATCCACATGCTCATCCGTAATGGGCAGCACCGCAACTTGAACCGGAGCCAGCCACAGAGGGAACTCAGCAGCGAAGTGCTCGATAATCACACCGATGAAACGCTCCATAGATCCGAAGGGTGCACGATGGATGACGACCGGCCGGTGCTTCTGACCATCAGCGCCGGTGTACTCCAGGTCGAAGCGCTCCGGCATCACATAATCCACTTGCACGGTGCCGAGCTGCCACGTACGGCCCAACACGTCACGCACCATAAAGTCAATTTTGGGACCGTAGAAGGCAGCTTCGCCGATTCCAACATAGTAGTTGAGGTGCATCGCGTCAGCAACCTCCTTAATGTCCTTCTCCGCCTGAACCCACATCGCATCCTCGCCGCCGTACTTCTCCTTGTTCTTCGGATCCCTAAACGACACGCGCGTTCTGAAGTCGCTGAAACCGAGTGTGTTAAAGACGAGCTGAATCAGGTCAATCACACCCATGAGCTCTTGTTTCAGCTGGTCTTGGCGGACGAACATATGCGAGTCGTCCACCGTAAACGACCGAACACGGATGAGACCGTTAAGCTCTCCCGATTGCTCATAGCGATAGCAAGTGCCAAATTCTGCCAGCCGGATAGGGAGATCTCGATAACTCCGGGGCTTCGCTGCATAGATCTGAAAGTGATGCGGACAATTCATCGGCTTCAGCAGGTATTCTTCATCTTCAACCTGTATTGGCGAGAACTGACTGTCCTTGTAGTACGGATAGTGTCCACTTGTCTTGTAAAGGTTGATATTCCCAATGTGCGGCGTCACGACGGGCAAGTAGCCGCGCTTCTTTTGCTCTGTCCGCAGAAAATTCTCAAGCTCCTCACGTACGACTGTCCCCTTCGGCAGCCACAGCGGAAGTCCACCTCCGACCTTCGGTGAAAGAAGGAATAGCTCCAAATCCTGCCCGAGTTTGCGATGATCTCGTCGCTTGGCTTCTTCGAGGCGGTAAAGATGCTGGTCCAGCTCCTGCTTGGTTGGAAACGTAACAGCATAGATGCGCTGCAGCATCTTGTTCTTCTCGCTTCCGCGCCAGTATGCCCCCGCGACGTTTAGGAGCTTGATGGCCTTGATGCGTCCTGTCGAGGGAAGGTGCGGTCCGTAGCACAGATCGGTGAAGTCGCCGGAATGATAGAACGTAATCTGCTGGCCTTTGAGCTCTTGGAGAAGCTCTAGCTTATACGGATCTCGCTTCTCCCTAAAGTAGGCGACGGCTTGTTCCCACCTTTTTTCCTCCCTGACATACTGGATATCCTTCGCAGCGAGCTCGTACATTCGCTCTTCAATTCTCTTCAGGTCTTCGCCCGTCAACGCATAATCGCCAACATCAATGTCATAGTAGAACCCTGTTTCGATCGGAGGCCCGATTCCGAATTTCGTCCCCGGGAAAAGCGATTCGACCGCGGCGGCCATCAGATGCGCAGAGCTGTGCCAGAAGGCGTACTTCCCCCCGTCGTCATCCCATTTGAGGATCTTGATCGCCGCGTCAGTCATGATCTTGCGGCCCAGATCCCAAACTTCTCCATTGACTTCGACGGCAAGGGCTTCGCGAGCCAATCCTGTGCTGATGCTTTCGGCAATCTGTTGGCCTGTGACGCCCTGTTCGAATTCCTTTGCTGATCCGTCAGGGAATATGATGTTCATCTTCGGCATGAGCTATCAGATAAAAAAAATCGGAGACATCCTCCGATTAGGCGATTTCTTTGCTCGTGTATTCAAATCGGCGATTCTTACTCAACACTTTGTTGCCCGAATAGTCTCCTCGATTAGGTCGTGGGCTCTATAGGACTCGAACCTATGACCTCTACCATGTCAAGGTAGCGCTCTAGCCAACTGAGCTAAGAGCCCAAATCTCCTGTCTCTAGGCTTGCTTCTTCAAAAAAAGCATTTAGATGATACTGAAATTTCATAGGAAAATCAAGGAAGGATCACGCAATCGAGGTCCCACGTCATCCCGTGGAATTATGAGCAGATTTTCAGAGCTCGCGGAACACTATTGATAGAAGTTCCTATCCCATCGATGGTTCTTGAGCTCTGCCTTAAGT
>ERZ1292640.1828-Hain-H43-02um-R1-1828-length-17415-cov-12_pt1 | contig 17415 bp, 19 predicted proteins | sample MGYA00564404_ERZ1292640 | MGnify/ENA primary metagenome ERZ1292640 (study PRJEB36523, sample SAMEA6512636) | groundwater metagenome | collected 2019-01-08 | study: AquaDiva: Metagenomics assemblies of 32 groundwater samples
TCTTTCGCGGATTTGCAGCGCGCGGCTTCAGAAGGCGAAGGCCCGACCGTGGAACTCAAGTCGAGCGTGCAGAAAAACCTTGGTGAAAGCATCTCGGCGTTAGCCAACACCTCCGGCGGGCTGGTGATAATCGGCGTAGGGTCTAGAGGGGAGCTTAATGGCGTTAAGGACGCGGACGAGGAATCGCGGAGAATCCGGCAGGCCCTCGACGAGTGCGGCAACTGCAACGTTGAACAAGAGTTCGTGAAAAACGAGGGAAAAACGTTCATAGCCCTGAAGGTCGGGGAAGTCGCGCACTCGCAATCACTCTGCCACTACAAGCGGCGCTGCTTCATCAGGCAAGGCACGACTAACGTCGAGCTTTACGGCGATGCGCTAGTCGCATACTTGCAAACGCGCGGCATCCTGAATTTCGAGGAGAAGAAAAGCCAAGCCCGGCTGGACGACCTCGACGCAAACAAGCTTGCAGTCTATTTTAAGAAACGCGGCGTTGAATTCAACCCCCGAAATGCGGAGGAACTGAAGACGAGGCTCGCAGGCCTCAAGATCGCAGGCTTCAACGGCGCGTTCTACCTGAAGAACGTGGCGCCAATGTTCTTTGCAAAAGACCCTGCAAGGCACTTCAACAACTTGGAGGCGCGCATTATAGTCTACCGCGGCAATGAGAAAGACGTGGAAGGCATTACGTTCGACCAGCGGACAAGCGGCACCATCCCAGAACTCATAAGCGCCACTTACCAGCTCACCCTCCAGAAGATTGGGCGGACGCAGCGAATCTCCGGAACCACGCGCCAAACGGTGCTGGACTATCCTGAAGAGGCCTTGCGCGAGGCGATAACCAACGCGATAGGCCACCGGGATTACTACGATCCTATGCCAACCCGCATAGAACTGTTTGAAGACAAGCTGGTAATCACCAACCCCGGCGGCCTGCTGCCCGGCCAGACGCAACAAAATTTCTTCAAGAACCCCAAGCACCGCAATCCCTTGAGCTACAAATTATTGCAAGATTTCGGGCTTGGCGAAGGCTTGGGCACCGGCGTGCCTAACATCATCAAACGCTGCAGGCAGGCGAACCTGCCCGACCCGGAGTTCAACAACCTCGGCAACGCGTTCCAGCTAATACTATACGGCCCGTCAAGTGCCAAACCGCGGCGCCCCTTAGAATACGAGAATCCTCGCCAGCAGCAGGCGATGGCATTTGCGAAGGCGCATAGCAAGATAAGAACCAAAGATCTAGTCAAGCTTACAGGAGTATCGCAGCCGACTGCCACGGCAGACCTCAACGAGCTGGTAAAGCAAAACAAGCTGCGAAGGGTCGGCAGGTTCCGGGGCGCCTACTACGAGACGGTTACTTTAAGCACGAAGCCTTAAAGTAATTTATAGTTGATTTTTAGTAACTTATAGTAATTTTGCAAGGGCTATTGCTGCGACTGACGCAACGGTGGCCGCAACCCTAAGAAAGGCTCACGCGTTCTTTTTCGCGACTTCGCCCACCAGCGGGATGAGGAACTCTTCCTCCTTCAACGCGTAGTAAATGGCGGCAACCCAAGCGACGAACGCAACCACGCCCAGCAGCGACGCGAGCACGGGCGCGAAGATGGAGGCGGCGTAAAGCACGACTTGCACGGCAATGCCGAACAGCGCTGCTTGCAGCGAGTGGAAGCGCAAGAGCTTGTCTTTCACGACGGCGAACGCAACGAGAGATATGAGCCAGCCGAATGGGAGGACTACGACGAAATAGAACGCAGCGGCAATCACGTTGCGGTCGACAAGCGCTTTCCTCGCGAGAGATTTCAGGGAAGAAACTTTCTTGGAAGCCATATGCCCACACCACCTTTCCGGCAATTAGGCTACCGGAGTTTAAAAAAGCTAGAGTTCGTGCGTGCTGCCCAGCTCGGGGACGATTGCTTCGACGCGAGGCGCGTGGCTGCCTTTCCCGCGGTTGCAGGCGCGCTCCACGTCGGCAGCCAGCTCGTCCGCCTTGCCGCCTTCGCCGTGCACGCAAAAAACTTTGCGCAAGCCTTGCACGCGGCGCGCGTACTGCACGAGCTCGTCGTGGTCGGCGTGCGCGCTGAACTGCGCCTGCAAAACCTTGAGCTTCAAACCCACGCTGTGGCCGTTGGGTAGCGTGAATTCCCTCGCGCCTTCCAACAACTTCCTGCCGAGAGTTCCTTCAGCCTGGTAACCCACGAGCATAAGCGTGTTGGCAGGGTCGCCGCCAAGCTTTTCCAAATAGTGCAGCACTGGCCCGCCGTTTAACATCCCGCTGGTGGAAAGTATCACGCACGGGCCAGCCTCGAGCACGTCGCTGCGGTCTTTGCGCTCGGGAAAATGGTAGCGCTCGCTCTTGAACGGGTCGTCGTCGCTCGTGAGTATGCGCAGTTGTATCTCGCGCTTCAAGTGCACTGCATTGTGGCGGTAGATGCGCAGCGCCTTCTTCACCATCCCGTCAAGAAAAATCGGGAGTTGGGGAAGCGCGCCGGAAATCATGTGGCTCTCGACGGTGAACAACACTTCCTGGCCGCGGCCTACTGCGAACGTGGGCACAATGACTTTACCGCCGGCGTCGAGCGTGCGCTTGAGCGAGCTTATGAAAAACTGCGTGGCGTCCTTCGTCGAGGGGCGCACGTCGCCTTTCGCGCCGTAAGTGCTTTCCATAAGCAGCGCGTCCGCCGCAGGAGGCGAGCCGGCGGGTTCGAGCAACCGCGTTTCGCGCACGTTCAAGTCCCCGGTGTACAACAACGTTCCCGAATCGTGGCGCAAGAGAATAGTGGCGCTGCCGAGAATGTGGCCGGCGTGGTCGAGGCGGATGCCCGTCTTTTTGAAGGAATTCTCGTCGCCGTACTCGAGGCACTTCATTGCGGCGAGGAGTTTCGCAACGCCTTTCTGCGAATACGTTTTCGAGCCGGACTCGCGCGCGATGCGCAAATAATCGGCGAGCAATAGTTGCATAATGTCGCGCGTGGGCTTCGTGCAATACACCGGCCCGGAATAGCCTTGCTCGAACAACGCAGGCGCGTAACCGCTGTGGTCGAGGTGCGCGTGGCTTATCACGACGCGGTCGAGCGTCTTCAACAGGCGTTTCGTGACCAGCGGGTGCTCTTCGGCCTCGCCGAACTTGACGCCGCAGTCTAGCATAGTGCTCTCGCGGCCGGTGACGATAAAACTGCTGCGGCCGACTTCGCGGCAGGCGCCGAGGAAAGAAATCGTAGACATATGCTGCTTATATACGCCGCGTGGTTTAAAATGGCGCGCGAGTAATGATATAGGCAATATGGTGGGAGAATTGCCTTCGTGCGAGACGAAGCTGGAGCTTAGCCGAACGCGAGCCGCTTTTTACAGGAAGGTCGTCCAGCGCTACCGCGACGCGATAGCTGCCGGGGAAGAAAAGACCGTCCCGGAGTTGAAGGGGTTGATTCTTCCAGCGGACGCCGCGGTGCAAAAAAGCAAGGAAGAGATTATCGAAGGCATCGGCCGGGGGGAGTTCGAGTTCGACCGCGATTTCACTTCATTCGCAGCAGCGGCAGTGTCTTTCTGCCACTCGCTCGCGCCAATCGAGTCGGAGTTGGGCGTGCCCTTCTGGCTGTCGCCCGCCGAGATAATGGATATTCGCGCGGCGGACGAGTTCGACAGGGCGTTGTTGTTGTGCAGCTTATTGCGGTCTACGGGGTGCAGGAGCGCTCGCGTGCGCGTGCTGCAGCTTGAAGGCGGCGCGGAACACCCGCTGGTGGCGTTCGACTGCGCAGGCAGCCGCACTTACGCCGATCCATCCCAGTGGGATAAGGCAAGGCAGTTGGGCGACCCTGCCGACGAGGCGCTCAAGGAATTCTCGTACGAAGGAAAGAAGTTCGTTGCCAGCAAGTACGAGTTCGACGACGAGCAGTACGCCGAGTTCTAGCCCGCCGAGCTTTGTAGCAAAAGCCATTCTTTAGTTTTACGCGCACATCCGCTCGCGCGGGAAGGAAGCCAAGGCGCAGGTTAAGACGAGTAAACGCAAGGCGAGGCGTTGGGTATTAGAGCGGATGCGCAGTTGTTTGAATCGTTTACGGCGGTTGATTCGCTGGAAAAACTATCCGGAAATTTATTTTGCGATGCTGCATTTGGCGTACGGGATAATCATACGGAGGCCTACCGGCCTATTGAACTGGGTTGTTCCAGCAGCCTTTGCCGCAGTTCTTCGTTAAGCCTGTGCTTGCGCAGCGAGTCCGCCACCAGCCGCCTTGCGTAGTGCGTTAGCGTGATGCGGCCCGGAACGTTCATTCGAGGCTTGTGTATCGCGACCAGTCCTTGCGCTCGCAGTTTTAGCGCTTCTTTGTGAACCGATGCTTGCGACCGTACTCCCGTTTCGCTCCCGTAACTAAACACGTGCTTTATGACGTATTCTCTCGATAAGTCGCGTACCAACTGGCTGCCGTCGGCGTAGTAAAGCCTTGCGAGAATCTCAAAGCCCGCGTGGTCGCGCGGCAGCGAGTGCCGCGTGTCGCGATGCTTCCACCCAATCGTGCTGCGGGAAGCACGGGCTTGCCCTTCTTGCAGTCCGCGGGGCAGTTCGAACGAAAAGCCCAGGCGGTTAAGTATGCTTACCGCCGTAATGACGCTGTTGATGCTGCTTTCGCGCAAACCCATTTTTTGCATTAACTCGCGGTAAGTGAAGCGGCCTGCTTGAGGCGAGTTGAGAATGCCGCACGCGGAGTGGACAATACCCTTGCGCGCGGCTTCCTTGGCGCGTTCAAACGAGCCTGCGAAGGCGGTCTTTAACCCGTGGTCGCGAATGAGGTTCTCCAGCGCGCCGAAATCGTTGATTCTCCGCAGGAACGCGTCCGCGTCAGTGCTGTGCGCGGCAAAGAGCGCGGCGGCGACTTCCTGCGCGTGCACGGGTCGCCCTGCGTCATCCAGCATTTGCACGAGCGCCAAGTGTTTTCGTTCGCTTGCCTCGGTGCGCGCCAATTCTCGGTGTTGGCGTACCCCTGCTGCTTCCAGCGCCTCGCGCGCAGTTGCGCCGCCCGCGAGTTGTTCAAGTACGGCGGGATAGAGCTGCATAAGCTTGTGGCGTCTGAGGTGGCTTTGCACGAGTACGCGCGGTATTTCGCACTTGAGTTCCTTCAGCGCCCGCGTCATTTCGGGTCTTGTTTCTGCCGGGATCCACGGCGCGTTTCCGTGCGTCTTGCTGAAAAACTTGGGGTGCGACAACACCCACCCCGCGCCTTTTTTCGCAGCTTGCCCAATCAGTAGTTCCGGGTTCACGGGAAAAGCACGCTGCAGAAGCATAAAAACGTTGCCCGCGCGCCAAAAAAGAACTTTTGCGCGCCATTCGCGCTTTATCGGAAGAGCTCGCTAGGCGTTATTCCAATTGCCGCGGTTATTGCTACCGTCTTGAGATTACCGCGGCAGCTGGGAAGCAGGCTCGAGGTAACTTCGTGAAGGCTAGGCGACGGCGCGCACTTTAGCGGCTCTGTTGAAAGTCTAGGTTTATAGCCCTGGCGGTGTTAGCCTCCCATGGTGGGAGAACGCGGTCGAAGTGTCTTCCCTGAAACAGCAGTTGTTGGAGAAAGTGCGATTAGCTATAAGTTCCTGTACTTTGCGGGTTTGATAGCCGGAGGATTATTTCCAGCGCCGTTAACAAGTCCTCTTTTTTGTTGAGGTGTTTTCGTTCGTCGAAGCCTTTTATTTGCCGGACTGTTTCAGGCGTGCAGGATACGTGGACGAACAAGAACGGGGTTTTGAGCCCGCGTCTTTTTTTCGCGAGCAGAGTTCGGTAGATTATGCTGTTGCAAGAATATTTGCCGGCGTCGTCGGAAATCTTTCGTTCCAAAGGTAGGCCTGCTTTTTCAAATTGTCGCTTCAAAAACCTGACGTTCCAAGGCCGGAGGTCCATTTTCAAGACTTCTTTTTCAGGCCTTGCCATGTCAAGTGGGCGGTCGTTCTCAGATTTTGGCAGATATTTCTCGTTGTACGCCCAGTTCGTCCCTTGGCATTCGATGCGGAACCCTCTTACTTCCGAGGCTATTCCCAAGGAGATGATTACGTCCGCCCCGATTTCTTGGGCTTTCCTCACGATTGTTTCCCCGTGATCAACCCCGCCTTCACTCGGCCTCACTTCGCTTGGCAGCACTATGGAGTGAATCTTGTAGCCAGAAATTACTTTCCCGTGAACCTGTTCGGCGAGCCACGCTGTAGGGTTGAAGCGGTACGGCCCGAATGGCTCTATGCCGGTCACAATCGCGGTCTTCATTCGCAGGTATTCTAACCAATTTCGGTTTTTAATACCCGTCCTTTGTACGGCTTTGTTGAAAGTCTAGTATTATAACCCTAGGATGGCTTTCCCGCTATAGGGTGGGAGAAACACGGATGATGTGTTTTCCTTAAGTCAAAAGAAGTTGTTGCAAAAAGTTAAGCGTTTGGTGTCGGGCGCGGGTCGACGGAACTGCTTTCGCCCAGGGCGAGGTCGAACTTTTCAAGCCAGCCCATGGTCGTATGATGGCATGCGGGGCAGGCGAGAAGAAAATCCAGCACGCAAAACTATTGCCAACCGGGGTTATATACTGCGCGCAAGCCGGACTGAAAGCTCGCCTCCGGCGGCCGAAAGGCTTAAAATATCCGTTGAAGATATCATATAGTGATATCTTGTTTGAGGTGCGGTTCAGGGGGCTGTTGATAGTGCCATCCTTAAGCGCATACCGCGAACTGGAGGAATTGGCGCTGGACTTGAATGATGTCAAGGACGTGCTTGAAAATGGCAGGGAAACGAGCTCTCCACGCAAGCCAAGCGTGGTTGAAAAGATTGTCAGGCGGGATGGCAAGGCGCTGAGGGCGGTAGTCGTGCGCGACTTCAACGGGTTCCTCTCGCAGGATGTATTTGTGGTGACGCACGTTTCCATCCACGCGTGGAATGAAAAGATGCTGAAGGTGGAAGGATGAAATGCTATGCTTGTGGCGGAAAGAACTTTGCGGAAGAGCGCGTTTCGCTTTCGGGGGGCATTAGCGCGCAGGCTTGGAAATGCCGGAAGTGTGGCGAGGTCGTTATCGAACCGCAAGCCGCCCAGAAGGCGTTGTTGTTGAATAAGCTCAAGCGGGGCGTTGAGATTACCGTAGGCCAGTTGGGAAGCAGCCTCGTAATGCGTTTTCCTGCGGAAGTGGCCGAGCTTGCCGGGATAAGTAAGGGCAGCAAGGTGAAAATCTATCCTGAAAGCCCCCGCAGGCTCGTGGTAACTTCGTGAACGCCTTCGTCGGCAACGCTTTTATTCGTTTAACGACCTGAATGAAAGTTACGGGAAAGGGTATAGTAGGAGTGGTTGGCAATGGATTCTACTGACAGCAACGCTGGCGGAAAGGTCTTCAAGCTCGACAAGAGCAAGTGCATCTACTGCGCAGGCTGCGCGGCAGTGTGCCCCGCGAGTTGCATAATGCTTAACGAGACGCGCATAGAGTGCGACGAAGCCAAGTGCATAAAATGCCAAGTGTGCGAGAAAGTGTGCCCGGTGAAGGCGATAAAGATAGTAAAGTGACAGTCGCCGCTTGGCAGGAATAATGGTTGAATTAACGAGGGCGTTTGAAGGGCGAAAGGTGCGTTTGAAAAAATGGAAGTCAAGCTCAAGAATTCTTACGACGCGATAGTCATCGGCGGCGGGCCGGCAGGCAGCGTGTTCGCCGCGACGGCTGCGGCCAAAGGCATGGGCGTGCTCGTGCTGGAAAAGCGCAAGGAGATAGGCGCGCCCGTGCGTTGCGGCGAGGGCTTGGCCGAACATTGGGATGCTGGCAAGATTCCGATGAAGCTGCCGAAAGGCGCGACGAACAACTCGTTCCCCATCGGCGGCGCGGCGTTGTTCGGCCCGAAGTTCCAGCGGTTGGAAGTGCGCAACACCGAAAGCAAAGGTTGGGTGCTTGACCGCAAGGTTTTCGACAAGGCGCTCGCGATGCAAGCCGGAAGGCAAGGGGCGACGATACTTCCTAAAGCCCGCGTAACGAGCCTCGTGAAGGAAGGCGGGAAGATTGCAGGCGTGAAGTTCGTGAGGATGAATGAAGAGCTTGAAGTGCGCGCGCCTCTCGTCGTGAGCGCAGAGGGAATGGAGAACCTCATCGCGCGCCAGGCGGGCTTCAGCGCGGTGGCGCCGCTTTACGACGTGGACACGTGCGTGCAGTACGAAATGGTGGGTGTAGAGTGCGAGGATCTCATTGAGATTTACTTCGGCTCGGCAGCGCCACGCGGCTACGTGTGGGTATTCCCCAAGGGGAAGGATTCCGCGAACGTGGGCATCGGCGTTGGGGGGCTTACGGACGGGATGCACGGCGAAAAGGGGCAGCCAGACCCGCAAGGGTACCTCGACAAGTTCATTCGCGAGCACCCCGAACGCTTCGGCAAGGCAACCGCCGTTTCCGTGCAAGGCGGCGTGATTAGCGTGGGCGCGCCCATCAACGAGTTCGTGAAAGACAACTTTATGGTAATCGGAACAGCCGCGCATCAAGTGGATCCCATTCACGGCGGGGGGATAGGTCTCGCGATGCAAGCAGGTTATTACGGCGCGAAGGCGGCGATAGCTGCGCACGAGAGGAAAGATTATTCGAAGCAATCCCTCTACCCTTACGAAACGGAGTGGCGCGCTGCTGCGCAGCCGACGATTGACAAGCGGCTGAAGCTGCGCAGGGTGCTTGAGAAGATGAATGACGACGATTTGAACGCGGTGTTCGACAACCTCGACAACAAAGACCTCGAAAAGCTGCTGGCAGGCGACTTCAGGCCCGTTGTCACGAAAGTCCTCGCCAAGAGGCCGCAGTTGCTGAAGGTAGTGAGCGCGCTCGCCTAGCGCCCGGCAAGCGTAAGGAATGCCCCCGAAAAGTCCAGCTTGTGCTCTTTCGATATAACGAGTATCTCGTACTCGCGCATCAAGTCGCGATTGCTGCGCCGCATCCCGCGCAGCAGGCGGTTAAACCCTTCAAGGCTAAGCACCTCAAAGTCAAGGTCGATATCCGAAACCCCTTTTCCGCAGGTAATGTAAAGTATCCCTTCCAAGCCGGCACAGTAGGAAATGAACGAATTCTTGCGGGCTGTCGAGGAATGCCTTAAACGCACGACGAGCTTCACAAGAGACCGTTCAAACACAGAGTGGTTAAGGTTGAGCGTAAAGTTGGCGATAACCTTGCGTGCAACTAGCGCCCTAATCCGGTGTCGCACCGCGGCGGCGGTAAGGCCAACACGCAGCCCTATCGCGTGCGAGTCAAGGCGCGCATCGCGGCACAATTCCGCCAGTATCGCCGCATCACGCACATCGGGAATTGCGGCGGGCGCAACTACGGGATGATTGTGGACTGCTTTTGGGGACAGGTAAGCGCGCGGAAGCTTACGCACGTCGGTAAGGAATGACACGTCGTAGCGCTCAACGCACTTTCCAAATTCGTCCATGAAACGCATTGTGAACCGGTCGAACTCGCTCAAATCGCTGAAAACGCCGTTGATTATCGCATCGTAACGGCCAAAGCACTCGACGAGCCATACTACTTGAGGCGCGCGCTCAAGAAAGGCAAGCAGGCGCCGTTCCTCCCTCTCGCTGGGAGCCCCGAAGCCGAGGTAGACTTTCACGTACAGTCCTCCAAGCTTCGGAATATTGCACAACACGGTAGTGCCGGCAATCACGCCGCGCTGCTTAAGAAGCTCGAAACGGTTGCGGATCGTCTCCTTGTTTAAACGCAGCGTACGGGCAATCTTGGAAAACGGCTGCCGTGCGTCACGGTCTAGCTCAAAAAGCAACGCGCGATCCGAAGGCGTCAGGGTAACCATACTGTTAAAATGACGGCATAACCACTTAAGTTTTTCTTTTGGCACGAAAAACACCGGAAAATAATATCAAAGCATAATAGCATAGTGACGACAGGGGGTTGTCATGAAACTGTTTGAACCGCACGTTATCGGCATATTGGTAATTTTGGCGTTGGCAGCGTCTGTTGCGGCGTTGGCAGTCGCAAGTCAAGGCCAAGGCGCGGCTGTAGAAGCTTCAACGTTCGCGCGCATAATAAGTTCCGGCCGTGTGAACGTTTGCTACATAACCTACCCGCCCATGATAATAAAGGACGGCGCGACTGGAACGCTGAAAGGCCATTTCTACGACGCGTTCGAGGAAATCGCGCGCGACGCGTCCCTCAAGCCGGAATACTTGGAAACTACGTGGTCGAACTGGGTTTCTGAACTGCAGTCCGGAAGGTGCGACGTGAGCATAGCCCCGACATTCGCCACTACGGCCAGGGCTACGGCGGTGGCATTCGCGAAACCGCTGCTGTACGCCGGCAACAGCGCCATAGTGCGCAAGGGCGATGGGCGGTTCAACAGCATAAGCGATTTCAACCGGAAGAACGTGACCATCGCGGTTGCAGAGGGAGAGGCAAGCCACGCCTTTGCCAAGACGCATTTGCCCGACGCGCAGCTGAAGGTGCTGTCAACCGCGTCCGGCGGGGATTTGAGCCTCCCGTTCCTTGAAGTTTCAGCTGGCAGGGCTGACGCGGGGCTGAGCGATTCTTACAGTGTAGCCAAGTACGCTGAGTCGCACGCTGGCGTAACAGACTTGTTTGCCGCAAGGCCTTACGGGCTGACGGCGTTGTCGTGGGCGGTGAGAACTGATGACGTCGAACTGTTGAACTTCCTCAACACGGCAATAAGCCAGTTGGAAAGCTCGGGAACGCTGGTTGAACTTGAACGCAAGTACGATGCCCACTGGCTGCACCCCGACGTTAGCTGGAGCACTTCGTAGGCGAATTGCCTAATGGCTTACGAATGGCAGTTCAGGCTAGTTTGGGAGAACCGAGAGGTATTCATCAACGCGCTGGGAACCACGCTTGCGCTTGCCGGTACGGTTGTAGTGGCAGGGGCTGCCCTTGGCCTGCTGCTGGCGCTTGCAAGGACTTCCCAAAACCGGACTGCGGCAAGGTTCGCGCTGGCGTATTGCGAACTTATGCGGGCAGTGCCCACACTCGTCCTGCTGGTTTGGGCGTACTACTGCCTGCCCCTGCTGCTTAACTTGAACATTCCGGCTTTCGAGACGGCAGTACTGTTCTTTTCGCTGCAGCAGGCCGCGTTCGTATCCGAATCGTTTAGGGCTGGCATTGAAAGCGTGCCGCGCGGGCATTCCGACGCGGCGAGAACCCTCGGTTTGGGCGAGTTTCACATCAAAACGCGCATCGTCCTGCCGCAGGCTTTCAGGCGAGTGCTTCCCGCGCTCGTAAACGAGTCCATAACGGCGGTAAAATACGCTTCGCTCGCTTCAGCCATCGGGGTGAACGAGATGCTGCACGCAGGCACGAACCTTATTGCAGTTACCTACCGGCCGCTTGAGGTGTATTCGGCAATAGCCGTGTTCTACGCGGCGCTGATACTGCCTCTCTCGTGGCTTTCGAGGCGCTTGGAATACCGCGCGCTGTTCTCGCGCCAGCGACCGAATGGTGAAGGCATGTGACGCTCGAAGCAAGAAACATTCGCAAGAGCTTCGACAAGCCAGTCCTGAAAGGCGTATCCATCAAGATGCGTAAAAGCGAGTTGGTTGCGTTAGTCGGGCCCAGCGGCGGCGGCAAGACCACGCTGTTGCGATGCATCGCGGGCTTGGAAGCTTTTGAGGGGGAAGTTACAACGCAAGACCGGCCGGCAATGGTATTCCAGGACTACAACTTGTGGCCGCACAAGACCGTGCTGGAGAACGTGGCTGAAGCCCCGCGTTTCGCGAGAGGCTTGCGCCGCAGTGATGCCGAGGCGCTCGCAAAGAGTGTGCTGAACCTAGTGAACCTCGCGGATAAATCGGATAGTTTCCCGCACGAACTTTCCGGAGGGCAGTCGCAGCGCGCGGCAATAGCAAGGGCGTTGGCGGTAACGCCGGAAACAATACTGCTCGACGAGGTTACTTCAAACCTCGACCCGCACGCGCGCGGAGGCCTAGTGCGCCTGCTGCGCAAACTAAAGCGGCGGGGCAACACGCTGATGCTCGCCACCCACGATATGGCTACCGCAAAGGCGCTGGCAGACCGGATAATCCTGCTGGAAAACGGCAGCGTAACTTGCGACTGCAGCGCGAACGAATTCTTTTCAGGCGGCAACGCGCGCGCAAAACGGTTTCTGGACGGCTCTAACGCGTTGACGCATTAAGCGCCCGCTCCAGGCAGTCCATCGCGTGCGTTATCTTTTCGTCACGCTCGGCGAACGTGACGCGCAGCGTGGGCGGCGAAGGCGCGCAACCGTAACCGCTGCAAGGCATGATGAGCGTGCCCCGGCGCATCAACTCTACTGCAAGCTTCAGGTCACCGCCGCGAAAGTTAGGCACTACGACGGCCGCGTTGATGCACCCCTCCCTCGCAATCGGTTCTACAGTCATTTCCCGCAGCCGCGAGTTGACTAGCGCCTCCTTGTGCGAAAGCTCCAGCCATTTTTCCCGCAGAAAGTCCCGGCCGCCGCGCGCCGCAGAAACTTCCCTATCAAGAATCTCAAGCAGCGCCGTGTTGGCAGCGCGCGGCGCGTTGCCCATAATTCCGCTCATGCGGCCAGTGATGCCGCGCGTCCGGTCGCCGATGAGGGACTCGTCGGCAATAACCCAACCGACGCGGTGTTCAGCGAGCGCGTAGCGCTTGGACGCGCTGTCCACGCGGATGACGTTAGGCGAATTTATCCACGAGCCGTAGCGCAGAGGGCGTTTTGCGAAAAAGTTTTGCAGCTCGTCAAGTATCACGAAAAACCCGGCGTGTTCCGCCTCGCGCACGAGGCGCCGCAGGAAGCTGGTTGGAATATACTTTCCGTCGGGGTTGTTTGGATTGGTTAACACCACCGCGCGGGGGTTCTCGCCAAGGATGGCTTGCAGGCACTCTTCGCCGCGAGGCACCCTTTGCTTGGAGTCGCGCACGCAGTCCAACGCTATTGTAGGGAAGCCCAACGAAGCGATGGGATAGTGGAACATCTGGTAGAGCGTGGGGCCCACCACTACGACGTTGCCGCGCGCGCACCTCCCGCTCCGCAGCGCCATTGCTTCTTGCAGCGCGAACTCGAGCGCGGCCCACGCGCCGGGCATAATTGCTACGTTTTCAGCCGAGTAGCGCGCAGCGTGCCGGATGTTTTCAAGCTCGGCAATCTTACCCCGCAACTGCAAGTCTCCGCATTCGGAGCCATAGGCGTGAGACTCACTGCGGCCGCCGCCAAGCAGCTGTAGGATGTCTTCCGGCAAGAGGTCTTGCGGCCGCACGAACGCCCCGCGGTCTAGCGAGCTTTTAATCGCGCCGCGCGCGACGAAGCCGTGCAGCAGCTCGTGGTACTTGCAGAACGCGTCCACCGCCCGCAGTATGCTGCGCGAGTCCTTGCGCACGAACCTGCCTGCGATGCCAACCCCACCCATGAGGTAACGAGGATTATTCACTTTGAATATAGTTTCTCGGAGTTTGGTAAACTATTTTAAGCAAAAGGGATAATTTAGTAAATTATGTATGAACTTGACTCGAAGGATCGCCAGCTGCTGTTCCTGTTGGATAAGGACGCGCGGCGTTCGAACGCGAGCATCGGCCGGGCGTTGCGGATGGACAAGGCAAGCGTGGGCAACCGCCTGCGCAAGCTGGAAGAAGCGCGCGTGATAGCAGGATACCGACCGGTGGTCGACCCGCGCGCCTTGGCCGAGTACGGAGTGCGCGTATATCTCTCGTGGCGGGCTGCAGGCCGGCGCAAGCGCAGGGAGCTCGAGTCGTTCTTCGTGCGCCACCCGAACGCGTGGTGGGTGGCGCGGTACAGCGGCAAGGTGGACTTCGGGGGCGCATTCTGGTTCCAAGGCGCGCGGGAGTTCGAAATTTTTTGGGAAGAGTTCGTAAACCGTTTCCAGCCGTTCATTCGCGAGAAGAGCCTTTCGCCTTACTTCGGAGTGGTGGACGCGGGCAGCGCGTTCTTATTGCCGCAGAAAGTAGGCGAGCGCAAGGTGTACCGCACTGGCGAGGCGGACAAGGTTGCGTTGTCGCAAGTGGAGTCGCAGGTGCTGGCGGCGCTTTCAAGCAACGCACGTGCGCGCCTTGTAGACGTGGCTGAAGCGGCAGGCGTCTCGCCAGCTGGCGCGCTTGCCGCAATGGCGAGGTTGAAGGAAAAGAAAGTCATACTGGGCTTCAGGCCGTCGATAGACTGCCAAAAACTGGGTTATTCGTGCTTCAAGGCAAACTTTTTCTTGAAGAACATGACGGATTACGGCAAGCTCGCAGCATACGCGCTTGAGCAGCCTGAAACGGTTTTCATCAACCGCTCGGCGGGGTATGCCGAGTTCGAGCCGGAATTCATAGTCCCGCGGCCGGCTAGGCTTCGCGAGATAATCGACGGGTTTTACGACGAGTTCGGCCGAAGCATCTTGAGCCACGACTACGCGGCGGTTGACGAGACGCTGTTGAGCCTCTCAATCCACCCCGGCAAGCGTATTTAAAGCAATGGCTGCCTTAATTCTTGTGACGACGCTTAGTTTCCAGCAGCATTTTGAGCCGACGGTAGTTCAAATCGACGGCAGTTTGAGTCAGTGGTGGTTCTTATGGCGAAACAACGTCTTGACGAGCTGTCCAAGTACGAAAGGGCGCGCATCGTGGGCGCGCGGGCGCTGCAGCTGGCGATGGGCGCGCCTCCCCTCGTGAAGATACCGTCGAAACTGATTAGCGCCGTGCGCGTCGCGTTCATGGAGTTCGAGAAGGACGCCATTCCGCTGCGCGTCTTGCGCGTGCCGCAGTAAAGGCTGCGAAGGCCATGGTGTTGCGAAGGGAGTGTTATGAAGATAGCGCTTAGCTTGCGCGCCAGCGCGAACGACGCGCCAAAGCGAACTATAAAACCTTGCGGGGTGTTAATGCAAACGTGGTACAGGCGATGACTGGGATTGACTACTTCTTCAGCCAGCGGGAGCTCGCGCAGCTCGAGGGCGGCTTTCTGAACAAAGTTTATGACGAGGCGCCGGGGCGCTTCCGCTTGAAGTTCAACAAGGACGGCGAGCGCAACGTGCGCGTGGAGTTGGGGAAGAGGATTCACTTGACGTGCCTCGTGCGCCCTGCGCCCGAAACGCAGAGTAGCTTCACGAAGCTTTTGCGCGATAAGCTTGGCAACGCGCGGCTCGTAAATGTTGAGCAGGTGGGTTTGGATCGTGTGCTCAAGTTTTCTTTCGCGAACGGCTTGTCGCTCGTACTGGAGAGTTTCGCGAAGGGAAACGCATTCCTGCTGGAGGAAAACGGGGCGGTGCTGCGGCCGTTGTTGCGGGACTCGAGCGGCAGGGGCTTGGCGAAAGGAAGTAAATACGCGCCGCCGGCCGGGAGGAAGAGCGTGCTTGAAGCGGCGGAAGGAGATTTCGATGGCGAGGGCGGCGCGCTTGAAATCATCACGCGCAACTTTGGCATTTCAAGCCTTTACGCGCGCGAGGCGCTGCACCGCGCGGGAATCGCTGAAGACGCGGGGCTGGATGGCGTTGCTGAAAGGCGCGCCTTGGCCGGGGCGTTGAAGTCTTTGTGCGGCGAGGCGTACAGCCCGCGCATTTGTTTTCCGGGAGAGGCGCGGGCGTTGTTCTCGCCCATAGAGTTGCAGAGCGTGCAAGGCGCGTTAAAGAGTTTCAAGAGTTTTGGCGAGTGTCTCGACGAGTATTACGAAACGGCCGCAACGCTGCCTGCGCCGCAAGGCAAGAGCGCTGCGGAAGTGAAGTTCGAAAAGGCGTACGCGTCCATCGCGAAGCTCGCGGTAGCGCGGAAGGCGTTTGAAGAACAAATTGCGGAGCGGAAGGCCGCAGGCGATTGGGTGGTGGCGAACTGCGTGCAGCTGGACGAGGCGATTGCCGCGTGCAACGACGGTAACGAAAAGAGGCTGGCGGCAGCCCTGGAAGGGTTGCGCGTGAAGTGGAAGGAGGAAAGGGGAAAGCTCGTTATAGAAAAGTGAATGTAGAGTTATTGTGTTGATGCTCGTGCAGCGCTTGGCACTCGCGAGGTTAGTACTCGCGTTCGACTATGAAGTCAACGAGCGCGAAAATGTCCGACTTGGCTTGCGAGTCCGGCAGGCCGAAAAGCTTTTTCGAGAGCTGTTCGCGCGCCTGCGACGCGAGTTGGCGGGCTTTCTTGCGGCAGTAGTCAAGCGCGCCCGTCTTCTTGACGAGTTCCAGCACGCGCGCCATTTCTTCCGGAGTTTTTTGCGCGCGGGGTTTGGAGAGTGACGCGAGCGCTTCCCCGCGTTCGGCGTCCTTCATCTTCGACAAGGCGCGGGAGAGTATCAACGTGCGTTTGCCTTCGTACAAGTCGCCGGCGGTTTCCTTGCCGTACGCCTCGCCGGGCGGCGCGAGGTTGAGGATATCGTCCTGTATTTGGAAGGCGATGCCCAGCTTCTCGCCAGCCGCGTTGAGCGAGTCCGCCTGGCGTTTCGTCGCGCCGGCGATTATCGCGCCCAGCCGCAAGGGCCGCGTAATCGTATAGTTGGCAGTCTTGCGTTTGACGAGTTCGAAGTAATCTTCTTCAGAAACGTCCCACTTGCCGTCGCGCACCCACGCAATTTCCATCGCCTGGCCTTCCGCAGTTGTTTCCAGCTGTTGCACGAACTCGCGCATTACCGCGAAAGTCTTGGTAGCCCCGAGCACAGGCTTGTTGGCGAGAAGGCAACGCCACATCCACGCATGCACGAAGTCGCCGGAGTTTATTGCGAAGGCGTCGCCGTGCAACTTGTTGAGACAAGGCTTGCCGCGCCGCATGTCACTCGCGTCTTCAATGTCGTCGTGAATAAGGAGAAAGTTTTGCAAGAGTTCGAGCGCCGCGGCGGTGTTCAACGCGTCTTGAGGGTTGCCGCCGAAAGCCTCGCAGGAAAGCAGGCATAATGCGGGGCGCAGGCGCTTGCCGCCGCGGAGGTTGTAATCCCACGCCGAAGAGTAGAGCTCGCGAACTTCGGGAATCGCCTGTCCTTCCGCGGGCGGGAGTAGTTGCTTTAGCTGCTCGTCTACGAGGAGGGACTTTTGCCGCAATGTTTCGAGAACGTCAGCCATCAATACCAAACTTGTTGAGTGCGTCAAACTACTTTAAACTTGTAGCCGTAGGCTATCGCGCCTTCAGCGTCGTCCTCGAAAATCTTGCGGAATACCACGGCGACTTTCGCGCCCACCTTCACCCGCTCGGCGGGGGAGTCGACGAGCTGCGTCAACAGGCGCACGCCGTTCGACAGCTCTACGAGGGCGAGGAAGTACGGCGACTCGTGCTCGAACCCCGAAGGCGCCGAGTGCACTTCAGTGAACGAATAGATTTTCCCTTCGCGCGGCATTGGCACGGTAGAGAGCTTGCCTTTCCTGCGACAGGCATGGCAAAGCTTGCGTTGCGGGAAGAACTCGGCGCCGCAAGACTCGCACTTGCTGCCTATTAGGTTGTAGCGCTCGGGAATGCGGCGCCAAATCATTGAAAGGAACTTGCGCATTTTCAGTCAATCCTCTT
>ERZ1292640.1829-Hain-H43-02um-R1-1829-length-17415-cov-11_pt1 | contig 17415 bp, 21 predicted proteins | sample MGYA00564404_ERZ1292640 | MGnify/ENA primary metagenome ERZ1292640 (study PRJEB36523, sample SAMEA6512636) | groundwater metagenome | collected 2019-01-08 | study: AquaDiva: Metagenomics assemblies of 32 groundwater samples
AGATCGTTTTCCGCATCGCCGAACGCCGCGAGGTTTCTGGGCGAGAGACCGCACAGTGCGAGAAGCCGTTCCAGGCCGGTCCCTTTCGTCGCGCCGGGCGGCAGCACCATGACCGCGCTTTTGTTGTACTCGATCGAGGTACTGCCGCCGTGGGAGCTGAGGATGTGCCAGAGGGCCTGATCATGGGGCGTCCAGGTGGCGGCGATGGCGAGCCCCCGCTCGAATGGAATGCCCGCCTCTTCGATGGCCTTGAGCAATCGCACATCCAGTTGGCCGAACGGGAGATAGGTTTCGCCACTCGCCGTATGGGTCAGGACTGCGCCGTTTTCCCAGACGATGCCGGAGAAGAGTTCTCCGAGGCTGCCTAGGGTTACGGTCTCGTAGCGACGTCCCGTGACCAGGAACAATACATGGCCGCTGTCGCGACATTGTTTTAGCGCGGTTTCGACCTCGGCAGGCACCTTTCCGTTGACGGCGAGCGTCCCATCGAAGTCGAAAGCCATGACACGACGGTACATAACGCCTCAGAGGGCTCAGCCTTGAGTGCCGAGGTAGAGATCACGCAGCAGAGTCTTATTAGATTCCCACCAGCATCCGGTGCGAGCTAATGGCCTTCATTGTCCGCACGACATCCTCATAGGAGACAGCCGGCGCCTTTCCCTCCTTGGCCTCTCCGGCGAGAAGGACGAAATCGTTCATGGCGACGATGCCCTGGAGCATTCCATCTTCATCCACCACCGGGATCCGCCGGATTTTTTCCCGTTTCATGATGTCCAAGGCCGTATGGACATCATCGGACAGGTGGCAGGTATGAGCCTTTCCGGACACCGTTTCCCAGACAGTGATCCCCGACGCCGGTTTATTCTTGGTGGCTGCGGCCATGCAGATGTCGCGATCCGTGATCATGCCCATCACCTGACCCCCAACATTCAGGACTGGCAGGGCTCCGCAATCGCTATCCCACATCATTTTGGCTGCGGCTGCCAGATTGGTGTCCGGACCGCAACATTGCACGTCACTGGTCATGATATCTTGGACTTTCATGGAGTCCTCCTTGGGTAGACGCAGCTGGTCGCGTTAGGGGGTTTTCAGCCGTAACTGCCTGTTCTCAACGGTCGTATCCTGGACTAGTTTGCCAAAACTGTCGGCCAGGACATCATTCAGCAGCGCTTGAACATCCTCAGGCTCGAACCAAAAGACGTCGTCGCTTCCGCTCCCGTTCAGGGTCATGTGGATCGTGCTTCCGTCCGCGACATTCTGTGCCTGCAGCGCGAGTTTCGTGTTCGTCGTGACTTCGGTGAAGCCGACCCGGCTCTTGGCATGGACTGACAAGTCGAGGATTTTCCCCGTGAGGACGACATCGGCCCCGCCATCGCCGGCTCCTCGCTTGGTCACCTGCCAGCCCTTCGCGGCCAGATAGTCTGCCAGGGCCTGGGCGATCACATCGGAGGGCTTGCCTCCCGGGACATCGAAATAGCTGACGCCGCCCCAGAGGTGTGTCCGGACTCCAAGATTGGTGTGATGGATCCGGCTGTCCTCAATCGATCTAATTGCCACGCGAAGGGGAGCGGTTGGCTTTGAAACCGACTCGGACTTTGTCGCGATGGGGTGAATCTGAAGTGGAATGACCTCACCTGTGCCGGCGCATCCAGCCAAGACTATGAGACTGATCCAGCACAGGAGCAACGTTCGATATCTCTTCACGGGACCCTCCTTACATTCAAAGACTCTGAGGACCGTTTCTCAGTCCGGCTCTCTCTTTGCCGACTATCTGGTGAAGTGAGCTCGTCGATTCGACTGCCAGCAGGCTTCACTGTGTTCCTCGCAAAAGGGGCGTTCTTTCCCGTAGCTCGTGATCTGTATCTGTGAGGAGGGAAGGCCGAGGTCCCGGAGATATTGTGCGGCAGCCCGCGCACGGCGTTCACCCAGGACCAGGTTGTAGGCGCTCGTGCCGCGCTCATCGCAGTGGCCTTCAATCAGGACCTTCTCGCCGGATTGCGACTTCAGAAGACCCGCATTGGATTCGAGCCGAGACCGAGCCTCATCACGAATCACAGACCGGTCGAAATCGAAAAAGACATCGGCGAGTTCCGGCATCGACCTGGCCGGAGGCTGCGACGGAGCGGCAGGGGCAATCGGTCTTGCGGTGACTCCGGCCTCTTCCGCCATCGGCGGGCCTATCGGCTTTTCAATCTGGACCGTTGCGCGTGGTTCTGAAGGAATCGGCAGGGAGACCTGTGCGTCCGCCACGGGCGCTTGGACTTGGGCTATCGGTCCTGGGACGTATCGCTGATCTTCTATTGCTGTGACGACCTTGCGGCTTGCGCAGCCGGACAGGGTCGCCACAGCAAGCAGGCAGAGGCAGATTCGGAAAGAGGAGAGGTGGCACCGGGTCGACATGGGCGCTCCTTGGTTATCGAACGTGAATAGACCGTGCCGTTAAGCCATCCGGTGATTTCAGGTATGTCATGTCGGCTGCTTCGCCCGTCTTGATGTCGGCCAGCCCGGCGGCTTTCTTGCCTCGCGTGATCTTGGTGTCAGTGGGGACACGAGCCCCCACAATCAGTTCTTCTTTGCTGGGCAGGAGGACTTGCAGCACGATCGTGGGAGGATCGGCGGCCATGTTTGTGGCCATGACTGTCCCTCGCACTGTCCGTTGGATGGTTTCTGTCTCCGCGGCCGCGAAGGGGGGCGTCAGGGCCAGTCCCAGGGCGAACACAAGATAGAGCGAACATAGTGTTGTTCTCATCGCATGAGTCCTTCCTTCTGTCTGTACGCTGAGCTAAGCCTATGAATGTCGGGATAGATACGGTGATTCTCATGGCAAGAATGGGGCCATGCCACCTGGGAATCGATTCGCCGCCCACTGATATGAAATTCATTAGGTTGGACTGGAGGTAGGAAGGGACCGCGCGGATACCTGTAGAAATCCGCTACAGGCGCAGCAGCTGTGTTGTGGCGAAAGGTCGCAAGATTCCCGGAGCGGTGGTGGCTCTGTCAGGTCGGCGGGATCTGACCGAGAATCTCCCGCTCCGCAATGAGCCAATCATCGAGCGGAGATCCATCCCGATCCCCTCGTTCGCTGTAGAGCTCATAGGCCCGTTTCGCGATCAGGGCTTGCAGGTTATCGCAGCAGGATGGAGGCAGCGGATGAGGGTGCTGCGCCCGCGGTTTTTCGGGCTTCTGCTGTTTGGGGGCCGGCGCCTTCCGGACCGGTTTTGTTGAACGAGTTTTGACCGACTTCATGTTTGTCTCCTTCTTCTGGTTACGCAATCAGGGGCGCCACGTTCCTCGCGGCCATCGTCGAATGCATGGACGATCAAAGTAGGTCATGAGAAACACCGGCCATGGCGGCATGTCGCGCTTACGGAGGGTGCCACTTTAGCATAGCCCGGGCCTTCAGGGAACATTCCGGACAGTAGGCATGCGTGTACAAGACATCGGCAGGATTCACGCCATGTGCCTTTCGGTATGTCCGCTGCGTAACCTAGCGCGCGAGGCCTACCGGAGATTTCGTTTCGTCTCGAATGAGCCCGCAGGCACAGCAGACCGGCAGCAGTGGCAGGGGTTCTTTGAGATCCATGTAATGCCGTCTGCTCACGTCGCAGGAATTAGTATAGAGTGTTCACCGTACATGTAGATGATGAGCAATTGACATGCCGGACGGCCCAGTGAGGCACGTCGAGCACTTTCTGTTGATTCAGCACGGGGTTACTTGCGTGACGGAAATAGATGGAGGAACGTCCAGCTTCCCGCTGGAGATAAATGCCTCAACGGCGATCCGGCACTGTCCGCCGCATGCGCCAGTCAGTCAAGCTGCGCGACGCGAGCACGTCGCTGGCGGACTTTTTCAGCATCCTGCTAGGCCGAAGGCAGGCGATTGGCCCTCAGCCAGGCGCGCTGTCTTCGGACGGGCGACGTGATGCGAGCGAGGAACGACGAGGATTCCCTGTCGCTGGTTTCCGGTATCGCTGCCGGGGCCTGCAGAGAGAGTAGTAGCACGATCCGGGACGGGGTCTGGCTTATGATGTCTGGCCGGTCGAATCTTTTCATGAAGATCGTGACGCGTGAGTGGCCGATCGTGCAGTCCTGGAGTTGTTCTCAATTTTTCGATGTCAGGCGTGTCGGCAATGTGTGAATGATGTCCTGGCAGGGCTGATGGAGCGAGCCGTGGCCGTTCCACTCCGTTTCGGCGCTCTGTGCGAGCAGGGTTCTCGCTCGCTGGTTCATGTGGAGGACTTGCAAGGACGAGGACAGTACGATGATGCCAGGGCCGGTTGTCTCCTGTTTCTGATTTATCAGAGTGGCTCCTTATCGTCTCGCATGAAGGGGGACACCGGATACGTCCCTATATGAACAAGAAGCGGGCGATGATAGACTGGGACATTGCGCACACAACAGATAAAGGAGGCGTCTCAGGCGCGGCAGCACCAGGCTGAGCGCCGGATGCTCATGAGCCTGCTCGCCGGGTGGCGTGCGAAGATGTCCGGAGTAGCGCGAGAGATGGGGACTCCGCTCAATGTGATCCTGGTGCAAGCCGAGTCGCTGTTGGAACGGGCAGGGGACGAGAAAACCAAGGTGGCCCTCCAGAGCATCCTCAGGCAGGTTGAGCGGCTGATTCCTCTGCGAGAGCAGCTCTGCTTCTTCGATGACGAGCCAGGACGTGAGCCTTCTGTGTTCGGTCACAACACGATGCTGGACGGCCGTTGGGCCTTCATGCCAGACTTACAGCACGAACGCCGGAGTGACCCACGATAAGGCCCGGCGTGACCGGTGGTCTGGTTCGCGCAGTCTTGGCTGAATCGGCTGAAGGCGGAAGGCTTCCACGAGCATGAAATCATTGTGTCTGGCGGTGGTGGGTTTCGGGAGAGTGGGGAAGATCTGTGCGGAGTCCCTGCTCGCGAGTCAGGACCTTGTCCTGGCAGCAGTAGTGCGGCGCCTGGATAGTCTGGCTCAGCCATTGCCCGACGCATTTTCTAAGATTCCGGTCGTGTCCCATGCGACGCAAGTGCAGACGGTGGAGGCTGCGCTCCTCTGCGTGCCCCTGCCACAAGTATTGGATGCGGCGCATGAGTGTCTGCAGCATCGAATTCCCATCATCGAATCCTCCGTGTTGCATGGAGAGGCCTTCCTGGTCCATCGCGAGGCGATCCACCGGCTCGCCCTTCGCTACAAAGTTCCGGCGATCGTGGGGGCCGGATGGGATCCCGGAGCCTTGTCTCTCGTTCGCTCCCTTTTCGCCCTCTTGGTTCCGGAGGGCTACACCGAGACCTCTTATCGCGTCGGCGTAAGTCTCCACCATACGGCGATGGCCCGGCAGATTGCCGGCGTCAAGGAAGCCCTCTGTACCGAGCAGCGTGTGACGAACGGCAAGCGACAACGCTATGTCTATGTGGAGTTGGAGCCAGGCGCCGATGCCGAGCGGGTCATTGCGGCGGTCCGCGCCGATCCTTTGTTTCTCGGCGACGAGACCCTGGTGTTTCCGGTTGAGGATATCGCAGCCCTTGAGCAGGAGGGGCGGGGGGTCTTGCTCGAACGTCGGGGAGCGCCGGGAGATCCGGGGCCTCAACAGTTTCTGCTCGAAGCGAGGTTCGACGAATCGCGGCTGACGGCGCAGATGATGCTGGCAGCCGCCCGTTCGTTGACTCAGCTGAAGCCGGGCGCCCATTCCCTCCTGGATCTGCCGCTCAGTGCCTTGTGGGGGGAGCAACAGAAGAAGGCCGAGCGGGAGTGGTTGTAGATATGTCTCGGAGTTTCAAGATTATGGGCGGCGTGGACGTTCCTACGTGCTGCCTAGATAGGTGCTGCGATGTCCGGTAAAGCAGTGATTCTTAAAGTCGTTCATGCGGCATTGGAGCGGGAGCCGCGTATCAATTTACACAAATATCCCGTGCGTATGGACTTTAGCGACGGCGTGCTCACTCTGGAGGGTGAGGCGGAGCATGTGGCAGCGAAGAAACTGTCCCTGGAACTCGCGATTGTTGTTCCCGGAGTCACAGGCATCGTGGATCGACTGCACGTGATTCCTTCCACCCACATGGGCGACGGAGCGATCCTGGACGCAGTGCGCAATGTGTTGATTCAGGAGCCTGGCCTGCAGAACTGTACGATTCAGGTGAAACGCAAAGGTATCTGGGAAACCGTTAGGGAGGCCACCGTGACGCCACATGGGGTGATTCAACTGTCCGTCACAGAGGGGGTCGTGCTTCTGGACGATCATGTCACGAGTCTCATCCAGAAACGGCTGGCCGGCGTGCTGGCCTGGTGGGTCCCAGGGAGTCGAGACGTCGTCAATGGCATGGAGGTCCTTCCGCTGCAGGAAGATTCCGATGAGCAAATTGCGAAAGCGGTGCGTCTCGCATTGGAAAAGGATCCCTTCGTCAATGCCGAGCGCATCCGTGTGACGGTGAAGCAAGCGGTGGTCACGCTGGAAGGAGACGCGCCCTCTGCGCCGCAGAGGGAGATGGCCGAGTTCGATGCCTGGTATGTCTTCGGGGTCGACAAGGTGGACAATCGTTTGGAGGTCCGTCCGTGAGAGGCGACAGCGTGACCGATCTCACCGGGGGTATCGATGTCTGCTGAAGTGTTTGAGCTGATACTCGCGGCTGTCGTGGCAGCGCTGCTGTTCTGGATCTTCTGGCGGAAGGGGAAGTCCGACTAGCAGGGAGAGGGATGGCCTGGTGAGTCCCCTGTGCTCGCGCAACGCGCGCCCTCGGAAGGGCCTCGTTGGACGCGCGCAGTGGGGGACTCATCCGGGCCATCAGAGGGCAACGTTAACGAGCAAGATTGGAAGAACCATCTTTGCTTGCTCGTTGCGGCCTTGCTGGACGGCTTTTTTGAACAGCCTGCGAGAGCCGTCTGAATTTATCCGATTGCCTCTCCTTGCCGCAGCGACATTCGAGCACTGTGGAAATCTCCCTCAGCTGATTCCTGAGCAGCACGCTCCTCTGCGTCTGTGATCCAACTTTCTTCGAAGGTTCAGTTGGTTACGGTTCTTTCTTTGGAAATGATTTCGGCATCCGTCTTGCTCAGACATCAGGGGAGACTGCGGATTCCGTTGCCGGAGGGAAGGCGATGATTCCAAAGGGTGAGTTCGCTCTATTTCGGGACCGCCATGATGCAGGCCAACGATTGGCTCAGAAGCTTCTCCGTTACAAGGATGTGAAGAACACGATCGTCATCGCCTTGCCTCGGGGCGGGGTGACGGTGGGCTACGACATCAGTCTGGCGTTGCGACTCCCCTTGGATGTGTTCATCACGCGCAAGCTGGGAACTCCTTCGAATCCCGAACTCGCCATGGGCGCCCTGGCCGAAACTGGCTATCGGCATATGAACGAGGATGTGATCCGGGAGTATCACGTGAGCAAGGCCGACGTGGAGAAGGAAATTCTCTGTCAGGAGAGAGAAGTTCGTCGGAGAATTGAACGGTACCGGGGTGGGCGGGCCCTTCCCTCGTTAAAAGGGCAGACGGTCATCCTGGTGGACGATGGTATTGCGACAGGGGCGACATTCTATGCGTCCCTGGGCGCCCTGCTCAAGGCGGAGACGGCGAAGATCGTCGCCGCGGTGCCGGTCGCGCCGCCACGAGTATTGGCTGAACTGAAGATGCTTGTCGACGACGTGGTGGTCCTGCATACGTCTGAGTGGTTCTTCGGGATTGGCCAGTTCTATGAACAGTTTCCTCAGGTCGAGGACGAGGAGGTGATCACGTGCCTGGAGGAAGTCCGCAGGGTTCTGACGCTAGGAGGGTAGGCCCGGCATGAAGATCTTTTGCGCCGGCATGGTCGTGAAACATGTTCCCGGTTCGGTGCTGGTGTACAGGAGTGAACAAACCGATGGGCTTTGAACTCACCAGTTCGGCGTTTAAGTCCGGCGATCCCATCCCACGACGCTATACTTGTGAGGGTGAGGATCTGTCTCCGCCGCTCCATTGGGGTGTGCCGCCGGCTGCGACGAAAAGCTTCGTCATCATTGCGGACGATCCCGACGCGCCGGTCGGTACGTGGGTGCACTGGGTGATCTACAATCTCCCTCTCGACCTGCGCGGGCTCACGGAGGGCGTGCCGACCAAAGACCGTTTGCCAGACGGGGCATTGCAAGGATTGAACGACTTCAAGCGGGTCGGCTATGGCGGCCCCTGCCCGCCGCCTGGTAAGCCCCATCGGTACTACTTCAGGCTCTATGCGTTGGATGTCATGTTGAATCTGATGTCCCGTGCGACCAAGGCTCAGGTGTTGGACGCCTGCAAGGGACATGTTTTGGCAGAGGCGCAGCTCATGGGGCGGTTCGGGAGATAGCAGGATGCTGAAAAAATCCGCCAGCGCAAGAACTGTGGAGCGTCCCTCGTGAAGCGTATCTCGCAGGCGAGGAAGGTCTCCGCTTGCGAACGACGAGATACGAGAGACGAACGACGGACGAAGAGGGCGGGCCTGTCATGCAGATCGCACTGACCGGGGATGTCATGCTGGGGCGGCTGGTGGACCAGTATGTAATTCAGAATCAGTCGATCGGACCGGACAAGATCTGGAGCGATGTGCTGCCGCTCCTGCTCAAGGCGGATCGACGGCTGATCAATCTGGAATGTGTGATTAGCAGCCGGGGGCGCGAGTGGCAGCCAGGATCCAAAGCCTTTCATTTTCGTGCCCATCCCCGCGCGATCGATTTCCTTCGCGCTGCGAAGATTGATTGCGTGACCTTGGCCAACAATCACGTGTTGGATTACGGAGCCGATGCGTTGCTCGAATGCCTTGTTCTGCTCGATCGAGCCGGCATTAAGCGGACAGGCGCCGGCGCCTCGCTCGCCGAAGCCCTTACGGCTGCTTTCGTGAACCTGCCGCAAGGCAGGATGGGACTCGTCTCCCTCACGGACAACGAACCGGAATGGGAAGCGGGGGAGAAGAAGTCGGGCATTCATTACATTGCCTACGATGCGAAGGGCTTAGTCGAACCCTATCGGTCGAGACTTGCACAGGTCTTGAAACAGGTCCGCAGTCAGGCTGATCTCGTGATGGTCAGCGCGCACGTCGGCCCCAACTGGGGACCCCCCTCAGTGGCCATGCGGATGCTGGCCCATCAGATCATCGATCTCGGGGCTGATCTCTATTGGGGCCACTCCAACCACACACCGCAAGGCATCGAACTCTACAAGGGCAAGGCCATCCTCTACTCGACCGGGGATTTCATCGACGACTATGCGGTCGATTCATCTGAGCGCAATGATCTGTCCTTCTTGTTTATATTGGAACTCGAACGAGGCCGCCTCGCGCGGATCATTCTCCATCCCGTGCGCATTGAAGACTTCTATGTCCGGCTGGCGAAGGACCAGGAGATTGTATTCTTGCAAAGAACGATGCAAGCCAAGTGTGCGTCCTTTGGCAGCAGGGTTCTATTTCGAGATGGCGTGGGAACAATCGAGCTGTCCTGAGTGAGTGTGAGCGGCAGCGTGATCGTTGTGATCGTTTCGGACCGTGGTTCACGCGAGGTAGGCGGCGACGATGCCGGAGAGGACAATGCCATCGAACGTGCCGGCGCCTCCGATACTGGCGACTCCGGTCTCAAGTGTTTCGATGTCACGGAGGTGGAGCAGATCGGCGCCGATGAGGGGCCCTAGGACTCCCGCGACAAAAGCGACCTGCGGCGCCTGTTCGGGGATCAGCCACAAGGCGCTCATGGCTGCGACCGCGGCAGGCACCAGTCCTGGCAAGGCGATACCGATCCCTGAAACTGGTTGCGCGAGCCGATAGCAGATGGTCGTATTGACTGAGACCGCGATGGCCAGCCAGAGAAAGAACTGTGGATTGTCGAACACGAGGTGGATGATTTCGTAGAGGGCCAGGCCTGCGGGAATTAGGCAGCCGCCCACGTTGACGGCGATGACCGTTTCTTGTTGGACCTGTTGAGCCCAGGGCCAGCGACCGGTCAAACCCAGGATTGCCAGTGGATCCTGGACTGGCGCGTCGTTTCTGGGAATGCGTTTGAGGGGAAGATTGATGCCGCTGCCCAGGATGATGCCCATGACCAGGAGGAGCGCGGTTGAGGGCTCCAGCCGAAGCTTTATCAACGCTGTCGCGAACAGTTGCCCGAATGCGAGCGGGAGGAGGGCGAGGAGAATCAGGAAGAGGATTAACGGGAGGCAGCTCACTTTCATGAGGTCCTCAGTTCTTGGAGGCGAGCGAGCATGTGGGTCCAATGAGTGCCAGGCCAATAGGTCCGTTCGCAGCTCGGACATTGCACGAACCTGGGCTGCGAGCTTGCGACATAGGCCGGGACTTTGCGGGCTGCTTCCTCATGGGGGATGGGTGTGAGGATGTCGTTGCATGAGGCGCAGCGGCTGGCAGTATTGTCAGTGAGGTCGAACGTAATGTGTCGCTCCGACTGGAGTTGCCGGAGCTGGTGCTGCAGATGATCGCTGACAATGAGCGTGTGACGATCTCGCAGGACTTTGCGTTGCACGAGGTTGCGATCCCTGGTGAGGAGCCACCGATGTTCTGTCAGGACCCGTTCGGTCAGCGTTCCATCAGCAATGATCTTTTCATAGGCTGTGTCGTAGCCGAGCGTCCGGAGCCAACGGGCCAGTCTGCCGAGCATGGCATCGGCGAAGAAGGCCGGAGAAGGAGCGATCGGTGCATTCAGGGACGACATCGTCCATTGTATCCTGTGTGAGAAGTTGATAGCAGCGAACCTCGAACCTAGCCAAGGAGTATCGTCATGGCGAGCAATCGGATGATTCGTTCTGTGATCATCACCTGTCTTCTGAGCGTCACGATCGTGCTGGGTGCCTGTTCGCCTCCTCTCCCGAAGACCCTGCTGGCTCCATCTGCTGGTACGATATCGAGCGATAGGTTGCCTGCGATGGCTGCCGTCCCACTGACGACCAGTCCTTGAGAACGGAAGAAGCAGTTGGCGTGAGTTGGATGGTGCAAGATCCTCAAGCAGGCTGCGGAGAAATTATTCTCGCTCCGGTGGGATTCGGCGAATCGGACGCTCGCAGTGATTGCCGATGAGTTTACAGGATGTTCAAAAAGACCGTCCAGCAAGGCCGCAGCGAGCGACCAAAGATGGTCCTTCCAAGCGTGCTCGTATACGTTATTCTGGGATGGCCCGGATGAATCCCCCACTGCGCGCGTCCAACGAGGGTCTTCTGAGACCGCGCGTTGCGCGAGCACAGGGGACTCACCGGGCCATCCCACCCCCTGCTGGCGGGCTTTTTCAGCATCCTGCTAGAAAGAGGTCACGATGAGTTCATCAACCGGATTTCCCACCAAGTACTGGCACAGGCTGGATGACGGCCGTATCCAGTGCGACCTCTGTCCGCGGTTCTGTAAGCTCCAAGAGGGGCAGCAGGGTCTCTGTTTCGTACGCGAACGCCGGCAGGATCAGATCGTCCTGACCTCGTATGGGCGATCCAGCGGCTTCTGCGTGGACCCGATTGAGAAAAAGCCGTTGAATCATTTTCTGCCAGGCACACCGGTCCTGTCATTCGGTACGGCTGGCTGCAACCTGGCCTGTAAGTTCTGCCAGAACTGGGACATGAGCAAGTCCCGCGAAATGGATACGTTGGCCGATGAAGCCTCGCCCGAGACGATCGCGCGGGCTGCGGCGGAACTCGGCTGTCGGAGCGTGGCCTACACCTATAACGATCCGGTGATCTTCCATGAATATGCGATCGATGTGGCGCAAGCCTGCCGTGAACGAGGCATCAAGTCCGTCGCAGTGACGGCAGGTTATGTCTGCGCGGAGCCCCGCGTCGAGTTCTACCGATATATGGATGCCGCCAACGTCGATCTTAAATCCTTCACCGAGCGGTTCTATCACGAGGTTACCGGGTCCCATCTCCAGCCGGTGCTGGAGACACTCATCTATCTTAAACACCAGACCAAGGTCTGGGTCGAGATCACGACGCTGCTCATCCCAGGAGAGAACGATTCGGAGCAGGAAATCGAAGCCCTGACGCAGTGGGTGGTGGAGCAGCTCGGGCCGGACGTGCCGATCCACTTCACCGCCTTTCATCCTGACTGGAAGATGCGCGGCTACCCGCACACGCCGTCTGCCACCCTGACCATGGCTCGCCATATCGCGATGAAGAACGGTGTCCGCTATGCCTATACCGGCAACGTCTCCGACCGGGAAGGCGGAAGTACCTATTGTCATGCATGCAGGCAGATACTCATCGGACGGGACTGGTACGAGCTGAGCGAGTGGAACGTGACGGCAGATGGAAACTGTCGTTTCTGTGGGACTCCTTGTGCCGGAGTCTTCGAAGAGAAGCCGGGCCGTTGGGGCGCACAGCGGCGGCCGGTCTTGCTGAAACAGTTCATCTAAATAGTTTTTTCGCAGCCTGCTAGGTTATGAGAGGAAGGCACATCTCGTGGCGAAACGCATAACCATTATTCAAGGCCATCCCGATGCGCAGGCGCGGCATTTCTGTCATGCGCTGGCGGCTGAGTATGCGAAGGGTGCAGAAGATGGCGGTCACGAAGTTCGGCGCATCGAAGTGGCCACGTTGGACTTTTCTTTCCTGCGGACGAAGGAAGACTTCGAGAATGGAGCACCGCCGGATGTAATCAAGCAAGGCCAGGAGGCGATCGGGTGGGCGAACCATCTCGTCATCATTTATCCCCTGTGGCTCGGCTCGATGCCTGCTCTGCTCAAGGCGTTTTTCGAACAGGTTTTTCGTCCCGGTTTTGCGTTCGAGTATCAGAAATCCGGTGGGATGGCGAAAAAGCTTCTTGTTGGCAAGTCCGCGAGAATCGTCGTCACCATGGGTATGCCGGCATTCGTCTATCGCTGGTTCTTCTTTGCCCATAGTCTCAAGAGTCTGGAACGCAACATCCTTGGTTTCTCCGGCATCGGCCCGATCAAGGCGAGCCTCATCGGTTCGATAGAGGGGATGAGTCAGAAGCAGCGGGCTGGATGGCTGGATGAGATGAGGGGGTTGGGGGATTTAGGAAGGTGAGGGCGGCTGAGCCAAGCCTCTGTGCTCGCGCAACGCGCGTCAGCAGCCAGTCCGGCGCCCGCGTACTGGGAAGGGGGAGAAGATGACAAGCCGAACAGTGGGTTGACACAACTGCGAACGAATTATATTTTTGGCCCGTTTCATTTGATCGTCAGAGTATTAGCCCGAAGATGGCGATGGAAGACGGGGTGGGGAGAAGCGTGGCGACCTATGGGGGTTTTCACCGAAGGGTTGAAAACAATGTGTAATTCGCATGGATGACGCAGGGAAACAGTCATCGGTTGATGCAGACGAGCTCGTCCGGCTGGGGCGCAAATTCGACACTGGCCATGGGGCTCTAAAGAATTACGCCAAGGCTGCTGAGCTGTATCGCAAGGCGGCGGATCTTGGTGACCAGCGGGGGGAGTATCTGCTCGGCCGCTTGTATGAGGAGGGACGTGGGGTCCCCCAAGACATCGCGGCGGCGGCGGCCTGTTATGAGCGGGCCGTGCGAGGGTCTCATCCCGGCGCTGCCTACCGGCTGGCTTGTCTGATCGAAACAGGTCTGGCGCCCGAGCAGGCCGGCGATGTGTTCACCCTGTTTCGATTCGCCGCGCTCCATGGACATCCCCAAGCTCCCCTCCGCACGGCACAACTGGCGAAAGAGGGGCATGTGCCTGTCGCTTACGCCGCTGAGACCGCGCAGTGGCAGGACGCCGCCGAATGGATTGAGGCCGGCGCCTGGGAGGCGTATCGGCCCGCCCTCCTGTCGCGTCCCTACGCCGTCCTGTCTGTTGCGGAAGCCTATCACATCGGCCGGCCTGTTCATGCCGATCGGACGAAAGCCGCGCGGTGGTATGAGCGGGCGCTCGAAGTCGGCGATCAGTACGACAAAGGTCAGGCATACTTGAGGCTGGGCGACCTGGCTGCAGCGGGACCGGCTCTCGACTCGCTCGAAAAGGCCAAGGCCTACTATGTGCTGGCCGATGTGGCAGGAGAGGCCAAGGCCAAAGAGCGCCTGGCCGATCTCCGGTATCGTCAGGCGGATGCGCTCGAGCGGTGGCAATTGCGCATGCGCGCCGCCGGATGGCCGTCCATTCTCACCGACGTGAAGACTGTAGTCCCTCTGCTGTTCCTCGTGCTCGGTCTGAGCGCGGTGGGGTTGTGGCTCTTTTCGGGCAGTAGCACCGGCGGGCCGCTGACCGGGCTGTCTTTTCTGGCCGCCGTCGGCTCCCTCGCTGTTCTGGCGATTCTCGCCCTGGCCTTTGTGTATGGCCTTATTCGGACAGGCCTCGCGTCAGCGCCTCGGTGGCTGTTGCACGCGAGTCTTACTGTTATCGTCCTTGCCGCGCTAGGCGGAGTGCTGCTGTATCTGGCTCCTTGGGGGGAGTCGCCGCTTCCACCGACCGAATCCGGCTCGGCTCCGAGTAGCGGTCAGGAACCCGAATCACCGACGATCTCATCCGAGGCTGCGGAAGCCGCCTACGCGAGAGGGAACCGGGCCTTTCACGACGAGGACTATGTTGCTGCAATCGCCGCCTATTCAGAGGCCATTGAGCAGAACCCGCAATCCGCTCTGTATTATCTGGCTCGAGGCAATGTCCGGCTCACACAAATGGACTATGACCCGGCGCGGGCAGACTATGATCAGGCCATCGAACTCGATCCGATGAACGGGCCGGCGTATTTCGCGAAAGGCACCCTGGCCTGGATGTTGGGAGAGCTGGGTGCGGCCGAACAGGACTATCGGGAAGCTGTTCGGCTGGAGCCTGATGACAGCTTCTTCTATAATCGGTTGAGCGGGGTGTTGTACGAGCGAGATACTCCGCAGGACAAGAGCGAAGTCCTCCGCCTGTACCGAAGCGCTTACGAAGAGAATCCGGAGCGTGCATGGGCTCTGTCAGCGTGGATGAGTGTGCTGTTCGCCGAGAAACGATACGACGAGCTACTGGAGAAGGCGGGACAGCTAACGAAGCGCGGGGTGGAGTCGGCCGGTCTCCTCTATTACGTGGCGCGCATCCACGCCGAACGTGAGGAGGTGCCTCAGGGCATTCAGGCCATCGAGGAGGCTCTCCGCCTGGACCCTGACAACATTGACATCGAGGCATATTTCGTCGCTGCCGACCTGTACAAGCGGGCCGGACAAGTCGGTGATTGCGAGCGTTACCTGGAAGGGTTTGGTAGCCGGCAGGGGCGGCCCATACGGGCCGCATGGTGTCGGGAATGAGAGGTCTGGTTTCGATGATGTGGCAAGCGGCGGCGCTGGTGTGGGGACTGAGTTGTGTCACCGGCTTGACGAGCGCGTTCCCTCAGGTCATGGTGGATACGAGTTGCAACGGTCTGCAGATCACGCAACAGCAGAACCGTCTCGACCGAGTGGCGAGCGAACTCCCACCGGAGCAGCGCGCGCGGTTCGAAGGCGCGATCCAGGAGTTCCAGCGCAATTTCGAAACATTGCGGCAGGGCGCGGAGCAGGTCGAAAACACGTACCGCGGCGTGTACAACAAACACCTCGAAGCCGCTGCGCAGGCGCATCCGGATGTCGTGAGCCGGTTGGGAGAGACGGTGTTGCGCGACAATCCCTCCCTGGCGGCCAGGCTCGGTCGCAACGATCAGAATGCACAGGCCGAGTACCAGCAGGCGCTGCTCGCCAAACTCAATGCGGACCCGCGATTCAGCCGCGATCTTAATCGCCGGCTTGAGGGGGATCCGGAGGCGCGTCGCGGTATTCAGCAGCTGTTGCAGGTGCAGAACCGGATGCATCAGCAGGAGTACGATCTTGCGGTCACACGGCTGGGTATGCCTCTGCCGGCAACGGAGCGGCAGCAGTTGGAACAGCGCGCCGCCAATGATTATCTGGGGGCCCTCTCGATCAGTGTGGAGCAGAAGGGCGCTCTCAGGAGCGCGATCGAGCAGAGCCAAGCCTTGCGCGACCTGATCGTCACGCAAGCTGCAGGCGGCCGGGCTAAATTGGGGAGTTTGGCGGATCAGAAGTACGAAGGCGCGGCCTCGGACACCGGGCTCGGGTTTGACCGGGAAGCAAAAGGGACCGTCGCCGTTGCGGTGAACGAGACGCGTGATCTGTATGGTCGAACCGAAGCGACCGGGCTCAGAGCCACGCTCGACGTCAGCCACATCGCGCAACATTACATGCCCAAGCCCGAAGAGCGCGGGACCCTCATGCGGGACATGGAGCGGCCGCTGACGGTGGAGACGGCGAAGACTCTCGGTCACGCGCTCCAGAAGACCACACAAGTGAAGGACACGTGGCAGCGGATTACCCGTGAGCCGCCTCCGCCTCCACCGGTCGTGTCGGGTCCCCTGCCAGCGAACGGGCTGACCAACTGGATGCAGAAGGCGGCAGAGCAGATGAAAAAGAAAGCGGAGGAGGTGAAAAAAATCTATGTACTGGACTAAGGCTATGACCGGCGTCATGCGGATCGGGGGAGTGATATTCCTGTGTGCGCTGCTATGGGATGTCGAGACCGTTTGGGCTGAGGGCTGTCCGCCGAATTCGGAACCCTACATCGTTGAACGGCAGGGGGACGTGGAAGTCGTCCGGTGTCGGTGCAAGGAAGGGTATGCCAAGCACGAGGGCCGTTGTGAGCCTGCGGAGCCGATGTTTCGGGCGCGTGCGCAAGAGACGCAGCAGGAGGTCGCCGCCCACCGGATCACCGATTGCGAAGCGATGGCCCGACTATTCGACGAACTGGGCCGTGATGTCTCCTGGGATCTCGACGCACTTGTTCAGACCAGCGCAAGGGTGCTTGCGGGGCGTGTGGGGTATCGGGACGTGACGCTGGTCGAACCGGCTCCTGAGGGGGTTGTCCGGTTCGGGGAGGGAGGGTTTGACGGTAAATACCGAGATAGGGAGCCGGGCAACCAGGTGCGCCACTTTGTCGGCTACTTTGCGACGGGCGCTAAGGTGTCCGGACCGCTTTTAACCGAGTTGATCGCTGAATGGCGGGACGGCCAAGAGCCGGGAGACTATCAGCTCGGCGTTTTTGCCGCGAATTTCGGACGACAGATGCGCGAGAACCCCCAACTGGTTCGCGGTCTCGGCGGAGCGATCCGAAAGACGATCTGCCGCTAGCGAACATTTCTGGCTGAAGCGCTCGGTTTCATGTCGGCTTCTGTTGCAGGAGTTTATAAGTCGAGAGTGCGTCTATGTCTTCTGTCGGTGTCACCGGTACGAGAGTGTGCTGGCAATAAGCGTGACTGCGGCCTGTCCGTTCGGCCCGCGCAATTCGAGATTCACCGGAGGCCTCCCGGCGCTTGAACGAAGGGCGTTTCCCTAGTAGAGTGATCACCATGTTTGCGTCGGCTGCGTCTCTCGCGATCTTAGCAGGCTGCGGAACAGCTTGGTGTATGTGAAGCATACGGCTGAAATGCGTCGAGTGGTATCACGGTCAGAATAACCACAGGATGCTCAAAAAGGCCGTCCAGCAAGGCCGCAGCGAGTGAAGGGCCGAGGCGTACCC
>ERZ1292640.1836-Hain-H43-02um-R1-1836-length-17395-cov-4_pt1 | contig 17395 bp, 20 predicted proteins | sample MGYA00564404_ERZ1292640 | MGnify/ENA primary metagenome ERZ1292640 (study PRJEB36523, sample SAMEA6512636) | groundwater metagenome | collected 2019-01-08 | study: AquaDiva: Metagenomics assemblies of 32 groundwater samples
CAATTTTAGAAAAGTTATTAGAAGAAATAAATTTCAACGCCTCAGAACAATCCGGAGAGTTAATAACTATTGACGCTCTTTATGTAAGTAAAACTCTTGATGGGTTGGCTAAAAACAGAGATTTAACTAATTTCATTTTATAGAACTTGTTAGAAATTGGTGTTTCCAACAATCAACTAGATGATCATTCACCATTCCTACGGCTTGCATATATGAATATATTATTGTTGAACCAACAAATTTCATCCCTCGTTTTTTGAGATCTTTTGATAATATATCGCTTTCTTTAGAAGTAGATGGAAGCTGAGATAATGTTTTCCAGCTATTTATTATTGGAGCTCCTCCAATAAAATCCCATATATAATTATCGAAACTATTAAATTCTTTTTGAATGGATAAAAAAACTTCTGCATTTATTCTAGCTGCAAAAACTTTCGCTCTATTTCTTACTATCTCTGGATTTAATAAAATTAATTCAAGTTCTTCATCAGTCATTTTAGATAATTTCTCTGGATCAAAATTTTTAAAAACCTTACGATATCCTTCTCTCTTTTTAAGAATTGTTTCCCAACTTAAGCCCGCTTGAGCACCCTCTAAGATAAGCATTTCAAAATGCTTCCTATCATCATGTACAGCAACTCCCCATTCTTCATCATGATATTTTTCATAATATGATTTATTTATACCAACCCAGCCACATCTTATTTTATTCATACGCAAGTATCTCCAGAAGAAATAGATTTTATTACACCAGTTGGAAGTTCAAGCATAAGATTTCCATGTTCATTAATCCCCTTGCTTATACCTTCATACTCTCCATTATTAATTTTAACTTCCTGATTATAGAGGCTATCCAGTTCTTGCCATTTTACTAAAAATTCTTTTAAACCGTATTTTGTAAATTGTTCTAGGTAAAAATTTAAATTATGTATAATAGCAATACAAAGCTTAGTTCTATCAATATATTTTCTAGATATTTTTCTTAAAGACGTCCAGTTCTGAGTAATATAAGAAGAATCTTTAAGCATATTAACATTAATACCTATGCCGATAATAGCACTAGAATCACCATAACTCTCAGATTGAAGCTCAATCAAATTGCCCATAAATTTTTGCTTTAAATAAACACCATCATTTGGCCATTTAAGTTTAATTTCTGCTTCAATTCCTATTTCCTTTATTGCAGCCAAACAAGCCATACCAACCACTAAGCTTAAGCCGTTTAGCTCACTTACATCTTTTTTAAAATTATATAAGTATGACATATAAATATTTTGGCCAAAAGGAGAATGCCAAAAACGCCCCATTCTACCTTTACCATTTGTTTGAGTTTCAGCTATATAAATTTTACGTTTTCTTGGGTCTATATTTTTCTTAAGATAATTATTGGTAGAATCAATATTTTCAAATACTTTAATTTCTACATCAGGCATCGCAAGGGCTTCTTCAATTTTTGCTTGATCAATAAGCAATAAAGTTTCTTTTAATTGATAGCCCTTATTTTTTACCGAAACAACTTCGACACCATATTCTTCCAGCTTTTTAATCGCCTTCCAAACAGCACTTCGCGTTATTCCAAGTTGAGCGCCTATACTATCACCATCATGATAATTTAAATCACTAAGGATTTTAGTAATATGCACAAGATTTGAGGATAATATTTTTATAGTCATGATGTGATTATCATTATTCAAATGACCAAATAAATCAACAGTTTTTGTTAAGTGATTTTATTATGAACATTAGGATTATTTGTTTTTCCTATTTCACGAACAGCTAAAGAAGCATCTTGCTGCTTAACTGGCTCAACTTTAACCCCTTCTCTTTCTGAAAATGGTTTATTATCTTTTTTCTTAATTTCTAGTTTTTTAAGATTCTCGCGTTCTGGCTTCTTATTTTGCTCATTTTGTCTTTCTGCGCATTGAGCTTTTACTCTTCCTTCTTGCGTATCAGTATCTTTAATGTCATTAAGCATTTTTTTATATTGAGCTTCTTTTTCTTGGGTATATTGGTTAAAAGGTGCATTCTTTCTTTCAATCTCAGCTTTAGCCCCTAATGCATTGGCTATAGACTCAACCATTGCAATATTGAAATCAAATTCGTTTGCTATCCTATCAGCTGCTATCGCGAATAATAACACAGAAGAAGCACTTGCAATAATTGGAGTGGCCATAGCTAAAATTACCCCGCTTAAAGCAGCAGGGGCAAAAAATGGTATTGCTAATGGAATTGCCACAGAGATTACAACCATACCTATAACCATTCCTATGGCGTATTTATTATAAGTAGCTTTCTTATTTTCTTCTATTTTTTGTTTAGCCTGAAGAGATGCGCATTTTAATTGTTCAGCTCCAAGTAAAGCCTTAGAAAAATCTACTCCTTCTACATTTTTAAAATTATCAACTAAGACTTGAAAATCTGCATTATCTAAACTAGTACGGACTAAGATAGAATTCCCTAAACTTCCATCAACTCTTGCTTTCTCTAATTTGGCATCTGTTAGATCTGCTTTGTCAAGTTTTGAATTTTTAAAATAAACCCTAAATAAGGTTGTATTTTCAAGCTTATCCCCTGTTAAATCAGCATTTGAAAAATCTACTTGTGAAAGATCCGCATTTGAAAAATCTGCATTCCTGCAATATGCATAACTCCAGCATGAACCATTTGCTTTTATAGATTGAGCCTTCAATCTCTCAAAATCCGACCCTGAAACATTTGAGTTACCAGAAAGCTTTGCACCCCTCAAATCTAAGCCTTTTGCATCTAAATTTAATGCCTCTATATTCTCAAAAACGGCATTTTGTGCATTAACTTTAGTTAAATTTGCTGTATTAAGATTACAATCCTAAAATTTTGTATATTCCAAATTAGCTTTTTGCTCTGATTTACTCACTTGAGGTCTAATGACATTAGGTAACCACGCGAACCAGTCTTCATATCGCTCTACTAGCCCCAAACTATCTTCTGAGAATCTCGCTCCTGATAAATTACAATTTTCAAATCTAGCATATTTTAGATCTGTTCCACTAAAGTTCGCAAAAGCAAAGTTACAATTTTTAAATACAGCCTCATCACCATCACTGGCTCCTTTAAGGTTTTTTATATTTGTAAGGTCTAAACTAGAAAAATCAGCTATCTCATTAGATTTAATTCCCTTCCAAGTACAAAAATCTTCAATTGCACTGACTTTTGTGCGCAACCGGTAAGCTACATAATCTTCTAAATCTTTACGCGTACATCGAATAGATTTTTTTATATCTTGTGAATTACTACACCTTACGTAACATGGATCAAGTACTATCCCTTCATGCCCTTTAAAGTCAGGCTGAAGAAGATCTTCAGTCAACATAGTTGGTAAAATACCTTTTTCATAAAGTAATTGCGGATCATCTATTCCGATGCTCATTTTGGGTTCTTGAAAAAGAACTTCTCCTTCAAAAATAGTGGCTTTAAATTTGGTATCCCCTCTTGGAACCACTAAATACGTACCACGCAAATCTGGCCTTATTAAAGTACAATCACTAAATATTGTTTCGTTAGTATAACAATCTCTTAGTTCTAAATTATGAATTTCACCAGTGATTATTACTCCTCTAAGATTTGTACCGGAAAGATCTTTACCACTAAACTCTCCATCAATAGTTCTTCCACTTAAATCAGCTATTATTCTAGTTCCTTTGGGATATTTATCACTTAATAGATTAGTTAGATATTGATTAAGATTAGTTTCTGTAGATCTTAAATAATCTTCTAATTGTTGATCTGTAACATCAACTAACATTTCTTGAGATTCATAAGGCACATAATCAGCGTCTTTTAGCTGACAAAGTTTAAACATTTCTTTACTGAGACTTACAGACCCTAGTTTTGTTCCACTCAAATTAATGTAATTTGTAAATCTAACATTTTTTAAAGAAGCTCCTCTTAAATCTGCTCCTTTAATAACTACATGCTCTCCACTAAATTCTAATCCATCTAAAATAGTTCCTGATAAATCACAATTTGTTAAGTTTATAGGTTGATCTAGTTGGATTGCAGATAAATCAGCTATAACTTCTACATCTAGCTCTCTAGATAATTTTATATATTCATTTAAGCTAATTCTTTCTTGAGGATTTTCTCTTTTATATTTTGAGTAGTTGTCTAACTCTTCAAATGTGATTTTGATTACTTGAGAAACCATTTTTTACCTTAACTTTTAAAAAGATTAATATTAAAGAAAAGAGTTTAATTTTTGGTTAATAATGTATATCGATATGATTATCGAATTTGGTTGTTCTAGAATCAAAATGTAGTTTTACACCACCTACAGGCCCATTACGTTGTTTTGCAATAATTACTTCCGCTACATTAGTAACTTTATTCATATCACTTTGCCATTTTTCATATTCAGACGTCCCTTCTTTTGGTTGTTTACGGACTAGGTAATACTCATCTCTATATATAAACATAACTATGTCTGCATCTTGTTCAATACTTCCGGATTCTCTAAGGTCAGATAATAGAGGCCTTTTATCTTCACGCTGCTCTACAGCTCTTGAAAGCTGAGATAAAGCAATGACTGGAATATTTAACTCTTTAGCGATTGCTTTTAAACCTTGAGTAATTTCTGAGATCTCCTGAACACGGCTATCTTCACTAGATTTAGAAGAACCTCTAATTAATTGCAAATAATCAATTACTAAAAGACTTAAATTATGCCTTCTCTTCATTCTACGAGCCCTAGTCCTTAAAGCCGCTATTGAAACAGAAGGAGTGTCATCAATAAAAAAAGAAAGCTCCGCTAGATCCTTGCTAGCTTTAACAATTTTTGTAAAGTCACTCTCTGATATTTGACCAGATCTTAGATTACTTGAATGAACTTCTGAAATAATTGCCATCATTCTAGTTGCAAGCTGTTCGCTAGACATTTCAAGTGAGAAAAACCCTACTGAAGGGGTAACCTCCTCTTCATCTTTATTTTTTTTATGATGGTCACGCAAGTAAAAGCAGGAATTTAGCGCCAGATTTATAGCCAAAGCAGTTTTCCCCATAGATGGACGACCAGCTAAAATAAGCAAGTCAGAATTTTGCATTCCACAAAGATACTTATCTAAATCTAGAAAACCAGTAGAAATTCCAGTAATATGCTCTTGTCTTTTAAAAGCTACTTGGATTTTTTCTAGCGCAATAGTTAGTGAACTCTTAATTGCTGCAAAATTTGCATTCGATTCTCTACCTAATGTTCCTAAATTGAATAATTCTTGTTCAGCTAATTCTATCTGGTTATTCGCTGAACTTTTTAAACCAGGATTATATGCATTATTTACAATATCTTCACCAATATTTATTAGGTGACGCCTCACTGCCAAATCAACTATAGTTTTAGCATAATCAGTAATATTAATAATTGTTGTAGAAAGCGAAGATAATTGAACTAAATAATCACTTTGATTCATTGCATTTAATGCAGGATCCTGATCAAAATGATTTTTTAAAGTCACAAGATTTGCAAGCATCCCTCTATCAATAAATATAGTAACCGCCTCAAAAATTCTTCTATGCACCGGTTCATAGAAATGGTCAACCTGGAGAAAATCACTAACTTTATTATAATGTTCGTTATTAGTTAGAATACTACCCAGCAGCATTTGTTCAGCTAAAATATTAGCAGGAAGACTCCTGGCTAAATTATTATCTAAATTTTTATTATTATCTTCTGACATAAAATTAATATATTTACCTTAATAATAAATCCAGTTTATTTCCAATATCTATACTTAAAAACTCTGCATCTTCTGGAATATTCGCAATTTTTGCATTTACTTGCATATATTTCCCAGGTCCAATTATCTCTTTGGAAGAATTTTCTGTATACTTAAAAATAATCTTCTTATCTTTACTATAAATCATATAACGTAAATTAGGGCTTCTTTTTTCTTTAAGACTATTATTAGCAATAATGCCATTGACAATAATCTCTTTTTTATCTAGATCAAAGTAAAAATTATCCATAGAAAGATCCTTACTATCATAAATATGCAATTTTTCATATAAAGAATTTATTGGCGCAAAACGCATCAAAGTTTCTGAGAGAAATACAAAACCAAATAGAAAAATAAGTGAAATCAAGAAAAAAGACATTATACCAAAAGAAGGGAAGCAAGCAGGCTCTACCGCCAAATCTTGTGATGAACAATTCACCACCCATGAATTTGAGCATTTATAGCATTTAACTATACGACCCAATGGTGAAATAAATTTATCTGCAATGCTATAAGTGGAATTACACTTGCTGCAAGTGATTAACATAATTAAATTGATTAGAACTTAAACAAATATTATTATCATGATAAACAACTTAAGGGAATAAGTAAATGATGAATGATTCAATAACAGAGATAATTGAAAAAGCCTGGAGCGAAAAAGACACAAATATTGATTTCGCAAGAAATACTATAGAATTTATTTTAAGCGAGCTAAATCATGGAAAAATACGAGTTGCAGAGAAAGTTAATAATAAATGGATTGTTAATGAACCTATAAAAAAAGCTATCCTACTTTCTTTCAAGCTAAATCTTTCTAAAATAATAGATCATCATCCTTTCAATTATTTTGATAAAGTAAAACTAAAATTCACTGATTGGAAAACTGCAGATTTTGATAATAATAAAATCAGAGCCGTACCTGGCGCTATAGTTCGAAATTCCGCCTATATAGCTAAAAACACCGTCCTTATGCCATCATTTATTAATGTTGGAGCCTATGTAGATGAAGGAACTTTAATTGACACTTGGGCAGGTATTGGAAGCTGCGCTCAAATTGGTAGAAATTGCCATATTTCTGGTGGAGTTGGAATTGGTGGAGTATTAGAACCTATACAATCCTCTCCCGTTATTATAGAAGATAATTGTTTTATTGGCGCCAGAAGTGAAGTTGCTGAAGGAGTGATCATCGGAGAAGGATCTGTGCTTTCAATGGGAGTATTTCTAAGCAAATCAACAAAAATTTATAATAGACTAACAAAAGAAATCTCATATGGATATATTCCACCTTATTCAGTAGTGGTACCGGGAAATATTCCATCAGAAGATAAATCTCACTCTTTATATGCTGCTATTATTGTAAAACAAGTAGATAGTAAAACTAGAGACAAGGTTTCAATCAATGAATTACTGAGGGTATAATTATGTATAATGATCCTATTTCGCTAACTCAAAAACTAATAAGCTTTCCTTCAGTAACACCTATAGATGCTGGAATCACCGACTTTCTTATTGAGTGTCTTTCTAATTATAACTTCAAATGCACAAAATTAATTTTTGATGATGTAACGAATTTATATGCAAGATTTGGAAATAATGGACCAAATTTCTGCTTTGCCGGCCATACTGATGTTGTTCCAACTGGTAATAATTGGTCCTTTGATCCATTTATTGGAACTATGAAAGATGGAATGCTTTATGGGCGCGGTACATCTGATATGAAAGCAGCGGTTGCAGCCTCTATGATTGCAAGCATAGAGTTTGTTAAAGCTTATAACTTCAATGGATCAATTAGCTTTCTAATCACCGGAGATGAAGAAGCAAAAGCCGAAAATGGTACAGTAAAAGTTTTAGAATATTTAGATACAATTAACGAAAAAATTGATGCTTGTATTGTGGGAGAGCCAACCTGCCCAGAGATTCTAGGAGATATGATTAAATATGGCAGAAGGGGATCTGTTAGTTTTGATCTTATAGTTAAAGGCACTCAAGGACATGTAGCTTATCCTCATTTAGCAGATAATCCAATCAATCATTTATTAAAAATTTTAACTGAACTAAAATCTATTAAACTTGACCAAGGCAATGAAGATTTCATGGCTTCTAATTTAGAAATAACTAATATTGAAATCGGTAATCTTGCTGGAAATGTTATACCAGGACAAGCAAAAGCAACCTTTAATATTAGGTTTAATAACTGCCATACAAAAGATTCTCTAATTAAGTTAGTTCAAACTATTTGTGATAAATTCTCTCATGATTTCGAGCTTAACTCCCATCTAGGAGCCGAATGCTTTGTTAACTCCAAAAATTCTGATTTAGTTTCATTATTAAAAGAATCAGTAAAACAAATAACTGGCATTGAGCCTGTTTTATCTACTACCGGAGGAACTTCAGATGCAAGATTTCTTAAAAATTACACACAAGTAATAGAGTTCGGTCTGATAAATAAAACTGCTCATAAAATTGATGAACATGTATCCATAGAAGATATTATAAAGTTAAAAGAAATATATTTTTCATTTCTTGAAAGGTTTTTTAAAGTAAAGTGAAAATTAAGTTAATTATAATAGGATTGTTTTTCTCAATCACCGCTCGAGCAAGTGATATTAACATCTTTAATCTACAAGTAAGAAAAGCTTATACAGATGGCGCAACGACTACCATATATTTTGACATTAATAATAATTCTGATGAAATAAACTATTTACTTGATGCAGAAATAATCAACTGCCCAACATGCAAAGTTACTATTAACAAAACAGTTATAGAAAAAAATGTTGCAAGAATTATCACAATCAATAGGTTAGCAATTCCAGCAAACTCCAGTATAAACTTAGCTCAGAAAAGAATTTACATGGTTATAAAAAATTTGGGATTAGCTAGAAAACCACACAGAATAAAATTAATTTTTCAAGATCAGGAAGTTATTTTAGATCTATTTCTTGTTTCTACTCTAAGCAAATAAACACCGGACATAAGAATTAATATATATCCTATATATGCACTAAAACTCGGCTCGTTACCAAAAAAGCAATAACCTAAAAATCCACCAAAAACTAGTTTACTATAATCAAACGGCGCAACAACGGACATTTCAGCCATTTTTAAAGATTGGAAATTACATGCCACATGGATAAAATGCAACATTCCTAAACAAAGAAGTAAACCTACAGCTGGCATTGTTAAATTAGATAAGAAACTAGCATCAAAACTTGCAGGAACTGGAATCCCATTAACGCTACTCCATTCAAATAATGCCGTAGGGCCGGCAACCAATACTGAAATTACTGATACATAAAATAATTGGGTACGATTAGATTCGGTTCTACCAAGAACTTTGACGATACTGGTATTTATTGTCCATAGAAGCACACCAGCTAAAATGATTAAGTAATTATAATTAAAACTTGGTTTCGTTGAAGAAAGTAATGAAAACTCAATATTTCCATTAGCAAATGTTACTATAGGATAAACTACAAATAACATTCCTATACAACTAAATACTACTGCAAATATTTTTGACCTGCCAAGCTCTTCTTTAAAATAAAGAGCACTAACAATCATTAATAAAATTGGCTCCATCTTATTTAATGCAGTCGCACTAGCTATATCAACTTTAGTCATGCCATACATAAAGCATAGAGCACCACCAGTGCTCATAATCCCACGAAGTATATGTACTTTAAGCTTTTTTGTTTTTAAACAGCTAATACCATCATATAAAATCCAAGGAATTAGCCCTACTAATACTAAAAACTTATATAAAAAAACTACTTGATTAGAGCTTATAAAGCCCGTTAGATATTTTGCTACAACATAAAGCATTGATGTAGCGAAGGCGTTAACCAACATCAACACTATGCCGTTAGTGTTTTTGTATCTGGAGGATCTTGACATAAATATATTTAGAACAAAGAAATGATTACATTAAAATTTGACTCTATTCCAGAGACTAAAAAAAGTCAATAGTTTGTAACGTCATTAACAAAATTTATATCTAAATCAGCATGATTAAATTGATGTTTAAACCAAGTGGTTTGCCTTTTTGCATAGTTTCGAACTACTTGCTGTGATTTTTCTATAGCCTCTTTCAAGGTCCATTCCCCATTGATATATTTCATTAATTCTGGTACAGCATGTGATTTCATAATGCCTGTGGAAACCCTAAAATTTTGCTGCATCAAATATTTCACCTCTTCTATAGCTCCATTTTCTAATTGTTTTAAGAAACGCTGGTTGCAATTTTGATATAAAATTTCTCTATCAGGATGTAATATAATCATTTTAAAAGAATCAATAGGAAAAAATTGCCTATTTTGCTTTCGCCAATATAAAATAGATTTTCCAGTGGATTTAATTACTTCATATGCTCTAATAGTTTTTTGATAATTATTTGGATTTAAATTACTAGCTACTTCTGGGTCTATTGATCTCAAAGCTTGATAAAATTCTTCGGGACCGATTTTTTCATATAAACTCCTTGTAGCATCTCTTGTTTCTTGATCAATTTCAGGAATAGTACTTAACCCAAAAATCAAATGTTTTAAATAAAATCCAGTTCCCCCTACTAAAATAGGATTTTTACATTCTTTTATTTGCTCTACAGAGTCCCCAAGCCATCTAGCAATATTATATTCTTCTGCTCCACTAATATATCCAAATAGATGATGAGGAATATTTCCTCTTTCTTCAATAGTAGGTTGCGCAGATAAAATAGGGTTCTCCTTATATACTTGGAGAGAATCACTGTTAATAATCTCGCCGTCAATTCTTGCAGCCATTTTGATTGCAAAATCTGTTTTACCACTAGCTGTTGGCCCTGTAATAACTATAATCTTTTGGCTATTCATTTTCTATCTTTAATATTTGTACGAATTCTATTTTATCAAAATCAATGTTTGGTTTTATATAATAGGTCTCACCATCTTTGAATATTGACCCTATAACAATTTTTGAAGGAATAGAAACAACTTCACCCGATGTTTCTACTAACTCTCCCTCTACTAAATTAGCTCCTTCCTTTAGAAATTTACATGTAAAGTAATTGGCTGCATTACCAGAAGCTATAAATTTATTTTTTGAAACAATAGATACCACAGGGATTCTGGAGTTTGGGTCCGTTGCTAACAATACTTTAGAAGTGTTTTTACCACTCTCAATAACTCTTCCAAAAAATTGATTCTTTACAACCACTATATCTCTCTTTTCAATACCATGCATCAAACCTCTATTTAAAATAACTTGCTGGTTAGAGCTGTTATTTGTTCTACCAATGATCATTGCTGTAATAAATTTTCCTGGAATATCTTTCGTATACTGCAAATCTTCTTTTAGAAGCTTATTTTCTTCTTCTAATTGTTTATATTGAAAGAAATAATATTCTAGAAAGTCATTTCTTGTCTTTAATTGTTTATTTTCTTTGTTGGTATTTATAAATGATTCAATATTTTTTTCTAATTCATTAACTAAATCCACTGTTGCAACGCTTAAACTCATGACAGGAGATACTTTATCTACTATCCAATTTCCAAATTTAGAATATCTATCGGAATTATAATAAAACATCAACAAAACTGATGTTATTATACATAAAAAAAGAGAGATATTGGATTTACTAAAAACTTTCATTTTCACCTAGTCTATATTATTCGTGTGAATGATTATGCCTATGAGTATATACAGAAAAATTCATTAACTCATCACTATTAAATAATTCTCTAAAATCCTTATGTTGATTAATAAAACTAGCCTCTCCTTCGCAACAAATATGATGATTTAAACAAATCACATAATCTGTATTTTTCATTACCATATGCAAATCATGTGAAATCATTAAAACAGTTATATTTTTTTCAGCTCTTAATTTCTCTATCAATTGATAAAATTCAACTTGACCATTTACGTCAACACCTTGAACTGGTTCATCTAGAATTAAAAGTTTTGGTTTATTAAGTAAAGCCCTAGCAAGTAAAACTCGCTGCATCTCTCCACCAGAAATTCTTTGCAAGGGATAAGATAAAATATGTTTAATATTCACTTCTTCAACTATATTAGAAAAAGATAATTTAATATCTCTATTAGTTTCTAGAAAATCCCTTACAGTAATTGGAAGATGAGGGTTTAAAGTTATTTTTTGAGGTAAATATCCAATTTTGAGATTAGGAGAATAAGTGACTCTACCTTTTGTAGGCTCTATTAATTTTAAAAGACAACGAGCAAGAGTGGTTTTGCCGCTGCCATTTGGCCCCACGATAGTAATTATCTTTCCTTCTGGAACTACAAAATTTATATTCTCAAGAATATCCTTTCCATCCAAATTTACTGAAAGACCTTCTATCTTAAGCAACTCTAACATAATGACAATTACCTTGTGGTATAAAAGATTTCATTATATATAATATAATTCAATATATCAATTAGTCTTAAATTTATGAACAAAGATCTACTAAAAGAATTAGATGAAAAGCTAAAAACTTATCAAGAAAATACAGAGAAATCTAAATTAACTCATCGCGATTTAAGTTCAAGCTCAATATTTGTTGTTGCAGAAATTCTTTCCAGTATAATTGTAGGAGGATTTATTGGTTACTTCCTAGATCATTATTTGCATACAAAAATATTATTTCTATTGATTTTTATAAATTTAGGTTTAATATCTTCCTTATATAATATTTATAAAAAACATAAGTAAGTATGTTACTAAATCCTTTTCATCAATTTGAGATTACGCCTCTAATAAAGCTTTCTATAGCAGGATATGATGTTAGCTTTACTAACGCCTCTCTTTTTATGATGCTGGGCATTGCTTTACTTTTAACATTCATATACAGCGCCACTCGTAAAGCTTCAATAATTCCTGGTAAATTGCAATGCGCAGCAGAAATTCTATATGAATTTGTAGAAAGCACTTTAATTGGTAGCACGGGCAAAAAAGGTAAAATATTTTTTCCCTTTGTTTTTACATTATTTAACTTTGTTCTGATTTTGAATCTTTTGGGAATGATGCCTTATGGTTTTACGGTAACTAGCCATATTATAGTCACATTTATTTTAGCTGCCATTGTGTTTACCATAGTTATTTTAACTGGGTTTATAAAACATGGTTTGCATTTTTTATCATTGTTTTTACCTAATGGAACTCCACTATGGCTTGCGCCAATATTAATTGTGATTGAGTTATTTTCATTCCTAGCGCGTCCAATTAGTTTATCAATACGGCTTGCTGGCAATATGCTAGCAGGACATGTATTATTAAAAGTTTTAGGCGCTTTTGTGGCGATGATGGGTATGATAGGATTTCTACCAATACCATTAATGGTAATAATGGTTGGTTTTGAGATATTTGTTGCAGTATTACAAGCTTATATATTCGCTATTTTAACATGCGTATATTTAAATGATGCTATAAATCTGCATTAATATGATTTATTTTAATAATTTTAACTATAGAGGAGAAAAAAATGGACACCGTTTCTTTTAAATATATTGCAATAGGTTTAATGAGCATTGGTATGCTTGGAGCTTCAATTGGAGTTGGAAATATTTTTTCAAGCCTGCTTAATGCAATTGCTCGCAATCCAGCGCAAGAAAATAAATTATTTCAACGCGCTATTATTGGAGCCGGTATGGTTGAGGCTCTAGGTATTTTTGCATTCACACTAGCTTTAATATTAATGTTTCAATAGATAATGCCACAGCTTGATATATCAACATATTTTTCGCAATTTTTTTGGTTATTAATAAGTTTTATAATTTTATATTATTTATTAAATAGATTCTTTTTGCCTAAATTAAACAATATTCTCCTTGAGAGAGAGGCGACAATATCTGAAGCCTTAAGAGCTGCTAATTGCGCAAAAGAGGAAGCTCTGAAGCTTAAAGAAGAGTATGAAGAAATTCTTTCTAATGCAGCGGATACTAGAAGCGAAATGATAGAGAGAACTTCGAAAAAAATCTCCATTTCGATTGAAGAAAGCTTATTTAAACTTGATGATGAATTAAAAAAACTCGTTTCTGAATCAGAAATAAGAATAGAAAATTACCTAAAAAATGCTGAAAAAGATGTTGATTTTATCTCTATGGAAGCTACGAAAGCTATATTAAGTAGCCTAAGTGATGAAAAAATAGATGAAAAATTATTATCTAATGTAATAAAAAAAATAAAATCTGAAGGTAATCATGTCATTTGATGCAGAATTCTGGGTAGCATTCTCAATTATATTTTTTATAGCTCTAACGTTTAAACCTATTAAGAACTCCATCATAAGAATCTTAAATGACAAAACTGATTCTATTAGACAAAAAATAAATGAAGCAACGAACCTTAAATATGAGGCAGAATCATTGTTAAGTGAATACCAGAATCGCTTCAGAAATGCAACGAATGAAGCAAAAGATATACTTAAATCTACCGAAAAAGAAATTGCGTATATGCATGAGAGAGCTAAAAAAGAGTTAGCTAAGAAAATACATTATAAAAGACTTGTTATCTCTACAAAAATCAAAAATATCGAATCAAAATATCTAAATGAATATAGAATGAAAGCTTTTTCTATTGCGATTTTCACAACTATTTCGCTATTAAAGAAAAAAGAATTCAAGAAATTAAACTCGCAGATTATTTTAAACTCCATTGAATCTGTAGCGAAACCTAATTAATAATCGTTAAAAATTAATGTTTCTATTAGTTTATTAACCAACCAATAAAGCAACTAATGCCAATAATTTTAAGTAATTTTTACTTGCATAAATATGTATTAATTTGTAATAAATTTGTCATAACCCTAGAATATCCTTAGAAAAATGCTACTACCTTTAATATAAGCTCTTGACAAAAGGCTTAATTATAATTAACGATAGTCTTAAATTGTTATTAATTCTCGAAAAACCCTGGGGTCTAAGAGATATAACTAATTATTTATAAGGAATATAATTATGACAGATTTAAATAAAACTTCTTCTGTTCTTATAGCGTTGTGCGAATCTCCAATTCAAACAGTCATTTCTTATCACCTAGAGCGTTATGGATATATAGTAAATTCAGTACAAACAACAGAAATGCTTCTTAATACCATTGAGCGCATTGAACCAAATATGATAATTCTTGACGAAGAGCTCCCAGGGATCATAAAGACCATTAATTTGTGTAATATGTTAAAGAATAACCCTAAAACAAAAAATACCATTATAATTCTAGCCACAAAAAAAGCACCTATAAATACCGCAGATATTAATGACTATATTATTAAGCCATTTGTTCCTAGCGAATTAGTAAGTAAGATCAAATTACTTACCACTCAACCTAACGAAGTTAATAATAGCAAAAAGATTATCTCTTTTAATGATATTGAAATGAATCTTAATACATATAGAGTTACTAAAAACAATAAAATCATTCACTTGGGTCCCAATGAATTTAAAATTCTACAATGTTTCCTTGAACTACCTGGAAGAGTTTTATCTAGAGAACATATTCTTAATTATGTATGGGGGAATACCAACCAAGTTGAACCGAGAACTATTGATGTGCACATAAACAGACTTAGAAACGCTCTAAAGGATGATAACAACATCTCTTTAATCAGAACAATTCGTTCTGAAGGATATTCCTTAACCACCCAGAATGAATTAACTAACGCTTAGGTCATTTTTTAAATCTTTCTCTAATATTATTTTTCAAAGACTCCAGATAAAAAAACATTTTTTCCTTCCAAGTATAATATCTCATCTTGTTAGGATACATAGTAAAACTCTTTCCTGATATTTCCTCATAGCTTTTAATACTACCTGGAGTTAATTTATAATAATAAAACTTATATAAATTTCTCCATAAAAATAAAGTTGTTTTATGCCCCCATTTGTTTACTTGTTGTGGGACTCTAGCTAAGGCCTCTATACAAGCGATTGCTGTTTCAATATTTTTATCTTTATTTTGATAAACATCAGCCACTGGGGCCAAATTAAACATCATATCACTTAATAATTCCTGTAATCTCAAACCAGTATAATCTTTGTTTTTCATATCATCAATTGGCCCAAATCCTACCTTCTTAGCTCTATAAATAAATATATATCTTGCTATGTTCATCATTAACAATCTTCTATAATAATACATAGATTGAGCAGCATTCCTTCTCATAAATTGAATTTCTTTATCTCTATCTACTAATCTATCCAGTCCTATTTGGTTCAATTTCTTCCAAAATACTTGTATATTTCTCATATCTGTATTTCGTGACAAATCAACTTGAGGATCCGCTCTGGTTCCGCTAAAATTGGCGGAGTATCTGCCCGTTTGTTGGCCGTATTTATTGTAAATAATATCGCTATAATGACCCGTTTCTTGCCCAGCAATTCCCATCATTCTAGCTAAAGCAGGAGCACCATCTCCAAAAAGCAACTCTTCTGGCGGTTTTTTTTCTCCTTCCATTTTAGGTGGATCTAACAACAAAGGATCACCACCGCATGAAACAAATACTGCTACATTTTTGCCATCAGTACTTTGCATACCACTATTTCCACCCGCTTGCTGCCATGAAACTATATCCATTACTTCACCGATATTATTCCCGTAAGATACAAATACCTGCACCTGATTTAAGATAATCATTAAAAAAACAATAGGGTGAGCTGATTGAACTAAAATCCTTGCTAATTGCATTTCTAATTCAGGTTCTACCGGAACAAATTTATCTAGTTGGTTTTTAAGTTTTTTTATTTCTTTATCAACTTTTGACTTAATATCTTTAGAATAACCAGAGTCCAGAATAGCTTTACTTAGCTGCTTATATGTCCTTGAATAAAGCCTTTCATCAGATAATTCACGTTTACTAAAAACGATATGAACATTTCTGGTGGGCATAGAAAATCTAGCGAAATTTTGTTTTGGCTCAGCATCTATTCTAAGCAAGCCAGAATCGACTAATCTTTCAGCAAGCTCCTCCAACTCCACAAACATATCTTTCTTTTGTAGAGCAGGCATTTTGTAATAAACATGATAAAGATTAGTGTATCCCATATATTAAAATCCCAGTTTTGCTGAGATTCTAATATAATTTTCTTAAGATATATTTAATAATGCTTTACATTATAATTTTGAAGATAACGAAATCACGCTATAAGATCTTCCTCTTTTTCTTGGATGTTTTCTAAATCAAGCCCAGACTCCATCGGATATTCTTTAAGCATATACCCTCTTCCCCAGACTGTATCAATATAATTAGTGCCACCTGACGCGTCTGCAAGTTTTTTTCTAAGCTTACAAACAAAAACATCAATGATTTTTAATTCTGGCTCATCAATACCACCATAAAGATGATTTAAAAACATCTCTTTTGTAAGTACCGCGCCTCTTCTCATGGCTAATAACTCAAGAATAGCATATTCTTTACTAGTTAAGTGAACTGGTATTGAATTAACTTCAACAATTCTTGTATCTAAATTCAATGTAACTTTATCAAATCTTAAAACTGATTCAGAATGACCTTTAGATCTTCTAACAATAGCTTGAATTCTTGCAACTAACTCACCACGATTAAATGGTTTAGTTAAGTAATCATCTGCACCAAAACCTAAGCCTTTAATTTTTTGTTCAGCCCCTGAAAGACCAGAAAGAATAAGAACAGGAATCTTAATTTTAGCAGAGCGAA
>ERZ1292640.1838-Hain-H43-02um-R1-1838-length-17383-cov-10_pt1 | contig 17383 bp, 14 predicted proteins | sample MGYA00564404_ERZ1292640 | MGnify/ENA primary metagenome ERZ1292640 (study PRJEB36523, sample SAMEA6512636) | groundwater metagenome | collected 2019-01-08 | study: AquaDiva: Metagenomics assemblies of 32 groundwater samples
GGCCGATGCAGTGTACGAGCGCATGCTCAAGAAGCCGGCCGGCGAACGCCTGAAGTTGTTGCGCAACAGCGAAGGCGCACAGGGACAGTTCCTCTGGGCCATTCTGCGCAACAGTTTCCATTACGCCGCCGTGCACTTGGCCGCGGTGGCCGACACGGCGCGCGATGTCGACCAGGCCATGCGCTGGGGCTTCGGCATGAAGCAGGGTCCGTTCGAGCTCTGGCAGGAAGCCGGCTGGCTGGACGTGGCCAAGATGATCCAGGAGGACATCGATGCTGGCAAGGCCTTGTGCAACGCGCCACTGCCCAAATGGGTGTTCGACGGTCCGGTGGCCAAGGCCGGCGGCGTGCATACGCCTGAAGGTTCCTTCAATCCGACGACGGGCCAGTTCGAACCGCGCCGTCAGTTGCCGGTTTATGCGCGCCAGCATTTCCCCGAGAGCGTGCTGGGGGACGGCAGTGTGAAATACCAGGCCGCCGGCAAGACGCTGCAGGAAAACAGCGGCGTTCGCCTGTGGACCCTGGACGATGAGGTGCTGATCGCCAGCATCAAGACCAAGATGCACGCCATCAGCCCGGATGTGGTTGAGGGCCTGATGCAGGGCATCGAACTGGCGGAGAAAGACTACCAGGGCCTGGTGATCTGGTCGGGCGACGAACCCTTCAGTGTCGGCGCTGACCTGCAGGCCATGTTGCCGGCCTTCATGGTGGCCGGCGTCGGTGCCGTTGAGGGCGCCGAGCACGAAATGCAGACCATGATGCTGCGCCTGCGTTATGCCGGCGTGCCGGTGGTGTCGGCCGTCCGCGGCATGGCGCTGGGCGGTGGCTGCGAACTGGCGGTGCACTCGGCCCGCCGTGTCGTCGCCATGGAGTCGTACATCGGCTTGGTGGAAGTCGGCGTGGGCCTGATCCCGGGCGCCGGTGGCCTGACCTACATTGCCCGCCGTGCCGCCGAGAACGCCACCGCCTCCACCGGAAAGGACATCCTGCCCTTCCTGACCGAAGGCTTCACCGCCGCAGCCATGGCCAAGGTGGGAACGAGCGCGCTGGAATCGCGCAAGCTGGGTTACCTGCTGGAGAGCGACATCATCGTGCCGAACAAGGACGAGCTGCTGTTCGTTGCCCTGAACGAAGCCAGGTCCATGTACCAGGGCGGCTGGCGCGCGCCGCACAAGCGCCTGTTCCCGGTGGCCGGCCGCAGCGGCGTGGCCACCATCAAGGGCCAGCTGGTCAACATGCGTGACGGCGGCTTCATCAGCCAGCACGACTTCCACATCGCCAGCCTGATCGCCAACGTGGTGTGCGGCGGCGAGGTCGACCCCGGCACGCTGGTGTCCGAGGAGTACCTGATGACGTTGGAGCGCCAGGCCTTCTGCTCGCTCATCGTGCACCCCAAGACGCAGGAACGCATCATGGGCATGCTCTCCACCGGCAAACCGGTTCGTAACTGATGAAGCTACTGCGCAGCCCTCATGCCGCGTTGGGCGGTGCTCGCCATCCTCACGTACAGCAAGTACGTTGCGGTGGCTGCGCTCCGTCCGCCTTGCCTGAGGCCTGCTCGCTACGCTTCCTCAGCCACGAACCCCGTCTCTATTAACGTGATCTTCGAAGGATCAACATGAAACAAGTTCAAGACGCCTACATCGTCGCCGCCACGCGCACGCCCATCGGCCGCTCGCACCGCGGTTTCTTCCGCAACACCCGTCCTGACGACCTGCTGGCTACCACGTTGAAAGCCGCGCTGGCCCAGGCGCCGGGGCTGGATCCGGCTGCCATCGAAGACATCGTTTGCGGTTGCGCCATTCCCGAAGCGCAACAGGGCCTCAATGTGGCGCGCATCGGCGCCGTGCTGGCCGGCCTGCCCACCAGCGTGGGCGGCATCACGGTCAACCGCTTCTGCGCCTCCGGCCTGTCGGCGGTGCAGATGGCGGCCGACCGCATCCGTGTCGGCGAGGCCGAGGTCATGATCGCCGCCGGCGTGGAAAGCATGAGCATGGTGCCCATGATGGGCAATTCGCCCTCGCTGTCGCCCGCCATCTTCGAGCGTGACGGCGACGTCGGCATTGCCTACGGCATGGGCCTGACGGCCGAGAAGGTGGCCCAGCAGTGGAAGGTCAGCCGCGACATGCAGGATGCCTTCGCGCTGGAGTCGCACCTGCGCGCCATCCGTGCGCAGCAGGCCGGCGAGTTCACGGCCGAGATCACGCCGATCGAGGTGACCGACCGCAGCGCCAATCTGGCCAGCGGCGAGCTGATCGCCAAGTCGCGCACCGTCAACCTCGACGAAGGCCCGCGTGCCGACACCACGCTCGAAGCGCTGGCCAAGCTCAAGACCGTGTTCGCGGCGCGCGGTTCGGTCACGGCTGGCAACAGCTCGCAGACCTCGGACGGCGCGGGCGCCTTGATCCTGGCCAGCGGCGATGCGGTCAGGCGTTTCGGCCTGACGCCGCTGGCGCGCTTTGTCAGCTTCGCCTCGCGCGGCGTGCCACCGCACCTCATGGGCATCGGCCCGATCGAGGCGATCCCCGCGGCCTTGCGTGCAGCCGGCCTGAAGCTGGACGCCATCGACTGGTTCGAACTCAACGAAGCGTTTGCCGCCCAGTCGCTGGCCGTCATCAACACCCTGGGCCTGGACCCGTCCAAGGTCAATCCCATGGGCGGCGCCATCGCGCTGGGCCACCCGCTGGGTGCCACCGGTGCCATCCGCTCGGCCACCGTGGTGCATGCCTTGCGCCGGCACAACAAGAAATACGGCATGGTGACCATGTGCGTGGGCATGGGGCAAGGCGCCGCCGGTATTTTCGAGCGCGTCTGAGACATCGATTCAGGCCACCGCAGAGTGGCCTTTTTTAATGAACTGGAGGAGCAAGACATGAGAGCAGAAGTCATTCAGGCGAGCGATGGCGCCAGGCTCATGGCCCGCATTTACGAGCCCGACAGCCCCAGCCAGGGCAGCGTGGTGATCGGCGGCGCCATGGGCGTGCGGCAGGACTACTATGCGGCGTTCGCGCAGTGGCTGGCGGGCCAGGGCTGGCGCGTGACGACCTTCGACTACCGCGGTTCTGGCGACTCCGTGCCGGACACCCCGCATGGCCGCCTGCGCGGTTTCAAGGCCGACCTGCACGACTGGACGCGTGATTACGAGACCGTGATCGACCACGCCCACGCGGCGCAACCGGATCAGCCGCTGTACCTGCTGGGGCACAGTCTGGGCGCGCAACTGCCGGGCCTGATCGGCAACCAGCACAAGGTCAGTGGCCTGCTCAGCGTGGCCGCCGGCAGCGGCTACTGGCGCGAGAACGCGCCGCAACTCAAGCGCATCGTTCCCTGCTTCTGGTTCTTCATCGTGCCCCTGGCGACCCGTCTGTGCGGCTATTTCCCGGGCCGCCGGCTGAAGATGGTGGGCGACCTGCCGGCCGGCGTCATGCTGCAGTGGCGCAAGTGGTGTCTGAACCCGCGCTACAGCGTGGGGGCGGAAGGCGAGGCGGCGCGCCAACGCTATGCCAACGCGACTTTCCCGGTGCTGGCACTGTCGATCACCGACGATGAGCTGATGACCCTGCGCGGCACGCACAGCCTGATCAACCTGTACGAGAACGCACCGCGCGAAGTCCAATGCGTTGCGCCGAACGATCTGTCGGTGCGCCGCATCGGCCACTTCGGGCCGTTCCGGCGCGAGCATGAGGCGCTGCTCTGGCCCAGGATGGGGCAGTGGCTGGCCGGTCTGTCGCGTTCGGCTGCGGCATGAGTCGCGCCGATTTCTGGAGCATCTGAATGGCGGACCATGTGTTTGACGAGGCGATTGCGCTGACGGCGCAAACCGAAGGCCACTATCTGGGGAAGACGAGTCCGGCCTACTGGAACATGGTCGGGCCGTTCGGCGGCATCAGCGCCGCGCAGGCCTTGCAGGCAGTACTGCAACACCCCAAGCGCCTGGGCGAGCCGGTGTCGTTCACGGCCAACTTTGCCGCCGCGCTGAGCGAGGGGCCTTTTCGCATCGAAGCGCGGCCGGTACGGACCAACCGGTCCACCCAGCACTGGCTGGTGCTGTTGTCGCAGTCCGACCCGGACGGGCTGGATTCGGTCGTGCTCACGGCCACCGTCGTGACGGCGGTACGGCGCACGACCTGGAGCGCGATCGATGCCGTCATGCCCGAGGTGCCGGCGCCCGAAACCATTGCGCGCGGCAGCCTGGCGCGACCGGTGGCCTGGCTGCAACGCTATGACATCCGGCCCTGTGCCGGCGTGATGCCCGAACACTGGGACGGCACGGAGGCCGACAGCCTGACGCAGCTCTGGATGCGTGACGATCCACCGCGCCCGCTGGACTTCTGCAGCCTGCTGGCGCTGGCCGATGTGTTCTTCCCGCGCGTCTGGCGTCGCCGCGCCCGCATGACCCCGGTGGGGACGGTGTCGATGACGGTGTACTTCCACACCGGTGCTGCCGAACTGGCCGCCACCGACTGTGACTACCTGCTGGGTCAGGCGCGGGCACAATCCTTCTTTAACGGTTTTTTCGACCAGAGTGCCGAACTCTGGAACCAGGCCGGCCAGCTGTTGGCCACTTCCCACCAGATTGTCTATTTCAAGGAATGAGCGACATGTCCGAGATCCTCGTCCACACCGAAGACGGTGTAGCCACCCTCAGCTTCAACCGGCTGGAGCGCAAGAACTCCATCACCGGCGCCATGTATGCCGCCATGGCGGATGCCGTCGAGCAGGCGGCCGCCGATGCGGCGGTGCGCGTGCTGGTGATCCAGGGGCATGAGACGGTGTTCAGTGCCGGCAACGACATTGGCGACTTCCTGAACCAGCCGCCCGCGAGCGCAGACGCGCCGGTGTGGCGCTTCATGCGCGCCCTGGCCGCTTTCCCCAAGCCGGCGATTGCGGCCGTCAGCGGCCCGGCGGTGGGCATCGGCACCACGCTGCTGTTCCACTGCGATCTGGTCTACGCCGGTGACAATGCGGCCTTCTCCATGCCCTTCGTGAATCTGGGCCTGTGCCCGGAGTTCGCCTCCAGCCTGCTGGTGCCGCAGATGTTCGGTTACCACCGCGCCGCTGAGGCCTTGCTGCTGGGCGAGCCGTTCATGGCCGAAGCGGCGCTGGAGGCCGGCCTGGTCAATCGCGTCCTGCCGCCGACCGAGGCCAATGGCTATGCCCAGGCGCAGGCACGCAAGCTGGCGGCCAAGCCCTTGTCGTCTTTGGTCGAGACCAAGCGCTTGATGAAGAAGGGCCAGGCTGCACGCGTGCTGGAACAGATGGCGGAGGAAGGGGCGAGCTTCGGCCGCATGCTGCGCGAGCCGGCGGCGCGCGAGGCCTTCACCGCGTTCATGGAGAAGCGCCGTCCGGACTTCTCCAAACTCTGAGTGCGCACATGAGCAAACCTGTTTCTGCCGCGCCCGCACCCGCGATCGAATTCGAAGACGAGTTCGTGGCCGGGCTCAAGCTGATCTTCGAAGAGAAGATCGCCTTCAACCAGGTGCTGGGCCTGAAGATCACTTCGCTCAAGCCCGAGCGGGTCGTGGGGCGCATCACCATGAAGAACGAGCTGATTGGCCACTACGGCCACAACCGGGTTCATGGCGGTGTCATCAGTGCCGGACTCGACGCCATGGGCGGGCTGGCCGTGATGGCCGCCATCGGCGCGCGCCACATGGATGAACCACCACTGCAACGGCTCTATCGCTTTGGCAAGCTCGGCACCATCGACCTGCGGATCGACTACCTGCGGCCCGGCATCGGCGAGCACTTCGAGCTGCGTGCCGACGTGCTGCGTCTGGGCTCGCGCGTGGCCACCACGCGCATGGAGTTTCTCGGGGCCGACGGCAAGCTGCTGTCCAGCGGTGCGGCCGCCTACATCGTCTCCTGACGGTGCGCTTCCGGTCCGGTGCCACGATCAGGCATCGGCGATGAAGCCGACGTGCCCGTCATGGCCGGCCGCTCAACGGAATATCCATTCCAGGCTCGAACGCGAGGCACGGTGCACGGCACCGTGCCTCGCCCCCGCTCTCAGAGCTTGAAGTAGTCGGACACCACTTTCCACTTGCCGCCCTGGATTTGCGACAGGCGTGAAGCATTGCTGCCCAGGCGCTTGGTCGGGCTGTAGGTTGCCGGCGCGCTGCCGAAGATGTCGCCGGGGAAGCTCATGGTGTCCATGGCCTTGATGAAGCTGTCGGTGCTCAGGTTGGGGCCGACCTTCTGCGCGACCGCGATGAAGGAGTCGATCACGAGGTAGCCGTAGGCGGAGAACACGGCCGGATCTTCGTTGAAGCGGGTCTTGTACTTGGTGGCCCAGAAGCGCAAGGCCTGGGAGGTGTCGTCCAGGTAGGGGTTCTGCACGGTCATGGTGGCGTACAGGCCTTCGACCGCCTTGCCGCCGAGCCGGTGGATCAGGTCGGAGTAGGCCGCACTCGAACCGAGGAAGACGGGGTTGAAGCCGGTCTTGCGGGCTTCGGCCATGGTGCCGATGGTTTCGCGGATGATGGTGCCCAGCACGACGAGTTCGCAGCCGGCCGCCCTCATGCGGGCCACCTGCGAGGAGAAGTCGGTGGCGCCACGCTTGAAGCTGGTTTTTTCCGTGAGCTCCATGTTGACGGCCTTCATGCCGGCCTCGGCGCCGCGTTGCACCTCCAGGCCGAAGTCGTCGTCCTGGTAGATGGTGCAGACCTTCTTGATGTTCTTTTCCTTCACCATCTTGGGCACGGCGGCGCGCATCTGGTCGAAGTAGGTGGCGGCAAACGAGTACTTGAGGCGATGGAAGGGCTCGTACATCTCGCGTGCAGCGGTGAGCGGGAAGAAGTTGATCACGTTCTTCTCGAACTGCACCGGCATGGCCGCCATGTTCTGTGCCGTGCCGATGTGGCCGGCCATGATGAAGATCTTGTCCTGGTTCACCAGTTTCTGGGCCGCCAGCACCGATTTCTTCGGGTCGTAGCCGTCGTCCTCGATCGCCAGCCTCAGCTTGCGGCCGTGGATGCTGCCCTGCTCGTTGAGTTCCTCGATGCGCAGCTGCATGCCGTTGCGCAGCTGCTTGCCGTAGCCGGCGAGCGGCCCCGACAGGTCCTGGATGGTGCCGATCAGGATCTCATTCTTGCTCACGCCCTGGCTTTGCGCCGAGGCTACGGTAGCGGCCAGCGTGAGCGTGGCCAGTAGAACTGCAGATTTGAGTTTCATTGCCTGTCTCCTTCGTGGTTAACGGTACATCGCCTCGATTTGCGGGGCGTACTTCTTTTCCACCAGTTTGCGCTTGAGCTTCATGGTGGGTGTCAGCTCCTCGTCCTCGGCGGTGAGCCGGGTGTCGAGCAGGAAGAACTTCTTGATCTGTTCCACCCGCGCAAATTTCTTGTTGACCCGGTCCACCTCGGCCTGGATCAGGGCCTGGACTTCGGGGCTGCGGGTCAGCGACGCGTAGTTGCTGAACGGCACGTCCGTATCCTGGGCGAATTTCTCGACGTTGTCCTGGTCGATCATGACGATGGCCGTCAGGTACGGCCGCTTGTCGCCGATCACCACCGCATCGGTGATGTAGGGCGAGAACTTCAGGTCGTTTTCCAGCTCGCTGGGCGTCACGTTCTTGCCGCCGGCGGTGATGATGATGTCCTTCATGCGGTCCGTGATGCGGAAGAAGCCGTCTGCGTCCACCACGCCCACGTCACCGGTGTGCAGCCAGCCGTCGGCATCGATGGCCTCGGCCGTCTTCTCCGGCAGGTTCAGGTAGCCGGCGAACACGTTCTTGCCCCGCACCAGGATCTCGCCGCTGGCCGGGTCGAGCCGGACCTCGTTGAAGCCGGCCGCCGGTCCGATCGAGCCGGGCTTGATCTGCGAGACCGGCACGCCGGTGGAAGCGCCGCAGGTCTCGGTCATGCCCCAGACTTCCAGCATCGGCACGCCCAGCGCCAGGTACCAGCGCACCAGGTCGGGCGAGATCGGCGCGGCCCCCGTGACGAGGAAGCGGGCCCGGTGAATGCCGATGAGCTTGCGCACGTTGTCCAGTGCCAGCCAGCGGGCTAGTCTGAACTTGGCCTTGAGCCACGGACCGATGGCCTGGCCGGCCATCACCCGGTTGGCGATCTCGGTGCCCACGCCGATGCTCCAGGCATAGGCCGCCTGCTGCAGTGCGTCGGCTTCCTTCAGGGCGATCATCACGCCGGAGTAGAACTTCTCCCACACCCGCGGCACGGCGGTGAACACCGTCGGGGCGATCTCGCGCACGTTTTCGGGAATGGTTTCCGGGTTCTCGACGAAGTTGAGGATGGCGCCGGTGTACAGCGCGAAGTACTCGCCGCCCATGCGCTCGGCGATATGGCACAGCGGCAGGAAGCACATGCGTTCGTCGTGTTCGTCCTGCGCAATCAGCGTGTTGAAGCCGCGCACGGTGTACACCAGGCCGGCATGCAGGTGCATGGCGCCCTTCGGCTTGCCGGTGGTGCCGGAGGTGTAGACCAGAATGGCCAGGTCTTCGGGGCGGCAGGCGGCCACGCGCTGTTCCAGTTCGCCGGGATGCCGGGCCAGGTAGTCGCGCCCCAGGGCGCGCAGCTGATCGAGGCTGATGACATCGGGCTCATCCAGCTCATGCAGGCCTTCCATGTCGAAGACGACGATCTTGCGCAGCCCGGGCAGTTGCGTCCGCACTTCCAGCGCCTTGTCGAGCTGCTCGTCGTCCTCGACAAACAGGACGGTGGTGCGCGAGTCCTCGCACAGGTAGTGCACCTGGGCGGGGGCGTCGGTCGGGTAGATGCCGTTGGACACGCCGCCCACGGAGAGCACGGCCAGATCGGCCCAGACCCATTCGACCACCGTGTTGGCCAGGATCGAGGCGCACTCGCCGCGCTGGAAACCCAGTTGCAGCAGGCCGCCGGCAATCTCGCGCACCGCATCGCCGGTTTGTGCCCAGGTCCAGCTGCGCCAGATGCCCAGGTGCTTCTGGCGCAACCAGGTTCGGGGCCCGCGTTGTTGCACCGCGTTCCAGAACATGGCGGGCACGGTCTCGCCCGCCACCACGATGTCGTGCTTGGGCTGAATGTTGCTGGTGTCCCAGAGTCCGGTCATGGCATCGCCCCCGTGCGTGTCATGGCGTGAACTGCGCAGCCCCCCGAGGGCGGCTTCACGGGTTGGAGGCGGCTCTGCGCGGCGTTCATGTTCATCTCCATGTCTTCTTCTTTTTCCAGCGGCGCTCGCCGCGCACGCCGTCTTCCTTCATGCCGAGGTAGAACTCCTTGATGTCTTCCTTCTCGCGCAGGTGGGCGCAGGTGTCTTCCATGACGATGCGGCCGTTTTCCAGCACATAGCCGTAGTCGGCGGCGTTCAGCGCCATGTTGGCGTTCTGCTCGACCAGCAGGATGGTGGTGCCGCGCTCGCGGTTGATGCGCACCACGATCTCGAAGATCTCCTTGGTGAGCTTCGGCGAGAGGCCCAGGCTGGGTTCATCCAGCAGGATCAGGTCGGGCGCGGCCATCAGGGCGCGCGAAATGGCCAGCATCTGCTGCTGGCCGCCCGAGAGCAGCCCGGCATCCTGGTCGGCGCGTTCGCGCAGGATCGGGAAGTAGTGGTACACCGTTTCCATGTCGCGCGCCACGCCGTCGCGGTCGTGGCGGGTGTAGGCGCCCATCAGCAGGTTGTCGCGCACGCTCAGCAGCGGGAACACCTCGCGTCCCTCGGGCACGTGGCTCAGACCCTGCTGCACGACATAGGCCGGGTCACGCGCCGTGATGTTGAGGCCCTTGAATTCGATCGAGCCCTTGTTCGGGTCGAGGATGCCGGAGATGGTCTTGAGGATGGTGGACTTGCCGGCGCCGTTGGAGCCCAGCACGGTGGCGATCTCGCCGCGCCGCACCTGCAGGCTCACGCCGCGGATCGCCTTGATCGGCCCATAGGCGCTCTCGACGTTGAGCAGCTTGAGGACGGGGGCGTCGCTGACGGAGGGGGGTAGGGTGCTCATACGCTGGCTCCGGGGGGCAGGCGGGCGGCGTGAGGACGGCGCAAGGAGGCCACGTCATCGACCGAGCCCAGATAGGCCTCGATCACGCGCGGGTCGCTTTGCACCTCGCGCGGCAGACCCAGAGCCAGCACCTCGCCCTGGTTCATGGCCAGCACGCGGTCCGACACCTTGGAGACCAGCGACATGTCGTGTTCCACCATCAGCACGGTGATGCCCAGGTCGTTGCGGATGTCCTGGATCCAGAAGGCCATGTCATCGGTCTCTTCCACGTTCAGGCCGGAGGAGGGCTCGTCCAGCAGCAGCAGCTTGGGCTCGGTGCACAGCGCACGCGCCAGCTCCACCACCTTGCGCACGCCGTAGGGCAGGCCCGCCACCAGGGTGTCGCGGTAGTGCTGCAGGTCGAGGAAGTCGATCACCTCCTCGGCTTTTTCGCGCGAGTGCAATTCGGCCTGCCGCACGTCGGGTGTGAACAGCAGGTCCTGCCAGAAGCCGGTGCGGCGGTGGGTGTGGCGGCCGATCAGCAGGTTGTTCAGCACGGTGGCGTGCTCGAACAGCTCGATGTTCTGGAAGGTGCGCGCGATGCCCAGCGAAGCGATCTGGTGTGGCGGCAACTCGGCCAGCGCTTGCCCCTGGAAGTGGATCTCACCACTGGTGGGCGTGTAGATGTGGCTGATCAGGTTGAACACCGTGGTCTTGCCGGCTCCGTTGGGGCCGATCAGGGTGAAGACCTCGCCGGGCTGCACATCGAAACTCACGTTGTTGACGGCCAGCACGCCGCCGAAGCGCACGCTCAGGTTGCGGGCAGAGAGAAGAGGTTCGTTCATCACTTCAGCCTGTCGGACTTCTGGAAGGATTTCTGCCGCTTGAACATGCCCTTGCGGTAGAACGGGAACATCTGCAGGTAGGTGCGGATCTTGAGCCAGCGGCCGTACAGCCCCATGGGCTCGAACAGCACGAAGACGATCACCACCACGCCATACACCAGCCCCTGCAGGCCTGGGGCCTGGCCGACCACGGCGGGCAGGTAGTCCTTGCCCAGGGCAATCACCTGCGGCATGGAGATCAGGAAGATGGCGCCCAGGAAGGCGCCGTGCACCGAGCCCACGCCGCCGATCACGATCATCAGCAGCAGATCGATCGACTGCAGCACGCTGAACTGGTCGGGTGAGATGAACTGCAGCTTGTGCGCATACAGCGCGCCGGCCACGCCCGCCAGCGCGGCCGACAGCGCAAACGACAGGGTCTTGTAGCGGGCCAGGTGGATGCCCATGCTCTGCGCCGAGATCTCGGAGTCGCGGATGGCGACAAAGGCGCGTCCGGTGGGCGAGCGCAGCAGGTTCAGGATGCCCAGTGTGGCCAGCACGGCCAGGCCCAGGCACAGGAAGTAGAAGCCTTCGCCGCTGGAGAGCGTCCAGCCCAGCATGCTGGGAGGCTTGAGGTGAATGCCGGCGTTGCCGCCGGTGACCGATTCCCAGCGCGCAAACCCTTCCTCCACGATGAAGCCGAAGGACAGCGTGGCCATGCCGAGGTAAATGCCCTTGACGCGCAGGGCCGGCAGGCCCACCACCCAGCCGGCAGCCGCCGACAGCCCGGCCGCGCAGGTCAGGGCCAGGGGAAAGGACAGGCCGGCGTTGGTCAGCACGGCCTGGGTGTAGGCGCCCACGCCCAGGAAGGCCGCGTGGCCCAGCGAGAACAGGCCGGTGAAGCCGGCCAGCAGCATCAGGCCCAGGCCGGCAATGCCGTAGATGAGCACGAAGGTCAGCTGGGCCAGCCAGTACTCGCTGAACAGCCAGGGGGCAGCCAGGGTCAGCGCCAGCAATGCGCCGTACCAGAAGACATGGCCGCCGTGCCTGGCCAGCAGCAGGTCCTGTTCGTAGCGGGTCTTGAAGATGAAGCGCATCAAGCCTCCTGCCGGGCCGTCCCAAAGGAGGCGAACGCCCCCTCGGAGGGCGGTGACACGGTGCAACCGGGAACGTGGGGGCTCATACTTTTTTTCTCAGTTGGTCGCCGAACAGGCCGTTGGGCCGGACCATCAGCATGACCAGCACCGCGATGTAGGGCGCCGTGTCCTTGAAGCCGTCGGGCAGGTAAAAGCCGGCCAGTGCTTCCACGATGCCGATCACCAGCCCGCCCACGATGGCGCCGGGCAGGCTGCCAAAGCCGCCCACCACCGCCGCGGGAAAGGCCTTCAGGCCGATGAAGCCCATGTTGGCGTGGACGAAGGTGATGGGTGCCAGCAGCAGGCCGGCAATCGCCGCCACCGCCGAGGCCAGGCCCCACACCAGGCCGTTGAGGCGCTTGACGGGAATGCCCATGTAGTAGGCGGCCAGCTGGTTTTGCGAGACGGCCTGCATGGCAATGCCGATCTTGCTGTAGCGAAACAGGGCGAACAGCAAAAGGCACAGCACGGCCGTGGCGCCGATCACCACCATCTGCTCGACGTTGAGCACCAGGCCGGCGACGTTCCAGATCTCGTCCTTGTAGGGCACCGGCAGGGTGTGCGTGTCGGTGCCGATGTCGGGGATCATGGTGATCAGGCCGCGTGCCACGTAACCGATGCCGATGGTGAGCATCACGATGGAGAACGCGGGCTGGCCCAGGATGGGGCGGATCACCAGCCGCTCCAGCGCCACGCCGAACACGGCCATGGCGGCGACTGCACTGAGGATCGCGAGCCAGTAGGGAAAGCCCAGAAAGGTCATGCCCGCCAGGCCGCCGAATGCCCCGAGCATCATGAGGTCGCCCTGCGCGAAGCTCACGGTCTCGGTGCCCTTGTAGATCAAGACAAAACCCAGGGCGATCAGCCCGTAGATACACCCCTGGGCGATGCCGCTGATGACCAGCTGAAGAAACTGCACGATGTCTCCCGAATCATTGCAGTCCCGTTATATCGGGGGAGGGCCGCGGCCGTGCTTGGGGTTTTCCCAGTCTAGGGTTCACCCCAGTGCGTCGGGGTGGCTGAGGCTCGGGATGAAAAGTGCTGCTGGCCCTTGATAGTCAAGCGCAATATGCTATATTTTTTATAGCAATTGGGATTTCTGGCGCGGCAGCTCGCGCGGTTTGCCTTCGTTGTCGATGGCCACATAGGTCAGGCTGGCTTCGGTGACCTTGACGAACCGGCCCTGGGCGCGGAAGCGTTCGGCATAGACCTCGACCTTGACCGTCATGGAGGTGCGGCCCAGGCGCGTGAGCTTGGAATAGAACGACAGGATGTCGCCCACCCGCACCGGCTGCTTGAAGATGAACTCGTTGACGGCCACCGTGGCCATGCGGCCGTCGGCGTAGCGCGCCGGAATGACCGAGCCGGCCAGGTCGACCTGGGCCATGACCCAGCCGCCGAAGATGTCGCCATTGGCGTTGCAGTCGGCCGGCATCGGGATGACCTTGAGCACCAGTTCCTCGTCGGACGGCGGCTGGATGGGGGCGGTGCTTGAAATCTCGGACATGGGGGACAATCTTGGAACAATAACAACCAGGATTGTCCTCCATGCGCCGCTTTGGCGATACCGCCCTGTCTTCCGCTGCCGGCATGCCTGCCGGGCCGGCCGTACCGCATTCCGACTGGGACACGCTGCGGCGCCTGTTCCCCTACCTGTGGCAGTACAAGTGGCGCGTGCTCGCCGCGCTGGCCTTCATGGTGGGCGCCAAGCTGGCCAATGTGAGCGTGCCGCTGCTGCTCAAAAACCTGGTGGACACCATGGACATCAAGCCCGGCGACCCGGCGGCGGTGCTGGTGGTGCCGGTCGGGCTGTTGCTGGCCTATGGGGCGCTGCGCCTGGCGACCTCGCTCTTTGCCGAGCTGCGCGAGCTGGTGTTTGCCAAGGCGACCCAGGGTGCGGCGCGCAGCATTGCGCTGGAGACCTTCCGGCACCTGCATGCCCTGAGCCTGCGCTTTCATCTGGAGCGCCAGACCGGCGGCATGACGCGCGACATCGAGCGCGGCGTGCGCGGCATCGAGTCGCTGATTTCCTATTCGCTCTACAGCATCGTGCCGACCCTGATCGAGGTGGCGCTGGTGCTGACCATCCTGTCCGTCAAGTTCGACACCTGGTTTGCCTGGATCACCCTGGGGGCGCTGGCGGGCTACATCCTGTTCACCGTGACGGTGACCGAATGGCGAACCCAGTTCCGCAAGCAGGCCAACGAGTTCGATTCTGCCGCCCACAGCAAGGCGGTGGATTCGCTGCTCAACTACGAGACCGTCAAGTACTTCAACAACGAGGATTTCGAGGCCGCGCGTTATGACGAGAGCCTGGTGCGTCTGCACCAGGCGAGGCTCAAGAGCCAGTCCACCCTGAGCGTGCTCAATACCGGGCAGCAACTCATCATCGCCATCAGCCTGGTGGCGATGCTGTGGCGCGCCACCCAGGGGGTCGTGGACGGACGCATGACGCTGGGCGATCTGGTCATGATCAACGCCTTCATGATCCAGCTCTACATCCCGCTGAACTTCCTCGGTGTGATCTACCGCGAGATCAAACAGAGCCTGACCGATCTGGACAAGATGTTCACGCTGCTGCAGCGCGAGCGTGAGGTGGCCGATGCACCCGGTGCGCCGGCCCTCCGGCTGCCTTCGGACAGGCGCCTGAGCGCCGCCGGGCCGCTCCAAGGCGCGAACGCACCCTCAGGGGGCAGCGGGCCCTACGCAGTGGGCGAGTGTGGGGGAGCCCCAGCCGTGTGTTTCGAGAACGTGAGCTTCGCCTATGACCCGGGCACCGCAGGTGACCCCTCCGGTGGTCGACCCATCCTGCACCACGTCAGCTTCGAGATCCCGGCCGGCAAGACGGTGGCCGTGGTGGGGCCTTCCGGCGCCGGCAAGTCCACGCTGGCGCGGCTGCTCTACCGTTTCTACGATGTGCAGCAGGGCCGCATCACCATTGGCGGGCAGGACATCCGCCAGGTGACGCAGGCCAGCCTGCGCCAGGCCATCGGCATCGTGCCGCAGGACACCGTGCTGTTCAACGACACCGTGGAATACAACATCGCCTATGGCCACCCCGGCGCCAGCCGTACTGAGGTGGAAGAAGCGGCGCGCGCGGCGCACATCCACGCGTTCATTGCTGCCACGCCCAAGGGCTACGACACCATGGTGGGCGAGCGCGGTCTGAAGCTTTCGGGCGGCGAGAAGCAGCGCGTGGCGATTGCGCGCACCCTGCTGAAGAACCCGCCGATCCTGATCTTCGACGAAGCCACCTCGGCGCTGGATTCGGCCAACGAACGCGCCATCCAGGCGGAGCTGCAGGGCGTGGCGCACAACAAGACCACGCTGGTGGTTGCGCACCGGCTGTCCACGGTGGTTGATGCGCACGAGATCCTGGTGATGGAGCGGGGACGTATCGTCGAGCGCGGTGCGCATGCCGAGCTTCTGGCGCACAACGGGGTCTACGCGCGCATGTGGGCCCTGCAGCAAAGCTCGGAGTGATCTTGGGCTGCCAGTCTTTTGAAATGGTCGTTACCAGCTATTAAATCAATAGCAGATGTGGGCGACGCATAATCCGCAACATGGAAACCAAGTGGCTTGAGGACTTCGTCAGCCTGGCCGAAACGCACAGTTTCAGCCGCTCAGCACAATTGCGCCATGTCACGCAGCCCGCGTTCTCACGTCGGATCCAGGCGCTGGAAGCCTGGGCCGGGACCGATCTGGTGGACCGCAGTGCCTATCCTACGCGACTGACGCCGGCCGGCGAGACGCTGTACGGCCAGGCACTGGAGATGCTGCAGGCCTTGCAGAACACACGCGCGATGTTGCGCAGCCATACGGCGGCCGGGCAGGACGTGATCGAATTCGCGGTGCCGCACACCTTGGCCTTTACTTTTTTCCCCGCATGGCTGTCGGGCTTGCGTGACAAGTTCGGCCCCATCAAGAGCCGCTTGATTGCGCTCAACGTGCACGATGCCGTGGTGCGGCTGATCGAGGGCAGCTGCGATCTGCTGATCGCTTACCACCATCCGTCGCAACCGTTTCAGCTCGATGCCGACCGCTATGAGATGGTCAGCCTGGGGGAGGAGGTCATCGCCCCTTTTTCCAGACCGGATGCGCAAGGCCAACCGCTGTTTCAACTGCCGGGGCACGCCGGCCAGCCCTTGCCCTACCTCGGTTATGCCCCCGGGGCTTACCTCGGGCAGGTGGTGGATTTCATGCTGAAACAGGCGGGGGTGCCCATCCACCTGGACCGCGTGTACGAGACCGACATGGCCGAGGGGCTCAAGGCCATGGCGCTGGAGGGCCATGGCTTGGCTTTTCTGCCGTACAGCGCCATCAAGAATGAATGGTGCAACAAAAAACTGGTCAGTGCTGCACCACCCGGTCTGAAGGGGTTGCAGATCACCATGGACATCCGGGCCTACCGGGAAAAGCCTGCGGCGCGGGACGCGCACAAGGCCGGTGCGCACCGGGGGGCGGCCGCCAGCCCGAAACGAACGGCCCAGGCCTTGTGGGACTACTTGCAGACGCAGTCGGCTGGTAAATAAGTCGATTGTCCGATTCTGGGCAGGCCGTTCCGGCGCGTTCTGCTGGATCAGCGGTCACGCCTGTTCGCCATCAGGGATGAACTGGAGTTCTTTTTTCTCGCCAACTCCCTAGAATGCGCTTAGCATTTTCAAACCCGACATCCGAAGGAGATCGCATGAAGAAACAAGTTTTCGCACTGGCCGTTGCGGCCTTGACGGCCGGCAGCGTGCTGGCACAGGCCAATGACACCCTGGCCAAGGTCAAGGCCGCCGGCAGCGTCACCATGGGCGTGCGCGACTCTTCCGGTGCGCTGTCCTACACCCTGGGCGACGGCAAGTACGCCGGCTTTCATGTCGAGCTCTGCCAGCGCATCGTCAGCAGCCTGGAAAAAGCGGTGGGCAAGAAGCTGGACCTGAAGTACCAGTCGGTCACCTCGCAGAACCGCATTCCCTTGATGCAGAACGGCACCATCGACATCGAGTGCGGCTCCACCACCAACAATGCCACCCGTCAGAAGGACGTGGCCTTTGCGGTCACCACCTTCGTGGAGGAGGTGCGCATCGCCGTCAAGGCCAGCTCCGGCATCACCTCGATCACCCAGCTCAACGGCAGGAACGTGGCCACCACCACCGGCACCACCTCGGTGCAGACGCTGCGCCGCAACGAGCGCGCCAACGGCATCGACTTCAAGGAAATCTACGGCAAGGACCATGCCGACAGCTTCCTCCTGATGGAATCCGGCCGTGCTGACGCCTTTGTGATGGATGGCTCCATCCTGGCCGGCAACATCGCCAATGCCAAGAATCCGGCCGACTTCAGGATCGTCGGTGAGGTGCTGTCGGTCGAGCCGATCGCCATCATGCTGCGCAAGGATGACCCGGCCTTCAAGAAACTGGCCGATGACACGCTCAAGGGCCTGATGAAGTCGGGCGAGATCGCCAAGATCTACGACAAGTGGTTCATGCAGCCCATCCCGCCGAAGAACAACAAGGTGGG
>ERZ1292640.1841-Hain-H43-02um-R1-1841-length-17376-cov-6_pt1 | contig 17376 bp, 17 predicted proteins | sample MGYA00564404_ERZ1292640 | MGnify/ENA primary metagenome ERZ1292640 (study PRJEB36523, sample SAMEA6512636) | groundwater metagenome | collected 2019-01-08 | study: AquaDiva: Metagenomics assemblies of 32 groundwater samples
GCCTCCCGGACCGGCACGCGCAGCCGCTCGAGCGGCGCCAGCAGCCGCGCCAGCTCGTCCGCCGCGCGCTCGCCCGGCCAGGCCGAGCGCAGCCCGTGGAGCGCGACCGCCGCGCCCGCCAGCCGCAGCGCCAGCAGCAGGCCGAGGCGCAGGCCCTCGACGCTGGCGTGCAGCCCGAACGGCAGCGGTCCCGCGAGCGGCGTCCCGCGCGTGAGCAGCACGTTGAGCGCGATCGCCAGCAGCGCGCCGCCGCCCACCAGCCGCAGCCACGCGCCCCGCGGCCACGGCGCGCCGGCCGCGGCCGCGGCGAGCGCTCCCAGGATCACGCACGCCACGCCGGTCTCCAGCCGCGCCGCACACAGCGAGCCCACCAGCGCGCCCAGCAGCAGCGGCGCCACGCGCGCGCCGCGGCTCATTGCACCTCTGCGCCCCGCGCCGCGGCGGCGGCCAGCCCCTCGGCGATCTGGACCGCGTTCAGGGCCGCGCCCTTGCGCAGGTTGTCGGAGGCCACGAAGAACTCGAGCGCGTTCGGCTCGGCCAGGCTCGCGCGCGCCCGGCCCACCAGCACCGGGTCCTTCCCCGCGGCCTCGAGCGGCGTCGGGTAGCGCCGGTGCGCCGGGTCATCCACCACCAGGACGCCGGGGAACCCGGCCCACAGAGCGCGCGCCTCGTCGGGCGAGACCGCCCGCTCGAAGAGCGCGGTGACCGCGGCGGAGTGGCCCACCCGCACCGGGACGCGCGCCGCGGTGGCGCTCACCGGCAGATCGGGCAGCCCGAGGATCTTGCGGGTCTCCCACACGATCTTCATCTCCTCGCGGGTATAGCCGTTGTCCTCGAAGCGGTCGATGTGCGGCACCACGTTGAAGGCGAACGGCGGCAGCCCGCCGGGTCGCGCCGGCGGCGGCCCCTCGCGCCCGGCGCGCACGCCGCTCTCGAGCTGGTCGAGCGCCTCGGCGCCCGCGCCCGAGACCGCCTGGTAGGTCACCGCCGACAGGCGCGTGAGCCGCGCCGCGCGCGCCAGCGGGGCGACCGCCATGACGATGCCGATGGTCGAGCAGTTGGGGTTCGCGACCAGCATGGGACGCGCCCCGAGCAGCTCGCCGTTCACCTCCGGGACCACCAGCGGCACCTGGTCGTGGTAGCGGAACGCGCTGCTGTTGTCCACCACCCGCGCGCCTGCCTCGCGCGCCGCCGGCGCCCACCGCTCGGCGAGCGGGTTCGCGACCGCGAACAGCACCAGGTCGAGGCCGGCGAAGGCCGCGGTGGAGACCGGCTCGACCGGCAGGTCGCGGCCGCGGAAGCGGAGCGCGCGGCCGTCGGCCCGCTCGCTCGCCAGCAGCCGGGGTCGCTCGACCGGGAAGCCGCGCTCCTCCAGCACCGCGAGCATGGTGCGGCCCACCAGCCCCGTGGCCCCGAGGATCGCCACGCGCAGGCTCATCGCACCACCGAAGCTGGCGTCACGGCACCGACACTCCGAGGAAGGGACGCCTCCCGGCCGCGCGGCTCGACCGGCGGGACGGTGATGGGGAACGAACGGATGGCGCATGGTAGGCATGCGACTTCCGCGGTGTCAACGCGGCCGCCGCGCGAGAGGACGCCGCCCGCTACAGCGCCCGGCCGCGGTCACCCGATGTCGGATGCTTCCGCCGCGCCGCGGCGAGCGCGAGCGCGGCGAGTGTGACGAGGGCGAGCGCGCCCGGCCAGTCGCCGAAGCGCGTGAACGGCGTGGGGAAACCGGCCGGGTTCCACGGCGGCAGCGCCGATGCGAGCACCGCGTCCGTGAACACCGGCAGCCTCTCGACCACCCGCCCGTTCGCGTCCACCAGCATGGTGAGTCCGGTGTTGGCGCAGCGCGCGAGCGGCACGTGGTTCTCCACGGCGCGGAACACCGCCATGGCCGCGTGCTGGTAGAGCGCGGCGCTCTCGCCGAACCACTCGTCGTTGGTGATGTTCACCAGCCAGCGGGCCCCGGCGCGCACGTCCTCGCGCGACAGGTCGGGGAAGATGGACTCGAAGCACACCAGGCAGCCGAACGGCCCCGCGGCGCTCCGGAACAGCACGGGACGCCGCCCGGGCGTCCACTCCGCCTGGCCGAGCTCGAGCTTGCCCAGCGCCGGGAAGAGCCGCTGGAACGGCATGCGCTCGCCGAACGGCACCAGGTGGCGCTTGGCGTAGACCTCGCCGAGCGCGCCGTCGGGCGCGAACATCCCGGCCGCGTTGTGGTGGCGCTGCACGCCGAGCGAGTCGTACGCGTAGTCGGCGAAGCCGGCGAACACCGGGACCCGGGCGCACGCCGCGAACGCCGCGACCTGGAGCGCCTGGTCCAGCTGCTTGCGCAGGTAGCTGCCGGTCGCGGTCTCGGGCCAGATGATGACGGCGGGCCGCGGCTGCGACTGCGCCGCGCGCTCCGAGAGCCGCAGGAACGTGGCGAGGATCTCCGCCTGATGGTCCCCCGACCACTTCACCTCGCCCGGGATGTTCCCCTGCACCAGCGCCACCGCCGGACCGGTCCCGCGCGGCGCGGCGTCCAGCACGCGCAGGCCCCACACCCACGGCAGCAGCACCAGGAGCAGCGCGCCGATGGCGGCGCGCAACCGCGAGCCCCCGGCCAGCGCGCGCCACAGCAGCACGTTGAGCGCGAGCACCCACAGCGTCACCAGCGTGACCCCGCCCAGGCTCGCCATCTGGATGAGGGGCACGTAGGCGTGCTGCGTGTAGCCGGGCTGGAACCAGGGGAAGCCCAGCTCGCCCGAGGCGCGCAGCTCCTCCACCGCCAGGAACGCGACCGGGAACGTGAAGGCGAGCGGGACACGCGCGCGGCGCGCCAGGGCGCCCGCGAGCAGCGCGGCCAGCGCGGGGAACAGGGCCAGGTAGGCCGCCGCCGCCAGCCACGCCGGATACTTGAGCCACGGCACGGTGATCGCGACGTCGCTGAGCAGCGCGATCCAGTGCGTGCCGATCAGGAAGAACGCCAGGCCGAACGCGTAGCCGAGGGAGAACAGGCTGCGGAGCGGCGCGCCCTCGCGCAGGCGGCGCGCGAGCCGATCCAGCAGGGGGACGAACGCCCCCCAGGCCAGGAACCCGAACGGCCCGGGCAGGAACGCGGCGCCCAGCAGGAGTCCTGCGAAGAGCGCGGGCCAGGGGTCCCTCACCCTACGCGGAAAGGCGGACCTCCTTGCCCTGCTCCGCCGAACGGTACACCGCGTCCATCAGCTCCATCACCGGCAGGATCTCCTCCGCCGCGCCCATCGGCTTCACGCCCTTGCGGAGCGACTCCGCGAAGTGAGCGATCTGCGCCTCCATGGACCGCTTGTACTGGTTGCTCGAGGTGTCCACCTGCGGCGTGACGTTGACCAGCGTGCCGTGCATGCCCTTGTGGATGCGCAGCGGGTTCAGCAGCGCGGCGCCGCCGGAGCCGAACAGGTTGAGGTAGGCGAAGTCCTTCTCCATCAGCAGGCCCCAGGTCAGCTCGAGGGTGAGCGTCGCGCCCGAGGCGAGCCGGAGGAACGCGGTGGCGCTGTCCTCCACCTCGCCCTTGCGCGAGCGGTGGACGCTCGCGGTCACCGATTCCACCTTCGGCCCGCCCATGATCCACAGCGCCTGGTCGAGCATCTGGAACCCCAGGTCCAGGACCACGCCGCCGCCCGACTCGCGCTTCTGGCGCCGCCACTCGTCGGAGTCCCACTGGGTGCGCTGGCGCAGCCACCCCGCCTTGGCGAAGAAGATCTCGCCCAGCTCGCCCTTCTCGACGAACTTCCGCAGCAGCTGCGCGTCGGCGCGGAAGCGATGCTGCACCGCGCACATCAGGGTGCGGTCGTTCTTCTTCGCCACCCTGAGCATCGCGGCGGCCTCCTCGGCGCTCCGCGCCAGCGGGCGCTCGCACAGCACGTGTTTGCCGGCCTCCAGCGCCGAGGTCGCCATCGGCGCGTGGAGGAAGTTCGGGGTGCAGAGGTCCACCGCGTCCACCTCGTCGTCGGCCAGCAGCTCTTCGAAGCGGCTGTAGTAGCGGGGCACCTGGAACTTCTGAGCGACGCGGGACGTCTTCTCGGGATCGCGGTCGCACAGCGCCACGAGCTCGAGCTCGGCGGTCTTCTTGAGCGCGGGGATGTGGTTCACCTGCGCGGCGGCCCCGACGCCGACCAGGCCGACGCGAAGCGGTTTGCGGACCACGGGAGACCTCCGTCGAGGGTTCGAGAAGCGCACTCTAGGGACCACGTCGCGGAGCGTCAAGGACGATGGCGGCGCACTCCTCGGCGGTGAGCCCGTAGCGGCGCAGCTTCTTGAGGAGTCCCTGCCGCGACAGGCCGAGCACGCGCGCCGCTTGCGACTTGTTCCCGCGCGTGCGCTCCAGGGTCTCGCGCAGCCGCCGCTCCTCGAGCGCGCGGGTCTCGGCATGGAGCCCGCAGCGCCCCGGGACGCGCACCTCGCCGCCGGAGCCCGCGCCCTCCGGCCAGTGCTCGAACCCCACGCGCGCCTCGGCGCCGGCGACGTGCACCGCGTAGGCGCACGCGTTCGCCAGCTCGCGCACGTTGCCGGGCCACGGGCTGGCGAGCAGCCGTTCGGCGAGCCGGGGCTCGAGCGCGGGCGGCTCGCGGCCGGCGCGCGCCGCGGCGTGCGCCAGGAAGTGGCCCGCCAGCAGCAGCACGTCCTGGCCGCGCTCGCGCAGCGGCGGCAGCCGCAGGCGCACCGCGTTCAGGCGGAAGTAGAGGTCGGCGCGGAAGCCCGCGCCCGCCACGCCCGGCTCGAGGCTGCGGTGCGTGGCCGAGATCACGCGCACGTCCACCCGGCGCAGGCGCGTGTCGCCCACCCGGCGCGCCTCGCCCTCCTGCAGCACCCGCAGCAGCTTCATCTGCAGCAGCGCGCTGGCGTCGCCGATCTCGTCCAGGAACAGCGTGCCGCCGTCGGCGGCGTCGAACAGCCCGGCGCGATCCGCCACCGCGCCGGTGAAGGCACCGCGGCTGTGGCCGAACAGCTCGCTCTCGATCAGGCTGTCGGGCGTGGCACCGCAGTTGTGCGCCACGAAGGCGGCGCGGCGGCGCGGCGAGAGCGCGTGGAGCGCGCAGGCCACCAGCTCCTTGCCGGTCCCGGTCTCCCCCAGCAGCAGCACCGGCAGTCCGCTCGCCGCGATGCGCGGCAGCGCCGCGCACGCCTCGGCCCAGGCCGGTGATTCCCCGAGCAGCTCGGGTGGTGTCAGCTCGCGGCCGGGGGCGGCCCCTCCCTCGTGACCTCGCGGATGGCGCTCCATCCCCTCCTCCTTCCCGTCCCCGCCCACGGCACCCCGCGGACACCGGTCATGGCCGGGCCTCCTCCACCCACTCCACGCCGCGCTCGCCGGCCACGATCGAGCCGAGCGTGTGGACCTTTTCCCCCGCGGCGGCCAGATCGCGGGCCACGCCGCGCGCCTCGCCCGCCGCGCACACCACCACCATGCCGATCCCGAGGTTGAGCGCGCAGCGCGCCTCCGCCTCGGGCACCTCGCCCGCCTTCACCAGCCACTGGAAGACCGGCGGGCGCGGCCACGCCCGCGGGTTCACGCGGGCGCGGCACCCGCCGGGCAGCACGCGCCCGAGGTTCCCGGCCAGCCCCCCGCCGGTGACGTGCGCCAGGGCGCGCACCCGTCCGGCGTCGAGCAGCGGCAGGAGCGCGGGCCCGTACCAGCGGTGCGGCGCCAGCAGCGCCTCTCCCACGCTCTCGCCGCCGCCCCCCGGCAGGGGATCGCCCGGCGCCAGGCCCGAGCGCGAGAGCACCGCGCGCGCCAGCGAGTAGCCGTTGGTGTGGAGCCCGGCCGAGCCCAGCCCCAGCACCTGGTCGCCGGGCCGCACGGCGCTGCCGTCCAGCAGCCGGCCGGGCTCGAGCGTGCCGATCATGCAGCCCGCCACGTCCACCACGCCGGGCAGGTAGGTGTCGGGCATCTCGGCGGTCTCGCCCCCCAGCAGCACCGCGCCCACCTCGCGGCAGGCCCGCGCCAGACCCTCGACCGCGGCCAGCACCACGTCGGGGTCGAGCCTCGACTGCGCGACGTAGTCGAGAAAGGCGAGCGGCCGCGCGCCGTGCACCAGCAGGTCGTCGGCGCCGTGGTAGACCAGGTCGGCGGCGGCGGCGGCGACGCACCCCGCGGCCAGCGCGAGGTGGAGCTTGGTGCCCACGCCGTCCATGGTGGCCGCGACCAGCCCGGGGGCGCCCGGGAAGCGCATCACGCCGGCGAAGCCCTGCGCCAGCGGCACCACGCTCTCGCTCCACGTCGAGCGCACGGCGCGCGCCAGCGCTTCCTTCACCGCTTCGCCCCGGGCGATGTCCACGCCGGCGTCCCGGTAGCGCATCAGCCCCGGGCCTCCCGGGGCTTGACCCGCAGCATCAGGAGGTCCTCGGTGCTGGGGCTGGGGACGAGCGGGAACTGCCCCGCGGCGTGGAGCCGCAGCAGGCAGGCGATCACGTCGCGATCGAACTGGCTGCCGGTGCCACGCTTCAGCTCCTCGAGCGCGGCCTCGACCGAGAGCGCGCGCCGGTACGGGCGGTCCGAGGTCATGGCGTCGAACGCGTCCGAGACGTTGAGGATCCGCGCTCCTACCGGCACATCGGCCGACTTGAGGCCGAACGGATAGCCCTGCCCGTCCGGGCGCTCGTGGTGGGTGCGCACGATCTCGGCCGCGCGGCGCAGCGCGCGCACCCGGGCCACGATCTCGGCGCCCGCGCCGGGGTGCGCGCGCAGCGTGCGTTGCTCCTCGTGCGAGAGCGAGCCCGGCTTCTGCAGGATGTGCTGGTGCTGCGGCCCGATCTTGCCCAGGTCGTGCACCAGCGCGGCGTACTCGATCTCCTCGACCTCGCGCTCCGAGAGCCGCATGCCGCGCGCCAGCCGCACCGCGTACTGCGAGACCCGGCTGGAGTGGTGGCGGGTGTAGGGGTCCACCTCCTCCAGCACCTCGGAGAGGGCGCGCACGAAGTCCTTGAGGTCGGCGCGGATCTCCATGTACGCGCCGAACGAGTGGCGCGCCACCAGGAACGGGAGACCGCACAGCGCCACCCCCCACGGGCCGACGTTGAAGTAGACCACCGCCACCAGCGCGCCCAGCGTGATGAACGAGACGTGGTGGAGGATCCCCTGCAGGAAATTGCGCTGCCAGATGCGCCACGGGCCGGGGCCGGTGGTCAGCCCGATCACGGTCGAGACGAACGTGGAGTTGAACAGGAAATAGACGCCGCCGCAGACCAGCACCGGCACGATGTCCTGCGGGAACGACAGCCGGCCCACCTCGCCGCCCGCCGCCAGGTACGCGTAGCCGGCCGCGAACGAGGTGATGGCGAAGATGGACAGGTTGTGGAAGACGCGCACCGCGGGCTTGCGCAGCAGCAGCCCCTGCACCAGCAGCGTGCTCGCCACGTCGAGCCAGGCGGTCCACAGCGGGCCGAGGATGATCAGGCACGCCAGGTCGAGCACCGCGCTCGCGGTGGCGTAGCCGCCGCTCGGCAGCGGCACCGGGCCCGCCTCGCTCACGATCATGAGCGCCAGCACCAAGGCGAGGGCGACGGGCTGCGCGGCGGGCGCGAGCGGCGTGGCCACCACGAACAGCAGCGTGGCGGTCAGCAGCACGGCGGCGTAGTAGAGACGGAAGGCCCGCGGATGCAACGCAGGCTCTGGTGTCTTCATCGCGTCCCGATCATCGGAGGCGTGACGGCATTCCGGGAGGGAGAAACGGAGACCGGCATCCGCCAGGAGGTCTGCTTACTGCCTAGGGTCCGTGTCCGGCCTTACCAGCCGGCGCGGCCGAAGAAGGTCACGAGTTCGAGGATGAGGTCCACGAAGCCCACCTCCTTTTCGAAGGATTCTGTTGGGGAATACTGCACTGTCCCGACAGGTGGGTCCGCTTCGCTTCCTGAATGTCGTTCCGCTCCGCTGGTCTCCTAGGTTGATGCCGGTCTCAAGACGTACTCGATCGGCTCCCTGGTCTTCAGGCCGCCGACCACGCGGTTCAGGGCGGCCAGCGTCGCGAGCACCACGGCCTGCTGGACATCCTGCCCCACGGTACAGCATCCGGCCAGGATCTTCTCCTGCCGGTGCGCGATCAGGGCGAGCGTCACGACCACCACCTCGTGGCGGCCCACGCGCACCATCTCCAGATCTTCCACCCCGAGCGCGATATCGTCGCTCAGGTACTCCTGGAGCGCCGCCAGGGTGGCGGAGGCGATGAGGCCATGGGCGGATCCCCGCGTGCACCAGCCGGTGGCGCTGCCCATGCGGGGGACGCCCTTCCAGCGCAACTCGACCTGGGCCTGCGCCCGGGCCCCCGCGACATACAGGTTGACACTGCCGAAGCGGATGCGGCCGTCGTCCGCCACCTCCGGCTCCGGCTCGGGTGTCCGGACCGCCGGCTCGGCCCGCCTCGCCGGCTCGGCCCGCGCCTCGATGTGGGCGACCGAGACCACCCGGTGGTCGATGCTGCGGCTGAACCGGGTGAGCAGCAGGGTCTGGACGTCCCGGACGATGAGCCGGGCCGGCCGGCTCGAGGTGGTCAGGACGTGCAGCTCGCGGATCTCGTCCCCCTCGGCGAGGATCCGGACCTCCTCGACCCCCTTCAGGCCCCGGATCGCCTCCTCGGCCTTGGCCGTCCATGACACGCGCGTCGCTTCCACCCCGCAGCGTCCTCCTTCCCGCAGACCAACGACGCCGCGAATCCTAGCACAGGGCGTCGAAGGAGCGCCACGCTCCCGCCTCACCTCGCGTGGAGCTTCAATCGAGCGGCTCCAAGTCGAAGTGGATCATGCGGTGAAGCAGGCCCACCCGGGTCGCGATCTCGGCCCGGTCGGTCTCCGCCAGCCGGCACGGGCTGAAGTCCTCGATGGCCAGCGAGGCCATGGTCGTCCCGCACGCCATGCCCTGCTGGAGCGTGTCCCCGTCGGAGCGGCCGCAGCGCGCCAGCCAGCCCAGGAAACCCCCGGCGAAGGAGTCCCCCGCTCCGGTCGGGTCCCGCAGGTACTCGACCGGGTAGGCCGGGGTCATGAACCGCTCCTCGCGCGAGCGGAAGATCGCCCCGTGCTCGCCCTTCTTGACGATGACCGACCGTGCCCCCTGCTCGAGCAGGCGGTCCGCCGCCCGGATGAGCAGGGTCTCGCCCGCCAGGGCGCGCGCCTCCTCCTCGTTGAGCAGCGCCACGTCCACCTGCCTGAGCACCTCCAGCACCCGGTCGGGCTTGCGCGCGATCCAGTAGTTCATGGTGTCGCTCAAGCTCAGCCGGGGCTTCCGCATCTGCGCCAGCACCTCGAGCTGCAGGTCCGGGTCGATGTTGGCGAGGAACACGAAGGGGCAGCCGCGGTGCTCGTCCTCGAGGTGCGGGTGGAAGGTCGAGAACACGTTGAGCTGGGTCTCGAGCGTGTGCGCGTGGCCCAGCTCGGCGCTGTACTCGCCGCGCCAGCGGAAGGTGCGCCCCGGCGCGGTCTCGAGCCCCGACAGGTTGATGCCCCGGCTCTCGAAGAGCCGCCGGTGCTCCGCCGGGAAGTCCTCGCCCACCACCGCCACCACCCGCACCGGTGCGAAGTGGCTCGCCGCCAGGGCGAAGTAGGACGCCGAGCCGCCCAGCGCCTCCAGCGCCTCGCCGTAGGGCGTGCGCACCGAGTCCAGCGCCACCGAGCCCACCACCAGGATGTCGTTGTCCGCGCTCACGACATCGCCTCCGCCGCGCGTTCCATGCGCTCGGGCGCCGAGACGCCCATCAACGCGAGCCCGTTCGCGAGCACCACCCGCGCGGCCTCCGACACCGCCAGCCGCCGGCGCGAGCGCGCCGCGTCCTCCCCCACCACCCGGCAGTGGTGGTAGAAGCGGTGGAACTCGGCCGCGGTCTCCATCAGGAAGGCGGGGATGCGGTGCGGCTCCCGCGCCGCCGCGGCGCCCCGCACCACCTCGGGGAAGGCCGCGAGCCGGCGCACCAGGGCGATCTCCTCCGCGGCCTCGAGCCCGGCGCCCGCGTCCCGCTCCGGCTCCAGGCCGCGCTCCGCGGCGTAGCGCAGGATCGAGGCGATGCGCGCGTGGGCGTACTGCACGTAGTAGGCGGGGTTCTCGTCGTTCTGCCGCTTCGCCAGGTCCAGGTCGAAGTCGAGGTGCGCGCTGGTCGAGCGCATCAGGAAGAAGAACTTCGCGCAGTCGGCGCCGACCTCGTCCATCAGGTCGCGCAGGGTGATGAACTCGCCCGCGCGCTTGCTCATCCTGACCGGCTGGCCGCCCGCGAGCAGGTTCACCTGCTGGACGATCAGGACTTCCAGGAAGTCCGCCTCCACCCCCGCCGCCGCGAGCCCGGCCGTGAGCGTGCCCACGTAGGCGTGGTGGTCGGGCCCCCACAGGTCGATGGCGTGGCGGAAGCCGCGCGCGCGCTTGTCGCGATGGTAGGCGATGTCGGGGAGCAGGTAGGTCGGCAGCCCGGTGCCGCGCACCACCACGCGGTCCTTGTCGTCGCCGAACCGGGTGGTGCGCAGCCACCGCGCGCCCTCGGCGTCGTAGAGCATGTCGCGCGCCTCGAGCGCCGCCAGGGTCTCGTCCACCGCGCCCGAGCCGTGCAGCTCCGACTCGCGGAACCAGCGCGCGAACTCCGCGCCGTAGGCGTCCAGGTCGGCGCGCTGCGCGGCCACCATGCGCTCGAGCGCGCGATCGCGGAACCACGCCGCGCCTCCCCCGCCGAGCGCGGCGCGCGCCTCGGGCTCGGGGAGCGCCGCCGCGATCTCGGCCACGTAGCCGCCCTGGTAGCCGCCCTCGGGCAGGGCCCGTTCCTCGCCCAGGCGCTGCGCGAAGCGCGCCGCCACCGATTCCCCCAGCAGGTCCACCTGGGTGCCGGCGTCGTTGACGTAGAACTCGCCGTCGCAGCGCTGGCCGGTGGCGCGCAACAGGCGCACCAGCGCCGCACCCACCGCGGCGGCGCGCGCGCTCACCACGTTGAGCGGCCCGGTCGGGTTCGCGCTCACGTACTCGATCAGGGTCGCCTCGTCGTCCCCCACGTGCGAGGCGCCGAAGCGCCCGCCCTCGGCGAGGATCCGCGCCGGAAGTCCGTCGAGGAAGGCGCGCGCGTAACGGAAGTTCAGGAACCCCGCCCCGGCCACCTCGACCGCTTCGAACGGCGATCCCGCGAGCGCGAAGCCGGCGGCGATGGCTTCGGCCACCGCGCGCGGCGGGCGCTTCAGCTCCTTCGCGATCTGCAGCGCGAGGTTGGTGGTCCAGTCGCCGTGCGCGCTCTCACGGGGGATGGCGAGCTCGAGGCGCGCGAACCGCTCGGGGCTGTACAGGCCGGCGGCGCGCAGCGCCTCGGCCAGGCCGTCACTCAGCGCTTCCCAGACCAAGGTCCACGCTCCGGGCGTCGCCCCACAGGCGGTCCAGCATGTAGAACTCGCGGGTCTTCTCGTGGAACACGTGCACCACCACCTCGACGTAGTCCAGCAGCACCCAGTGCCGTCCCTCGAAGCCCTCGATGTGCCAGGGGCGCGCGCCATTCTCGCGCAGCTTCTCCTCGACCGCCTCGGCCACCGCCCGGACCTGCACCTCGCTGGAAGCCGAACAGATCAGGAAATAGTCGCACACCGCATTGAGCTCGCGCAGGTCGAGGGCGGTGAGGTCGCGGGCCTTCTTGGAGAGCGCCGCAGCGGCGGCGGTCTTCACCAGGGCCGGACCGGAAAGGCTCGGGGCGTGACGCGGGCGGGAGGTCAATGCAGGCGCTTTCGCTCGGGTGGCGCGCTCAGCGGTCGCGCCGGACCGCGTAGTCCACCGCCCGGTCGAGCGCCCGCAGCGCTCCGCCCGATGCGGCGGTCACCGCCGCATCGGGCGTGGCCCCGCCGTCGAGCAGCGCGCGGGCCTCGTCGGCCAGCGCGAACGCGCGCGCGCGCGCGTAGGCGAAGCCGCCGCAGCGGTCGATGAGCGCCCCGAGCTGGCTCCACTGCGCCCGGGTCCAGCGCTTGCGGAGCGCGATCCGCTTGAGCCGGCGCCGGTCGGCTTCCGTGGCGGAGCGCAGCGCCGCGATCATCGGCAGCGTGACCTTGCCCTCGGCCAGGTCGTAGCCCACCGGCTTGCCGGTGACCTCGGGGTCGCCCAGGTAGTCGAACAGGTCGTCGACGATCTGGAACGCCACTCCGACCCGCTCCCCGAAGCTCCGGTACTTCTCGCGCAGCCGATGGTACTTCGCCGCGCCGTTCAGCCCGGTGCCGATCTCGGTGGCGGCGCCGATGAGCGAGCCGGTCTTGGCGCGGATGAGCTCCTCGTACTGGGCTTCGGTCACGTCCAGGTCGTAGGCGTACTGGAACTCGAGCGCCTCGCCGCACGACATCTCGATCACCACCCGCGCCACCACCTCCATCGCGGTGTCCTGCTTGTGGGCGATCAGCAGGCTCATGGCCTGGGCGTAGAGGTAGTCGCCCATGATGATGGCCATCTCGTCGGTCCACAGCCCGTTCACGGTCGGGACGCCGCGCCTGAGCCCGCTGCGGTCCACCGAGTCGTCGTGGATGAGCGCCGCCGCGTGCACCATCTCGATCGCGGTGGCGCACAGCACCGCCCCGTCGTCCAGGCGGTTCCGCAGCCGGGCCGTGAGCAGGAGCAGGGTGGGACGGAACTTCTTCCCGCGGGTGGCCAGCACGTGGCCGCCCACCTGGTTCAAGATCGGGATGGAGGTGCGGAACGCCTCGCGGAGTCGGCTCTGGACCTGCTCCAACTCGCGGCGCACCGGCTTCTGGACCGCGGAGATCGACATGTCGCTTCCGTGGGGCGGGTACGGGAGGCCCCTTGCTCATGAGCGCGCGGCAGGATACGGGCCGATGTCGAACACTGTCAAGCGTCGCCGGCGGCGCGCTCCCCTTCCGCGCGCCACGCTTCGAGCCGCGCCAGCAGCCGCTCGCGCCGGTTGCGCCACGGATCGTCGAGCACCTCCTCGAGCAGGGCCTCGAGCGCTTCGCGCACGCGTGGCCCCGGACCCACGCCGAGCGCGCGCATCACGTCGTGGCCGTCCACCGCGAGATCCCGCACCGTGAGCGCGTGCTCCCCGGCCACGAGGCGCTCGATGCGCGCGCGCATCTCCTCGAGCCCGGCCGGGAAGGCGGTCTTCAGCCCGTTGCCGAGCACGTCCGCGATGCGCAGGTCGAACAGGTCCGCGACCGCGTCCTCGCCCACGCGCCGCACCCAGCGCCTGAGCGCCGCGTCGCCCCAGCGCGGCCGGTAGTCGAACATGTGCTCGCGCACCAGGTGGACGATGCGCGCGCGCAGCTCGCCCGGGAACCTCAGCCGCTCGAGTAGCAGGCCGGCCAGCTCGGCGCCCACGAACTGGTGGTCGTAGAAGGTGCCCTCGCCGCTCCGCTCGACCCGGGTGTCGGGCTTGCCGATGTCGTGCAGCAGCGCGGCCCAGCGCACCGCCGGCTTATCGGCGGGCGCGGCGTCGCAGGTGGCGAGCGCGTGCAGGTAGACGTCGTAGGCGTGGTAGCGGTTCTGCGGCACGCCGAAGCAGCGCTGGAGCTCGGGCATCCACAGCTCGAGCAGCCCGGCTTCGCGCAGCAGCTCGATGCCGATCGAGGGCGCGCGCGCCGTCATGAGCTTCATCAGCTCCTCGCGCACCCGCTCGACCGCGACCAGCCGCACCCGGTCCAGGACCCGGCCGAGCGCGGCGCGGGTCGCCGGGTCCGGCTCCAGCTCGAGCGTGGCCGCGAAGCGCGCCGCGCGCAGCGGGCGCAGGGCGTCCTCGCGGAAGCGCGCCACCGGATCGCCCACCGCGCGCAGGCGACGGCGCTCCAGGTCCTCCAGCCCGCCGTGCGGGTCGAGCAGCACGCCGCTCACCGGGTCGAAGGCCAGCGCGTTCACGGTGAAATCGCGGCGCGCCAGGTCCTCGAGCGGCTCGCGGGTGAATTCGACGTGGTCGGGATGGCGCGCGTCGCGGTAGGCTCCCTCGCGCCGGAACGTGGTGCACTCCAGGCGATGGGCATCGAGCAGCACGAGCACCGTGCCGTGCGCCAGTCCGGTGGGCTCGACGCGCTCGAAGCGCTCCATCACCACGGCCGGGGCGAGGTCGGTGGCGACGTCGAGCGTGGCGTCGGGCTCGCGGCCGAGCAGGGCGTCGCGCACCGTGCCCCCCACCAGCCAGGCCTGGTGGCCGCCAGCCCGCAGCCGCTCGAGCGCGGCCAGCACGGCGGCCGGCCACGGCGCGGCGGCCAGGCGGCGGCGCGCGGCATCGTGCCGCGGGTCGGCGAGCGGCGGAGGTGCGGAGCTCACGCGGTCAGGCTCCCGGGCGGCGCGCGGCGGCGACCGGATTGAAAGGAGTCACGGGCATGAGACGCACTCTCCAGGCATGGCTGCTAGTCCTGACGCTCGCCGCGGTACGCGAGGCGCGCGCGGCGGACGCCCCGGCGCTGCCGGCTTCGCGGGTGCGCGCGTGGCAGACCGGCCTGCTGCGGCCGGACCGGCTCGAGCACGCCTCGCTCGCCTTCACGGGCGGCCTGGCCGCCGGGCTGCTCTCCCGCCGCCCGGCGGGCGCGCTCGGCGCCGCGCTGGCGCTGGGGCTCGCGAAGGAGCTGTGGGACGCGCGCCGCAGTTCGTTCGACCGCGGGGACCTGGCCGCCGACCTGGCCGGCGCCGGCCTCGCGGCGCTGGCGACGGCGGCGTTCGAGCGGTAGGCCGCGCTGGCGACGGCGGCGTTCGGGCCCCGGCCCGCACCGCGTTCGCGGCCTCACGGCTGCGGGAGGCACGGCTCCCGCTCGCAAGGAACCCCACCGCCGCCCTTGTTCTTATTCTTGGCGCTGAGCCCCGCCGCGACCACGGCGGCGAGCGACAGCCCGCCCACCAGGCCGGTGCGGTACCAGTCGATGCGGCGCGCGCCGATCGTCCTCACCTGGTCGAGCGGCAGCTTCAACGTGGTGAACTCCTCCACCGGGCCCTCGACGTCCACGCGGTGGTAGCCGACCAGCGTGTCGGCCTCGATGCGCGCGGACTCCAGCTCGTAGACCAGCCCGTCGGTGGTGGTCACCCGCACCGTCAGCTTCTCAGGTCTGGCCGCCACCTCCTCGCGCGGGATCTCGCGCAGCGTGGTGCAGCCCGAGCCGGCGATCCAGATCGAGCACAGGGTGGCGCGCAGCACGCGTCCTGCTCTCATGAGCCCCCTCCTCCCGGCCGCTCGGCCCGCGACCGGGCGGAGCGCCGGCAGCATAACGCAACGGCGCCCGCACGGCTCGCGCGGGCGCCGCACCGGGGCACCGGCCGTTCAGATCCAGTAGAGGATGCGCCCGCAGGACTCGCACACCATCAGGGTGTCGCCCGCGGGGGCCGCCGCGGTGGGCAGCGTGATGAAGCAGCCCTGGCAGACGCGGTCGCGCACCGCGGTCACGCCGCGTCCGTAGCGCTGGCGCGCCCGCTCGTAGGCCGAGAACCAGCGGCGCTCGAGCTGCCGGATGAGCTGCGTGCGCGCGCGCTGCACCGCAGGCAGGCGCACGGCGTCCGGGACCGCGGACCGCTGGCGGCCCGCCGGCCGGGCCGTCCGCAGCTCCTCGATGAGCAGGTCGAGGTCGTGCAGCTGGACCACGGCGTCGCGCGCGCTCACGGCGACAGCTCCCGCAGCAGGCTCTCGACCTCGTCGGCGTCGCCGGCCTCGAGCAGCTTCTGGCGGGTGCGCGCGCTGCGCACCAGCACGGTGGCGCGGGCGATGGACTGCTGGTGCGTCGCCGGCGGGATCTCGGGCGGGGACAGCACCAGCAACACCAGCCGGACGGCCTCGCCGTCGGGCGCGTCCCAGTCAATGCCACGGCGCGAGCGCGCCACCACGACGTGGGGTTCCACCACGGTGAGCGAGCGCGCATCCGCCACGGCGACGCCCTTGCCGACCACGGCACCGCCGATGCGCTCGCTCAGCACCAGCAGGGAATGCAGGAGTTCGGGTTCCCGCACGGCACCGCGGAGGTGGGCGCGACGCGCCATCTCGAGGAGTGCAGATTCTCTCTTCCGGAGCCCCAGCTCAAGGATGAGCAGCGAGGTGTGCAGGGCCGGACCGATCGTCGTGGACATCGGCCTCAAGGACCTCCCTGATGCCGGGAACCTAGCAGAGAGATCCCCCGGCGCGCCAGAAGGCAGCGAGGCCAGAAGGCAGCGAGGGCCGGCAGTGAGGTCGGGGAGCGGCGCTCAGGGGGCCGTGGGCTCCACGGGGCGCCCGTGCGCGCGTCCCGACGGCAGCCAGCGCGACACCGCCCACGCGCACAGCAGACCGAGCGCGGCGCCCACCACCACGTCGCTCAGGAAATGGCGGTTGAGATAGAGCCGCGAGAACGTGACCGTGGCCGCCAGTGCGAAGAGCGGCACCCCGAGCCGCCGCCAGCGCCGCGCCAGCGTCCAGGCCAGCGCGAAGGCGCTGGCCGCGTGGCCGGAAGGGAAGGACGCGTTCGACCTCCGGTGCTCGCCGTCGGGCCGGGCCCGGAAGGTGGCGCGCTTGAGGGCCTCCACCACCAGGTTCGCCCCCGCCAGCGCCGCCACCGCCGCCAGCGCGGTGGCGCCGCCCGCGGCGCGGTCCGCCAGCGCCGCGAGCACCACCCCGCCCGCCACCACCACGGGCTTGCCGAGCTCGGTCGCGAACCTCATCGGCCGCTCGAGCGCCGGGCGCCGGGCCTGCTGGACCGCGTGCGCCACGTCCCAGTCGAGCCGCTCGAGGGGTCCGAGCAACGACAGCACCAGCAACAGCATCCTCATCCCGCCTCCCCGACCGCCAGCAGCACCTGCGCGGGCAGCCATCCCGTGATGCCGCGGCCGGCGGTCACCCGCGCCCGGGCGCCGGCGCGCTCGAGGATGCGCACCACCTGTCCGGGCTCGAGCTCCAGCCCCGGCCCCTCGAGCACCGCGCTGCGCTCCACCACCGCGACCTCTGCGCGCGCCGCCCAGCGGCTCTCCGCCGGATACATCAGCGCGCACGCCAGCGCCAGCACCGCCGCGCTCCCCGCGAGCGCGCGCCGCGGCCACGCCACCCCCGCCGCCACGCCCAGCGCCAGCGCCAGCGCCGCCCATTCGACGCGCCGCACCGGGAGCCGCACCGGCCGATCCCCGGTGAGGCCGCCGCTCTCGCGCACCCGGTCGGCCACCCAGCGCAGCGCCCCATCCCGGGGCTCGCCGCGCTCGCCGCGCAGCACCCACAGCGCGGCGCGGCCCACCGCCCCGCTCCGCACCTCGCTCCAGCCCAGCCGGGACGCCAGCGCCGGATGGCGCGCGCCCTCGCGCCACAGTACCGCCCACTCGCGCGCCGCCCGCTCGACCTCGCCGTCGCGCGCCGCCCGGTCCGCGGCCCGCAGCCTCACGCCCCCCGCGCCTTCGCCGAGGCGCGGCCCGGTCACCACCGCCAGCGCCAGTGCCGCCAGCGCCAGCGCCAGCGCTCCCGCGCGCGCCGGCGCCCGCCG
>ERZ1292640.1842-Hain-H43-02um-R1-1842-length-17343-cov-10_pt1 | contig 17343 bp, 13 predicted proteins | sample MGYA00564404_ERZ1292640 | MGnify/ENA primary metagenome ERZ1292640 (study PRJEB36523, sample SAMEA6512636) | groundwater metagenome | collected 2019-01-08 | study: AquaDiva: Metagenomics assemblies of 32 groundwater samples
AATTCATAGCAAATCCTGGGTTCTCTCCAGCCTGCGGGTGTGCCTGCTGGCCGGGACTCGCCCCGGCGGGCGACTTACTTTTCTTTGCTTCGCCAAAGAAACCTAAGGAAAAGAAAGGCGACCCGATGGTCTGGGACCCTTCGCTTCGCTACGGGCAGCCTGCGGTGCTCGGTAAAAGCGGGGTCTCGCTCGAACTCGGCTTCGCCTCAAACAATCGCGAGCCCTGATCCGCTTTTGCCTGCGCTCCTCGGCCCAGCCCGACGGGTGGGGAACGGGTGCGGATGCGGGGAGACCTGACGCGCTGCGCGCCTCAGGTCGGAGAACGTGGCAGTCATGTTTGCACGCGAGTGCAGCACACGCGGCCAAATGAAGTCCCCCTCCATCGCCCAGCGGGGCGAGGGAGGGGCTAGGGGTGGGAGTGGGGAGTCCGTCCTACTGTCCATAGCGGACCGCTGGCGCAGCGTGACACCGGATTTAGCATGAAATACGCCTCCAACCCTTACACAGCAAGCGCTACCAGCTATCAAACAGATAGCACTACAGAGCGCAGGAACGAAACCCGCAGAAAATATCGTCCCGCTCGGGCCGGTAGAAGTTGCGGTACTTCGGAGATTTCATGCGGGCGCGGGTCGCGAAAGATCCGCCGCGCAGCACCTTGTGCGTGCCGAACCAGGGCTGCGAATAATCGGCATAGGGGTGCGGCTCGAAACCCGGATAGGGCCGGAAGGTGCTGCCCGTCCACTCCCACACATCGCCCCAGCGAAACCCGCGCCGCGCCGCCGTGTGCGCCGCCACCTCCCACTCGACCTCGGCCGGCAGGCGGCGCCCGGCCCAGCGGCACCAGGCGTCGGCTTCCCACCAGCTCATGTGCATGGCCGGCTGGTTGCCCAGCATGCGCATCGGCTTGCCGAAACGGGTCTGCATCACCGCGCCGCTGGCCACACCGATCTGCTCGACATACCGCGGGCCGCGCCGGCCTTCACTGCTTGCCGTGGCCTGTAGCCAGTCCCAGCCTTCGCTCTGCCAGAACTCGGGCTGGTCGTAGCCGCCGTCATCGACAAACTCCACAAACTGCGCCCAACTCACCGGCTGGGCGTCGATCTCGAACTCGGGAACGCTGACCTCGTGCTGCACCAGCTCGTTGTCGAACACAAATCCCGGCGCCGCGGCGCTGCCGAGCTTCCAGACGGTGGCCGGCACCAGCAGCGGCTCGCGCAGGGTCATGGTGGGCGGCGTGAAGGCCTGCAGCAGCGCCTTGTCGAGGGTCAGGCCCAATGTCTGCGCCGTGTAACTCAGGGCTTCGGCATGCATGTCCTCGTGGAACAGGCAAAGCCGGAAAAAATAGAGCGCATCATCGTCCTCCTCCGTTTTCTCCAGCAGCTCCAGCGTGCTTTCCAGTGTGTCGAGCAAATAGGCACGGCAAGCCGCGACCGAAGGAAGATCCAGCGTCCAGCGCTGGTGGTGCGGCACGTTGGCCGAGTCCCACCAGCGGTCGGCACCCGGCTCGATGGAGGCCAGCCGCGTATGCGCGGGCTCGCAGCGGACACCCCGGGCGCGCTGCATGTTGCGACCTGTCCACCACTCCTGAAACCAGCCGACATGCCCGAGCTCCCAAAGCGGCGGATTGAGAACCGTCAACTCGGGCACCACGAAGTTGACGGCCTCCAGCGCCTGCTGGTACTGGCCAAAGAGGTGCAAGGTATGGTTGCGCGCATCCATCAGGGCCAGCGACAGCGCGTCCCGTCCGGCGCCGCGTATCAGGGGCGAATCGATCAGGCTGGCCGCGTGGGCAGCCGATGAATGGGGTGATGAAGGGGGTAGCGGATCTGAAGCCAAAACCGTCGTCCTGGTAAGCCGGCTGCAGCATGCCAACCCTGGCAAGTGGCGCACCGCGCATGGGGGAACCCAGAATAGCAGACGGGCGTCTGCCCGGGGCGGCGTCAATCTGCCCGTGTCGCCCGTAAAAAAGCCCCAAGGGGCGAGGGCCCAGAGTCAACCAGCCAGCCGGCTTGCGCGACCGATTGTCACTCCGCCCTCCGCCGACCATCGCCAGATCGGTTCAACCGGGATAGACTGCGCTAGTTTTTCTAGCCATGCAAGAGTGCTCGCTGGTCGCCTCTTTGGGTTTCGGGTGTGAGCACCCTTCATCAACCGGTCCGCCATTTATGCCATCCACCGAGCTGAATGCCTCTTCCGAAGATCTCGACCTGAGCATCATGGACATGAGTCCCCTGGCCTGGGTGCTCGATGAACTTGGCAAATCACTGGACAGTTCGAGCAAGGCGTTGAAACGTTTTGTGCGGGAAGCCGAGGTGGCCCAGGGCGCCGAGCTTGCCGCGCTCGATGCGAGCCAGTTGCGTATCGCCCGCCAGCAGCTGCATCAGGCGGTGGGCGCGCTGGAGATGGTCGGCATGAGTGCGCCGGCGCTGGTGCTCCGGGCGATGGAGGCCGCGGTGCAGAAGTTTGTCCAGACGCCCGGTCAATGCACCCCGGAGGCCGCCAACAAGGTCGAACTGGCCGGTTTTGCCCTGACCGCCTACCTCGAAGATGTGCTGGCGGGCAAACCAGCCTCGGCCGTGTCGCTGTTTCCCCAGTACCGCGATGTCCAGGGCCTGGTTGGCGCGGACCGCATCCATCCGGCCGACCTCTGGGCATTCGAGTGGCGATGGATTGAGCCGGAGCTGGCGTCCGGCGCCGACCCCCTGCCCTACGGCGACGCCGCCCGGGAGCTGCTGGACCGGTGGACCCTGAAACTCGTGCGGAACAGCCATCCCGAGGCGGCGCGACAGCTCTGCGACATGTGCCTGGGTTTCGCGCAGGCGGAAACAGACAGTGAACCCCGGGCCTTCTGGAAACTGGCTGCCGGCTTTTTTGAAGCCCTGGCCAAGGGCCTGCTGAAAGTCGATGTGTATGCCAAAAGGGCCATTTTGCGCATCCTGCTGCAGTATGCGGCCCTGGCAAAGGGCAATGCCCATGCGTCGGACAGGCTCGCGCAGGATCTGCTGTTTCTCTGTACCCAGGCGGTGCCCAAAAGCGCCACGGATGCGCCGGTGCTGTCGGCGGTGCGTGCCGGTTATGGCCTGGACCGCTTCGAGCCCATCGACTACGAGGCCATCCAGTTCGGTCGCTTTGCCCCGGCGCTGATCGCGCAGGCCCGCAAGCGCATCAGTTCGGCCAAGGACACCTGGTCATGGGTGACCTCGGGCGACCTCACCCGGTTCAAGATCATGAACGACCAGTTCAGCCTCGTGACGGACTCGCTGGTCAAGCTGCACCCGCCCAGCGAGCCGCTGGCGCGCGTGCTGGCACGGGTGATCGACACGACGGCACGCTCGGGCCAGGTGCCCGGCCCCGAACTGGCGCTGGAAGTGGCGACGGCCGTGTTGTACCTCGAAGCCGCGTTTGACGACCTCGACCCCAGCGACCCGCAGCTCACGGCCCGCACGGCCCGGCTCGCCGAACGGCTGGACGCGGCCCAGGCCGGCGGGCCGTCGCAGCCCCTGGAGCCCTGGATGGAAGAGCTTTACCGGCGTGTCAGCGACAAACAGACCATGGCCAGCCTGGTGGGTGAACTGCGGGTCACGCTAGGCGGTCTGGAAAAATCGCTGGACAACTTTTCCCGCGCACCCCAGGACAAAACGGTGTTGAGTGCGGTGCCCGGGCAACTGGCGCAGATGCGCGGTGTGTTGGCCCTGCTGGGGCTGGATCAGGCCGCGCTGGCGGTGGTACACATGCGCGAACTCGTCGAACACATGCTGCAGGCCGATGTCGATGAACAGCAGCTCCGCGCGGCCGGAACGTTTGACTGCCTCGGCAACAACCTCGGCGCCCTGAGCTTCCTGATCGACATGCTCAACTACCAGCCGGCCCTGGCAAAAAAAGTGTTTGTCTATGACGCGATCAAGGGTGAACTCAAGGCAGACCGGGATGCCGAAGGCGGACCGGCCTGAGGCCTGTTAACCTTGTTGCGGGGAGCTTTCCGGCTCGCGAAACAAGGTGGTCCATGGGTAGCGTGTCCGAAACAAAAACCGTGGTGCTGGTCAGCCCGGCCATGGCCGATGCCAACAACGGCAACTGGCACACCGCCAGACGCTGGGCGCAATGCCTGGCCGGCCACTGTGACACCACCTTGCTGCCGCAGTGGCCGGGATCACCGCCTCCGGCCCCGGCCGCCGCCCTGATCGCGCTGCATGCGCGCCGCTCGGCGCCCTCCATCGAAGCCTGGGCGCGGCAGTGCCCCGGCAAACCGCTGATCCTCGTCCTGACGGGCACCGACCTGTACAGGGACATCCTTGCGGACGCCAGCGCGCAACAATCGCTGGCGCTGGCCACCCATCTCGTGGTGCTGCAGGAAGCCGGCCTGCAGGCCTTGCCCGCCGCCCTGCGCCACAAGGCCCGCGTGATTTACCAGTCGGCCCGCGCCTTGAAACCTGCCGTCAAACCGGTGCGGCACTTTCGCGCCCTGATGGTCGGCCACCTGCGGGATGAAAAAGACCCGCTGACCTGGATGCGGGCGGCGGCGCGGCTGGCCCCGGCAAGCGCAAGCCCCCCAGTGCACCTGCTGTTTGACCACATCGGGGACGCCCTCACCCCGGATCTCGCGCTGGCCGTGCGGACAGCGCAGGCCAGCGTCCCCGGCTACCGCTGGCTGGGCGGCCTGCCCCAGGCCCAGACCCGCCAGCACATCAAGCGCGCCCATGTGCTGGTCAACAGCTCACGCATGGAAGGCGGCGCCCAGGTCATCCTGCAGGCCGTCCAGTCCGGCACACCGGTGCTGGCATCACGGATCAGCGGCAACATCGGCATGCTGGGCGCCGCTTATGCGGGTTACTTTCCCGTGGGTGACGACGCTGCGCTGGCGGCGCTCCTGCTGCGCTGCGCCACCGATGCAGGTTTTCTGGCCCTGCTGGAAAATCAATGCAGAGCGCGCGCCCACCTGTTCGACCCCGATGCGGAAAAGCGCCTTGTCTTAAACTTGGTGCTCAGCGCATTGTCTGCCGCACCGCCCAGGAAACCCTCCCCATGAACGCACCCGTCCCACTCACACCTGTCGCCCCTCCCCGCCTGACCAGCCTGTCCCATGGCGGTGGCTGCGGCTGCAAGATCGCCCCGGGCGTGCTCAGTGAAATTCTCAAGAACTCCAGCAACATGCCCGGCCTCAACATCCCGCCGCAACTGCTGGTCGGCATCGAAACGGCGGACGATGCCGCGGTCTACCAGCTCAACGACGAGCAGGCGCTGATTGCCACCACCGACTTCTTCATGCCCATCGTGGACGACCCCTATGACTTCGGCCGCATCGCCGCGACCAACGCGATCAGCGACGTCTATGCCATGGGCGGCACACCCATCATGGCGCTGGGACTGGTGGGCATGCCGATCAACGTACTGCCGCTGGAAACCATAGGCGCCATCCTGCGCGGCGGCCAGGATGTCTGCCGCGACGCCGGCATTCCGATTGCCGGCGGCCACACGATTGATTCGGTCGAGCCGATTTACGGCCTGGTGGTGATGGGCCTGGTCCATCCCTCGCGGGTCAAGAAAAATTCGGGCGCCCGCGCGGGCGATGTGCTGATCCTGGGCAAGCCGCTGGGCGTCGGCATCCTGTCGGCAGCGCTCAAGAAAGAAGCACTCGACGCCCAGGGCTATGCCCGCATGATTGCCGTCACCACCCAGCTCAACAAACCGGGCATCACCCTGGCGGCGATGGAGGGAGTCCATGCCCTGACCGACATCACCGGCTTCGGACTGCTCGGCCACGGGCTGGAACTGGCGCGCGGCGCGAACCTGAAGATGGAGTTGCAGATGGACAGCATTCCGCTGCTGCCCGGCGTGCTGGACCTGGCAGGACGCGGCATGGTCACGGGCGCCTCCGGCCGCAACTGGGCCGCTTATGGCCATGAGGTGGTGTTGCCGGCGGGCCTGGGTGCGGCGCAACAGGCGCTGCTGTCCGATCCGCAAACCAGCGGCGGGCTGCTGGTGTCCTGCGCACCGGAGATCGCCGACGAGGTTCTGGCCTGCTTCCACGGCCAGGGGTTTTCGGACGCCCGCGTCATAGGCCGCATGCGGGAGGGTAGCGGCGTGCAGGTACTCTGAACCCCGGCCTGCCCGCCGCACGGCGCACCTTTTTGGGGTCGAATCCGCCGCGCCAAACACCCGTCGCTACGGGATAACACCGTCACGAAGCTGTCAGCTTGGCTTCTATAGTCCTCTATAGAATCCCATCCGCGCCAACCAGTATCCGGCACGCCTTCCACCAGAAGGCCTGCCGGATGATTTTTATGCGTGGGTTCTTTTTTCCTGGAGACAAAATGCGCGCCTTACTGAAGTTTTCCAATGCCGTGGATTGGGTCAATGCCCAGATCGGCAAATACGTGATCTGGCTGATCCTGGCCTCCACCGTCATCAGCGCGGTCAATGCCGTGATCCGCAAGGTGTTCAACATGAGTTCGAACGCCTACCTCGAGGTGCAGTGGTACCTGTTTGCAGCGGCCTTCCTGCTCGCCGCGGGCTACACCCTGCTCCACGGCGAACACGTCAAGATCGACGTGGTCTCCAGCAAACTGTCCAAACGCGGGCAGATCTGGATCGACATCATCGGTTTTTCCGTTTTCCTGACACCGGTGTGCCTGACCATCCTGTATTACGGCATTCCGTTTTTCCTGCAGGGCTATCGCTCCGGGGAAGTCTCGGCCAATGCTGGCGGGCTGATCCGCTGGCCGGTGTACGCCATGATTCCGCTGGGTTTTGGCCTGCTGCTGCTGCAGGGCTGGTCTGAGCTGATCAAGCGCATCGCCTTTCTGAAGGGCCTGATCGACGACCCGACCGCCAAAAAGGTCGAGAAGACCGCCGAAGAAGAGCTGGCCGAGGCGATACGCCGTCTCGCCGAGTCCAAAACCGCCGGCTGAGCAGGAACATCATCATGGAATTTTTCATCGCCAATCTCGCCCCCATCATGTTCATGGGGCTGATCGTCTTCCTGCTGATGGGTTTTCCGGTGGCCTTCAGCCTCGGCGCCTGCGGCCTGTTTTTCGGCTTTGTGGGTGTTGAACTCGGCGTCCTTCCCGAAGCCCTGATGCAGGCCCTGCCGCTGCGGCTGTTCGGCATCATGCAGAACGACACCTTGCTGGCCATCCCGTTTTTCACGCTGATGGGCCTGGTGCTTGAGCGCAGCGGCATGGCCGAGGATTTGCTGGACACCATCGGCCAGCTCTTCGGCCCCCTGCGCGGCGGCCTGGCCATCGCGGTGATCCTGGTCGGCGCCCTGCTGGCGGCAACCACCGGCGTGGTGGCTGCCTCGGTGATCTCCATGGGCCTGATTTCACTGCCCATCATGCTGCGCTACGGTTACGACCGGCGCCTGGCCTCGGGCGTGATTGCCGCTTCCGGTACGCTGGCGCAAATCATCCCGCCATCGCTGGTGCTGATCATCCTGGCCGACCAGCTGGGCCGCAGCGTCGGCGACATGTACAAGGGTGCTTTCGTGCCTGGTTTCATCCTGACCGGCATGTATGTCGGCTACGTGTTTGTTCTGGCCTTCATCAAGCCGCAGTGGGTCCCCGCCCTGCCGGCCGAAGCGCGCACCATCCGCGAGGACAACGGCAAGGCCGGCCTGTTGTCACTGCTGCTGCTGACCATTGCCTCTGCGGGCAGCGCCGTCTACTTTGCCAAACACTACGCCGATGTGCAGACCTGGTGGAAAGGCGAAACCATCACCTCGGTGCCGCTCGATGAAACCATCGTGGTGTCCATGTGCCTGGGTGTGATCCTGGCCTTCGTGATCGCCGTGGTCAACAAGGTCACCCGCCTGGGCCTGCTGTCGCGCATGGCCGAGCGTGTGACCTTTGTGCTGATCCCGCCGTTGCTGCTGATTTTCCTGGTGCTGGGCACGATTTTCCTTGGCATCGCCACGCCCACCGAAGGCGGCGCCATGGGTGCGCTGGGCGCGCTGATCATGGCGTTTGCGCGCCGCCGCCTGAGCTTCTCGCTGCTCAAGCAGGCACTCAACACCACCACCAAGCTGTCGTGTTTCGTGGTCTTCATCCTGATCGGCTCGACCATTTTCAGCCTGGTGTTCCAGGGCGTGGACGGACCGAAATGGGTCGAGCACCTGCTCAGCGGCCTGCCCGGCGGCCAGACCGGCTTCCTGATCGTGGTCAACGTGCTGATCTTCTTCCTGGCCTTCTTCCTGGACTTCTTCGAGCTGTCCTTCATCGTGGTGCCGCTGCTGGCACCGGTGGCCGAGAAACTGGGCATCGACCTGATCTGGTTCGGCGTGCTGCTGGCCGTGAACATGCAGACCTCCTTCATGCACCCGCCCTTCGGTTTTGCGCTGTTCTACCTGCGCAGCGTCGCACCCATCAAGGAATACACCGACAAGGTCACCAAGAAGCTGATCCAGCCGGTCACCACCATGCAGATCTACTGGGGTGCCGTGCCCTTCGTGGTGATCCAGGTCATCATGGTCGGCCTGATCATTGCCTTCCCGGGCATTGTCTCCAGCGGTCTCGACAAGGTCGAAAAAATCGATCTCGACAAGGTCATCCTGCAGGTTCAGGAAGAGCCGGTGGAAGCCGCGCCTGCCCCTGGCAGCGCCGCTGAAGCCGCTGCCGAGCAGAAGCTCGCTGACGACGACCCGATGAAAGCCATGCAGGACTCCATGGACAAGGACAAGAAAAAGTAGGCCGCAGGGCCGGGCACACCCCTTTGAAGGGTGCGCCACATACCAAGCCCCGGCATGCCGGGGCTTTTTTTTGCGTGCCATCCGCAGGCCGCCGTGATGACCGCAGACGCTTTCCATGCGACCTGACCTGCTTCGCCCCGCCCAAGCGTCACTGGGTGGGGCTATGGCGCGCCCGGCACGGCAGTTGTGGACCTCAAGCAGGTCCCAACACCGGCAAGCCAGCCGGGCGGTCTCAAGCGGGCAAAAAAAAGCCCCGCAGAGCGGGGCTTTGAACAGCAAGCCGGGAAGCGTTTACAGCTTCTGGGATTGCATGAAGTTGTCGAAGCGCGCTTCGGTGAAGCGGAACCACAGGTTCTGGTCGCGGCGGAAGTTGGCGTAGTCGTCGTACACTTTTTTCCAGTTCGGGTTCTTCGCGCTGATTTCGGCATAGAGAGCCATGGACTCCTTGAAGGCCAGGTCCAGCACGTCCTTGGGGAAAGGCAGGACCTTGGTCTTGCTGCCCACCAGTTGCTTGAGCGCGGTTGGGTTCTTGGCATCGTACTTGGCCTGCATCTCGACGTGGGCGTAGGCAGCAGCCGCTTCAACAATCGCCTTGTTCTCTGCAGACAGGCCGTCATAGGCCTTGTTGTTGATAAACACGTCGAGCTGGGGACCACCCTCCCACCAGCCGGGGTAGTAGTAAAACGGAGCGACCTTGTTGAAGCCCAGCTTCTGGTCATCGTAAGGACCGACCCACTCGGCCGCATCAATCGTGCCCTTTTCCAGCGCCTGGTAAATCTCGCCGCCAGGAATGTTCTGTGGCACGGAACCCATGCGTTCGAGCACCTTGCCGCCGAAGCCGCCGATGCGCATCTTCAGACCCTTCATGTCCTTGACCGACTTGATTTCCTTGCGGTACCAGCCGCCCATCTGGCAGCCGGTGTTGCCGGCCGGGAAATTGATGATGTTGTACTTGGCATAGAACTCGCGCATCAGCTTCAGGCCGTTGCCCTCGTACATCCAGGCGGTCATCTGGCGGCTGTTCAGGCCGAAGGGGATGGCACAACCGAGGGCAAAGGTTTCGTCCTTGCCAAAGAAGTAATACGGTGCGGTGTGCGCGACTTCGACCGTGCCGTTCTGCACGCCATCAACGACGCCGAATGCAGGCATCAACTCACCGGCGGCATGGGTCGAAATGGTGAATTTGCCGCCGCTCATTTCGCTGACTTTTTTGGCAAACGTCTCGGCGCCGCCAAAAATGGTGTCCAGCGACTTGGGGAAGCTCGACGCCAGGCGCCAGCGGATGGCGGCACCCTGGGCCTGGACGGCTGGTGCAACGCCAGCAGCCAGGACACCGGCAATACCGGCATTTTTGATAAGAGAACGACGATCCATGAGCAAACTCCTCAGTTATAGATAGATTAAAAGGATTACTGACACCCCGCGAGTCTAGGAGGAGGTCAATCTATAACTATTGGGAGTTACCCCCTCAGGGCTTCACCTGATGGAGAAATGCAACAGGGCGCCACCCCCGCATGGGGAGTGGCGCCCTGTCTGGCCGCCCGTGGCGGCTTACAGCTTCTGCGACTGCATGAAGCTGTCGAAACGCGCTTCGGTGAAACGGAACCACAGGTTCTGGTCGCGCCGGAAGCTGGAGAAATCATCGTAGATTTTTTTCCAGGCAGGATTCTTGGCGCTGATCTCGGAATACAGGGCCATGGACTCCTTGTACGCACGATCCATGATGTCCTTGGGGAAAGGCAGAACCTTGGTTTTCGAGGCCACCAGCTGCTTCAGGGCCGTCGGGTTTCTGGCGTCGTACTTGGCCTGCAGTTCCGTGTGGGCGTAGGCGGAAGCCGCGGTCACAATCGCCTTGTTTTCGGGCGACAGGGCTTCGTATGCCTTGGTATTGATGAAGAACTCCAGCTGCGGGCCACCCTCCCACCAGGCGGGGTAGTAGTAATAAGGTGCCACCTTGTTGAAACCCAGCTTCTGGTCGTCATAGGGCCCAATCCACTCGGCAGCATCCAGCGTGCCCTTTTCGAGCGCCTGGTAGATCTCGCCGGCCGGAATGTTCTGGGGCACCACGCCCATGCGCTCGAGCACCTTGCCGGCAAAACCGCCAACGCGGAATTTCAGGCCTTTCATGTCGGCGACCGACTTGATCTCCTTGCGGTACCAGCCGCCCATCTGCGCGCCGGTGTTGCCGCCCGGGAAGTTCATGATGTTGTACTTGGCGTAGAACTCGCGCGTCAGCTTCAGGCCATTGCCCTCGAACATCCAGGCGGTCATCTGACGGCTGTTCAGACCAAAGGGAATCGAGCAGCTCAGCGTGAAAGCGTCGTCCTTGCCGAAGAAATAGTAGGCAGCGGTGTGGGCCATCTCGACCGTTCCGTTCTGCACACCATCGACCACGCCGAAAGCAGGCATCAATTCGCCGGCCGCGTGCGTGGAAATGACAAATTTCCCGCCGCTCATTTCGTTGACCTTTCTGGCAAAGGTCTCTGCGCCGCCGAACACCGTGTCCAGCGACTTGGGGAAGCTCGATGCGAGGCGCCAGCGGATGGACGCCTGGGCGTGTACAGCCGGTGCAACACCAGCGGCAAGCACACCGGCGATGCCGGCATGTTTGATGAGGGAACGACGATCCATTGAGAAGACTCCGGGAGTTGATAAAACGGTTGATTCTTGTACAGCGCCGCGCCGCGCGGCCTTGACTGTAAGCATGCTTATTGTAGAAAACAGGGAAGCCTGACCATCGCGGGTTATCCCGTCAAAACAGCTCTCACATCGCAGGTCTTCAGGCTACTGTCAGGAATGAAAATGGTGGTGCAACCGGTCGTGCAAGCATTCAATCGATGCCGCGCTCGATCACCGCATAGGCGTCGTGGGCGTGGATCGATTCGAAGTTGGTGACCGCTACCCGGTAGCCGGCGACGCGGTCGTCGGCATCGAGCGCCAGGGCCACGTCGCGGATCAGGTCCTCGACAAACTTGGGGTTGGCATAGGCCCGCTCGGTCACCCATTTTTCGTCGGGTCGTTTGAGCAGACCCCAGAGCTCGCAGGACGCGTTGTCCTCGGCAAAACGCACCAGTTCGCTCCAGTCGATGGCCCCGGTGAGCCGGACGAGCAGCTTGATGTGCGAACGCTGGTTGTGCGCGCCGTCATCGCTGACCTCCTTGGAGCAGGGACACAACGACTTGACCGGCACCGTGGCCTGCATGCTGATGCGGGTCGCGCCGTCCTGGCGCCGGGCCAGCCAGGCGCCGTCGTACTCCATCAGGCTTTGCTGACCGCTGATCGGCGCCGACTTCCGGATGAAAAACGGAAACTTCACCTCAATCTGGCCGCTGTCGGCTTCCAGCAAGCGGAGCATGCTCTCGATTTCGGAGCACAGCAAGTCTGCCGTCAGGGCCTCGCCGCGCAGGCTCAAGACGTCCAGCCAGGCGATCAGGCGCGACATGTGCGCACCCTTCTGGTCGGCGCGCAGGCCCACATCGAGTGTCCAGGTGCCCACCGTCGGCTGCACCTTGCCCGCCACCACCACACTCAGGGGGTAACGCAGCGAGGTGATGCCGACGCGCTGGATCGGCAGGCGGCGCAGGTCGGCCCGGCCCTGCACATCGGGCATGACCGATGGCCCGGCCCCGCTTTCCGTAGACGCTGTCATGCCACGGATTTGAGCGTGCGCTTGGCCGGTTGGGCCGGCGCGGGCAGGACGCCAAAACGCGTGACGATGGACTGTTCGATCCCTGCCGCGTCCAGCCCCTGCAGGGCCAGCAGCCTGGCGGGGTCGCCATGCTCGGTGAACTCGTCGCGCAGGCCCAGGTGCAGCAAGGGCTTGACGACGCCAGCAGCAGCCAGCGCTTCCGCCACGGCACTGCCGGCGCCACCCATGATTGAGCCCTCTTCCACCGTGACCAGGGCCTCGTGGCTGGCCGCCACCTGCAGCAGCAACTCGGTGTCGAGCGGCTTGGCCCAGCGCATGTTGACCACCGTGGCGCCGAGTTTTTCGGCCGCTTCGAGGGCCGGATGCAGCAAGGTGCCAAAGGCCAGAATCGCCACACCCGCACCCTGGCGGCGCAGCTCGCCCTTGCCAAAGGGCAAGGCCTCCAGGTGGGACTGCGTTGCCACACCGGCACCGGCGCCGCGCGGGTAACGCACCGCCACCGGATGGTTCTGTTCATACGCGCTGCTCAGCAGCATGCGGCACTCGTTTTCGTCAGCCGGACAGGCCACACTCATGTTGGGGATGCAGCGCAGGTAGGCGATGTCATAGGCGCCCGCATGGGTGGCGCCGTCGGCACCCACCAGCCCGGCGCGGTCGAGTGCAAACACCACCGGCAGATTTTGCAGCGCCACATCGTGGATCAGCTGGTCATAACCGCGCTGCAAAAAGGTCGAATAAATCGCCACCACCGGCTTGAGGCCTTCGCAGGCCATGCCCGCGGCAAACGTGACCGCGTGTTGCTCGGCGATGCCGACGTCGTAATAGCGGTCGGGGAAGCGCTGATGGAACTCGACCATGCCCGAGCCTTCGCGCATGGCCGGCGTGATGCCGACGAGCCGGCTGTCCTTTTCGGCCATGTCGCACAGCCAGTGGCCGAACACCTGGGTGAAGGTCTGTTTCGCCGGTGTCGTGGACTTCTGCAGCCCCATGGCCGGATCGAACTTGCCGGGGCCGTGGTAGGCCACCGGATCGGCCTCGGCCAGCTTGTAGCCCTGGCCTTTTTTGGTCACCACATGCAGGAACTGCGGGCCCTGCAAATGCCTGATGTTTTCCAGGGTCGGGATCAGCGACTCGAGGTCGTGGCCGTCGATGGGGCCGATGTAGTTGAAGCCGAAATTCTCGAACAGCGTGGCCGGCACCACCATGCCCTTGGCATGGGTCTCGAGACGCTTGGCCAGCTCGAACAGCGGCGGCGCGACCTTGAGCACCTGCTTGCCGACGCTTTTGGCCGAAGCATAAAACTGCCCGCTCATGAGCTGGGCCAGGTAGCGGTTGAGGGCGCCGACCGGCGGGCTGATGCTCATGTCGTTGTCGTTGAGGATCACCAGCAGATTGCAGTCGCAGACGCCGGCATTGTTGAGGGCTTCGAAGGCCATGCCCGCGCTCATGGCGCCGTCGCCGATGATGGCCACCGCGTGGCGGTCTTCACCCTTTTGTTTGGCCGCCATCGCCATGCCCAGGGCGGCAGAAATCGAGGTCGACGAATGCGCGGTGCCGAAGGTGTCGTATTCGCTTTCATCGCGCCGCGGAAAGCCGCTGAGGCCGCCGAACTGGCGCAGGCTGGCCATGCGTTCGCGCCGGCCGGTCAGGATCTTGTGCGGGTAGGTCTGGTGGCCCACGTCCCAGACCAGCCGGTCCTCGGGCGTGTTGAACACATAGTGCAGCGCCACCGTGAGCTCGACCGTGCCGAGGTTGGAACTCAGGTGTCCGCCGGTCTGCGACACGCTGTGCAGCACATAGGCGCGCAACTCGTCGGCCAGCGTCCTGAGCTGGGGACGTGGCAGCAGGCGCAGGTCAGCGGGGCTGTTGATGGTTTCTAGCAGTGGGTACATCGTGGTGTCTTGTTTCTGATGTCTCGTTTCCTGGAGATGCCGGTCGCTTCTTTCCTCAAGTCTGTGCTCAAGTCGTTCGGTTGACCAGCATGTCGGCCAGCGCGCTGAGCGCGGCAGTGTGCCTGAGCTCGCTGGCCTTCAGGCTGTGATGCGCCTGGGACAGCAACTCCTGCGCGTAATTGCGCGAAGCCGGCAGCCCCATCAGCGACACAAAGGTGGGCTTGTCCTGGGCGGCATCCTTGCCTGCGGTCTTGCCCAGCGTGGCCGAATCGGCCGTGACGTCCAGGATGTCGTCTACCACCTGGAAAGCCAGGCCCACGGCGGCGCCGTAATCGCACAGCGCGTTTTGCACCACGGCCGTGGTGGCACCGCAGGCCGCCCCCATCATCACGCTGGCCTGCAGCAGGGCGCCGGTCTTGAGCCGGTGCATGTCATGCAGCTCAGCCGAGCTCAGCGCCTTGCCGACACTGGCCAGGTCGATGGCCTGCCCGCCGGCCATGCCCTGGTAGCCCGCAGCCTGGGCCAGCATGCGGCACAGGGTCGCCTGCGTCGCGGGCTCGATGGAGCCGTCTTCCGGTGTCAGCAACTCAAAAGCCAGCGCCTGCAGCGCATCGCCGGCCAGCAGGGCCTGCGCCTGGCCGAACTTCACATGCACCGTCGGCTTGCCGCGCCGCAGGATGTCGTTGTCCATGCAGGGCATGTCGTCGTGCACCAGCGAATAGGCGTGAATCAGCTCCACCGCACAGGCCGCACGCAGCGCCGCAGCGGGACTGCCGTCCACCGCCTCGCAGGCCGCCATGACCAGCAGCGGACGCAGCCGTTTGCCGCCATCAAGCACCGCGTAACGCATGGCATCGCCGAGCCCTGCCGGCGCGGGCCTGGGTTCGGGAGGGGCCACCCAGCGGCTCAGGGCCTGCTCGACGGCGGCAAGTTGGCGGGTGCTCCAGGCGTCCAGCACAAAATGTGTTTGTTCAGTCAATGGGCTTACTCTTGGTTCCAGGGCTTGATCTCGTTGCCTTCCAGCACCTTGATCTGGTTTTCCACGGCCTCTAGCTTGCCGCGGCAGAACTTGAGCAGCTCGGCGCCGCGCTGGTAGCCGGTGAGCAGCTGGTCCAGCGGCAGCTGGCCGGATTCGAGGCGGGCCACCAGGGTTTCGAGTTCTTCCAGCGCAGCTTCGTAACTGGCGGGTGTAGCGGGGGCGGGGGAAGAGGAGGTTTTGGCCATGGGTATTTGGTTGGAGGACTGATTTTAGGCCGTTGTGCACCATTTTCCGCCCTGCCGGCATTGTCCTTGTGCCAGGCCACCTGTTTATGGGGTGGCGCGGGCCCGCACGGGAGGTCCGCAGCGGCACAAAGCGGGACCTGCACGGTACAATCGACAGGCTTCACGCCTTGACGCCCCGCCTGCCCTACAGGGTTGTCTGCCCCTTCATCCACCCCCGAAACTGCCTGTTTCGGAAATTGCATGTCTGATCTAAGCCTCCGTCTCCTGCAGGCCACCAGCCAGCTCCCCGTTTCCAGCTACTTTGACGCCGGCCTGTACCAGCGGGAGCAGCAAAAGCTGTTTGCCCGCGGCCCGCGTTACGTGGGGCACGAGCTCTCCGTGCCGAATCTGGGCGACTACTACGCCCTGCCCCAGGAGCTCGGCGGCCGGGCCCTGGTGCGCAATGCCACCGGGGTCGAGCTGATCTCCAACGTCTGCCGGCACCGCCAGTCCACCATGCTGCAGGGCCGCGGCAACACCGGCAGCAACATTGTCTGCCCGCTGCACCGCTGGACCTACAACACCAACGGCGAGCTGATAGGCGCGCCGCATTTCGAGGTCGACCCCTGCCTGAACCTGAACCGCTACCAGACCAGCAGCTGGAACGGCCTGGTGTTTGAAGACAACGGCCGCGACATCGCCTCTGACATGGCACCGCTGGGCGCCATGCCCGACCTCGATTTTTCGGGTTACCAGCTCGACAGGATCACCCTGCACGAGTGCAACTACAACTGGAAGACCTTCATCGAGGTCTATCTGGAGGACTACCACGTCGGCCCCTACCACCCCGGCCTGGGCGCCTTCGTGACCACCGACGACCTGCGCTGGGAGCTGGCGCCGAACTACTCGGTGCAAACCGTCGGTGTGTCCGACAAGCTCGGCAAACCGGGCACCGACGTCTACAAGAAATGGCACGACGTGGTGCTGCAGTACCGCAAGGGCGTGCCGCCCAAGTACGGCGCGATCTGGCTGACCTATTACCCCAATGTGATGGTCGAGTGGTACCCGCACGCCCTGGTGGTCAGCACCCTGCATCCGCAGGGACCGGACAAGACGCTGAACGTGGTGGAGTTTTTCTACCCCGAGGAAATCTGCGCCTTCGAGCGCGAGTTCATGGATGCACAGCAGGCCGCCTACATGGAGACCTGTGTCGAAGACGACGAGATTGCCCTGAGCATGGACGCCGGCCGCAAGGCCCTGATGCAGCGCGGCGATAACGAGTTCGGCCCTTACCAGAGCCCGATGGAAGACGGCATGCAGCACTTTCACGAGTGGTACCGCCGCGAGATGGGCGCCAGCAAGACCACGCAAATGCTTTGACGCGCCCCCTCCATGCAGTCAGCGCTATTCATTCGATAGCTGCTGACGCAGGAACCGCCTGGGCTGTAACCACTTTTCACTTCTAACAACGAGCTCCGCCATGCAAGCCCTCTGGATGTTGGCCGCCGCCTTCTTCTTTGCCACCATGGCGGTCTGCGTGAAGATTGCGTCGGAGCACTTCAACAGCGCGGAACTGGTGTTTTACCGCGGCCTGCTGGGCATGTTTTTCATGTGGGCGCTGGCCCGCACACGTGGCGTGACGCTGGCCACCCGGTATCCGGGCATGCACATGTGGCGCAGCCTGGTCGGCGTGATCTCTCTGGGCGCCTGGTTTTACGCCATCGCCCACCTGCCCCTGGCCACCGCCATGACGCTGAACTACATGAGCAGCGTCTGGATCGCCACCTTTCTGGTCGGTGGCGCCCTGTTGATGGGCTTGCTGCCGGCACGCGGCAAGCCAGGCACAGGAAGCGTCGCATCCCAAGGGCCGCTGGTGCTGACGGTGATTACCGGCTTCATCGGGGTGGTGATGATGC
>ERZ1292640.1844-Hain-H43-02um-R1-1844-length-17326-cov-22_pt1 | contig 17326 bp, 21 predicted proteins | sample MGYA00564404_ERZ1292640 | MGnify/ENA primary metagenome ERZ1292640 (study PRJEB36523, sample SAMEA6512636) | groundwater metagenome | collected 2019-01-08 | study: AquaDiva: Metagenomics assemblies of 32 groundwater samples
CGTTCTGGATCGAAACTCCCCTCAGATGGGCGCCAACTGCGGAACTTGGGCTAGACCCTCGACAGTAGCTTGAAGTCCGCGGCCTTGAGCCGGACGAGTTTCGGCGTCCGCCGGAACTCGGGGGCGCAGGCCGCGCGGCGCATTAGATGCGCGAGAGAAGCTTGAAATCCGCGCGGCCGAGCCGATTGTGCTCGAAGATCACGACGCCCTTGACCCGGTGGCGCTTGAGGATCGCGAGCTGCTCCTTGAACTGCCCGCGGTTGTCCATGCAGTAGCGCCCCAGCCCTTCCCACAGCTCGGCCTTGCCGTGCCTGGCGTGGGCGATGTGGTTCCACAGGTACCGTTCCATGATCTTCGGGCTGTTCGCGTAGTTCATGGGCGCGACCATGTCGAGCAGGCCCTCCCGGCTCCAGGGCACGAAATCCTGGCCCTGCGAGATCAGGGACTCGGGAACGCCGGAGTAGACGGCGGCCGAGACCTCCTTGTGGTGCCGGTGGGCGTACGTCGCCACCTCGCGCACGAGCTTCGTCACCTGGTCGCACCGCCAGTCGAACCACTTCGCCGACATCCGGCTCCAGAACCGGAGCTGGTCCGGCGCGATCCCTTCGAGGCGCTTGAGGACCTTCCGGCACCGCGAACAGTAGCAGGTCCCGTCACCGACCCGGATGTAGTCGAAGTGGACGCCCGCGATGTCGTAGCGGTCCACGACCTCCTTCATGATCGCGGCCTCGTAGGCCCTGACCTCGGGCCGCGCGATGCAGACGAACGCCGCCCAGCCGCCCCGGTCCCAGGCCGGCTTCCCGTCGCGCAGGACCGCGACCGCGCCGGGATAGCGCTGGAGGAGCTTCGACTTCGGGCCTTCCCGCGAGTTGCAGTACCAGGCGTGGACCTTGATCCGGACCCGGCGCGCCTCGGTGGCGAGCACCTCGAGCGGATCCCAGTCCCTGAACACCGGCCGCACGTTCCCGATCCGGCTGTGGTAATCGAGCAGACCGTCGGGGTTCTTGACGCACGGAATCAGGAGGTCGAAGCCCTCGTCCGCGTACTTGCGGGCGAATGCGCGAACCTCGTTCGCGCCCTTGAACTGCGCCAGGTTGTGCAGCCACACACCCTTCTTCATTCCCGCCATGTTGCCTCCTTATGGTCTTCCGTGCCGCCGTCGCGTCCGAGCCGCCTGAGCTTACCACAGTGCGCAAGATGGCGGGCATGGCGGGCCTCGCCGCGCTCGGCATGCTCCGGCTGGCCGCCGGCCCCGGCTCGGACGCCGCCCGCCTGTTCACGACGCGCCGGAACGGCACTCCGATCCGCCCGGTGCTGCGAACCGAGCAGGCGTCATCGAGGACGCCGGCGCGACCGTCATCGCTGAAGGGTCATCCATGGAGCAGCGGCAATACGGTTTGCGTCACGGGCGTTCTATCCTCGTGAGGAATCCTCGTGCCCCGGAAACTAACTCCGGTCTTCGCGCCATTGACCTCAGAGCGGGATGAGTACGCCTCGAATGATCTTTGCCCTGCTGATGTGCGTCTCTGGGACTACCGTCCGTGCGGAGCCGGCGACCACGCGGCGGTACGACCTGACCCTGCGTATCACCGAGCCCGCGTCCAGGCCGGGAAGCCTGGTGCGGTGGTGGCTACCAATGCCCCAGCCGCGCAGGGCACAGCAGGCCGAACTCGTCCGCCACGACCTCCCCCGCTGTCCCCGCGTCATGGTCGAGTCCGAGTTCGGAAACCTGCTGCTCTACGCAGAAACGGAATCCGGCCCCGCACCCCGGACATGGACCCTTACGTGGCGGGTCACGCGGTCGGTGCAAACGGGACTCACCGGCGCGATCGAGCTCGAGCCACGGCCCTTCCCCGTTGCGCTCTACGTGAGGCCGCGGGGGCTCGTACAGGTGACCGGTGAGATCCGCGCCATGGCGGAGGACGCGACGCGCGGACTTGCTGGCACTCCCGCGCGCGCCCGGTCGCTCTATGAACTAGTCCTTGGGCGGATGCGGTACGACAAGTCCGGGGTCGGGTGGGGCCGGGGCGATTCGGTGTTCGCTTGCGATGTCCGCCGCGGTAACTGCACGGACTTCCATTCGCTGTTCATGGCTCTCGCGATCTCGGCAGGACTGCCTACCCGGTTCAACATGGGACTCCCGATCCCCGGAGCACCGGCCGGCGACCTGGCCGGATACCATTGCTGGGCGGAGTTCTATGAACCGGACCGAGGCTGGGTTCCCGTGGATATTTCCGAAGCCTGGAGGCGGAAAGACCGGCGCGAATTCTACTTCGGCGCGCTGGATGCCGACCGCGTGCTGCTTTCCGTCGGCCGCGACATCCGGCTCGCCCCCGCGCCGGCGTCACGGGAGCGGCTCAACTGGTTCCTTGATCCGTATGCGGAGGTACATGACCGGCCGCTGGCGGGCGTCACCGCCCACTGGAGCTGGCACAATCTGACCCAATCCCAAGGAGGTGACTCATGAAGACGATGACGTTCGTGGCTGCCTGCGTGGCGGCTTGGCTGGCGGTCCCGGCGGCATTCGCCGGGGAACATCCCGGCTCGGGAACCGAGCATCCCGGCAGCGCGGCGGACGTGAAGGGGCGGAAGTTCACCGCGAAGGAGATCAAGGCCGCGATGATAGCGCATATCAAGGCGGCGGGCAAGGCGAATAAGGGACTGTTGATAGTCCACGACGACGTTGAGAAGGCGGATCGGAGCCTCAAGTTCGTCAAGCTCCATGACCCCGTCCGGGTGATCGACGGCAAGACCGCGTTCGCCTGCGCCGACTTCACCGAGATGGTGAACGGGAAGAAGTCGAAGAACACGCTCGACCTCGATTTCTGGATGGAACCGGACGAACATGGGAAGCTCATGGTCACCGCCACCAAGATCCACAAGGTTAACAAGGTGCCGCGGTTCACCTACGATGGCAGCACGCTGGTTGACGTGGAGTCCGGCGGCTCTTGCGAGCTGCCGTACGCGGCCGGCGCGAAGGGCGCCGAGCACCCGGGCACCGGAACGAAGTAGTTCCGCCGGTCCCCCCCGGGACCGGTCCAGGGCGCCGGAAGGCTTTCCCGCCGGATCCCGACCTTCGAGCACGGCGACTTCGTGACGACCCGGATCGACAGCTCATCCGACGCCTCAGCCGTGACCGTCACGATCGCGGCCCGCAACATGCACGCGGGAGGCTACTCGCCCGCCCCCCGCGACCTCGTCCTCGAGATCCACGCCCGGGCGGCTTCCATCACCAGTGACGGCGCCGTCCTCCCGCGGATATCCGCGGAGGCCCTATCCGCCGGCAACCCCGGCTGGACTGTGGCAGGGAAGATCACCCGGGTCCGGTTCTCCGACACCGGGGCCTCCGCCCGAATCGTGGCCCGGACGAGCCCGCCCCAATCGAACCCCCGACGTTCAGCTTCCCAAGCTGAACGTCGGGGGACGTTGTAACCGAATACCGCCAGCCGCCGACTCGAGCCTACCAGTCCCCCACGGACTTCGCTGCGTAGGCGAGAGCGGCTAGGACGTCCTCCCTCGTCAGCTCGTAGGAGGCACACACATGCTCGATCGTCATCCCGGAGGCCAGATGGCCAAGAACCAGGCTCACGGGAACGCGGGTCCCCCGGATGACCGGCCTGCCGAGCTTGACGGCCGGATCGGCGGTGATGCCGGGCGCGATCTCGTTCATCCGCTACAGGGCAGCCAGGGCCCGGATCCTGGGCAGGACGGACCGTTCCCGTCGGCGGTCGATCAGGAGCGGCACGAACTCCATGCCGAGCGCCTCGGCCATGCGGCGCAGACGCGGCAAGCTGGCCCCTCGAATCCCGCCGGCGCTGAGGTCCCTCGAGATGTTGCCCTTGCTCGTGTGCATGGCCTTCGCCAGGTCATTGTATGTCCAGCGCTTCCGCTCGAGCGCCTTGAGCATCTGCACCTCGAGAACGAAGGCCGGGTACTCGCGTTCGAAGCGGGCCCGATACGCCGGATCGGCCATCTTCCGTTCAATGAGGCTGGTCACCCTAGTCTTGTTCATAGTACGTTCCCTCCTGGACTCTCCTCAGGTAGCTCGTCCGGTACTCGATCGCCGTTCGCATGATGACCAGGTCCTTCCTGCCCATCTGCTGCGAATGCTTGCGGTACGCATTCGTCAGGATGACCATGCGTCCGGCCGTGATGAAGTTGAAGAAGCGCTCCGCCCTCGGCTTGAAGGCATAGATCTTGTGCTTCGCATCCTCCAGCCGGTACATCATCATCGGCAGTCTCGTGCCCGGAGGCGCGTCCGCCAGATACCGCACCATGTAGTCCAGCCTTTCCTGTTCCAGCTCGCCCATCGCCCGGTAGTGCTCCAAGCCGGGTAGCCGGCCCGCCTCCGTGTAGAACCACTCCACGGTGAGCGTCTTGCCGCCGTAGTAGAGCACGTCACCTTTGCCCGGATAGATCAGCACCACATTCCCCGGATAGAGGTTATCACAGATGATAACTCCCCCGCAAGCACCAGCGACCGCGCCAACCCGATTTGTACCCGGATTTGTGCCAAACTTTCCGCCGACGGGTACCCCGCGCCTACCCTCGATCGACCCACCCCCCTTCCGAACCCGGCGGCGAGCCGCACAAGAATGACGAAGCCCATGCAGGATTGCGAGAACAATCTCTCGGTCCTGCATGGGCCGTTTGGTGCCCCTCGGTTTGAAGTGTGTCGTTCAGGAATTCACTGCAATTCAGCTCACCCGTGGTTCACAAGCTGAACATCCCCAGACGATGATCTTCACCGCCACCGCGAGCTGAACGCCGAGCGACGTTCAGCGTGTAGAGGTGATCGGAAACAGGGGCATAGACAACAACTGCACAATCTCACTCTCCCGAGAGTTTGATGCGAGGCCCCCGCCCTTTGTCGAACGATCCAGTCTATTCTCCTCGGTAGGCCGCCTTCAGTTCTTGGATGTCGAGCTTCCGCATCTTCAGGAGCGCGGTCATGGCGCGCTCGGACGCCACAGAGCCCCCCCGGAACATCCGGCTCATGCCCTCCGGCACCACCTGCCAGGAGACCCCGTACCTGTCCTTGAGCCAGCCGCACACGCTCTTCCGTCCGCCCGCCGACAGGCCGTTCCACACCCGGTCAACCGCTGCCTGGCCACGGCACTCGACAACCAGCGAGAGCGCCTCCTTGAGCATGCCTGCGCCCACGAGCAGGGGCGCGACGGTGTACCGCGCGCCCTGATGGTCGCCGCGGTCCAGCTCAAGAAGCACGCGGTACTCGGCCAGGGCCTCGACCGGCATCCCGTTCTCCCAGAGGGCTTCGGCCAGTCCGAGCTGGGCGCGCAGGAAAGGGCGGGCCTGCACATGGCCCCAGAGGCCGCCAAGGTTCTTCTTGAGGAACCGCTCCCCCAGCAGGCGCTCGCCCGCCAGGACGCCCTCGCGCAGGAGGGCCACGCGCTCGGCGGGGGTCCCAGCCTCATCCTCCGCCAGGAGGACATAGGCATCGGCGCAGAGCGTGGAAAGGCGGAGGGCCTCGCGCGCCAGCGCCACCCGCTTCCGCGGGGCGGACTCGGCGAAGGCACGGTACATGGTCAGCTGAGCCTGGTCCTCGGGCCGGGTGGCGGGCTTCTCCGGGATCCTTCCGCCGTGCTCGCGAAGGAGGGCGTTGAAGTGGGCCTGCGCCTGCTCGGGAGTGTCGAACTTCTTCCGCCGCATGAGCCGGGCGATGTGCCAGGAGCCAACCTCGAGCGCCCGGTCGTCCTGGGGAACGTCAGCGTTCACAATCCCGGCCACCCCTCAGGGATCCCCTGAGAACCCATCTACCGCGGCTTCTTCCCCTGAATCTCCCAGTGCCCGCCCTTGTCGGGGCCGATGCGGCGGAGAAGCCCGGTCTTCTTCAGCGCCGCAAGGTGATTCTCTATCGCGGTATCGCTGATGCCGATCGCACGAGCTATTTCGCGCGTGGAAATGCGGGGATTGCCATGGATCATCTGGAGCATCTTCCGCCGGTTTTCTCCCAACTTATCTCCCAACCCCCTCTCCAGTTCCTCCCAACTCTTCTCCCTACCTGCCCCCTTCAGCGAGAACTCGGCCGAACGCCGGAGGACGACCATGAAAAACTCGTCTGTTTCGAACTCCGGCTCCTTGTGGCGACGCGACTGGCGGCATGGGACGACGTTCAGCCCCGCCGGATGGCCGCCGGGTCCCGGGAGGTCAATGAGCGCCGCCGGTTGGCAACGGAGCAGGAGAAGATGCGCCCGCAAATGTGCCCACGATTCCATCGAGCCCTACCCCTTCGCAAGATGGGAGACCATGAAACGAGGACCGCGGAATCGCTCCAGATTCCTGGATTATCGGGGAACAGACGGGGACGGTGGAAGCCGGCGCCGGCCGGATGACGGCGCCCACCCGATCCCGGTCAGGCCGGCCGCTCCCCATGCGATCACGGGATCCGTCTTGCCGAAATCCTCCTTCCAATCGGGACAGCGCGGATGGCTGGCGTATAATCCGTGGCGTGGGGATGAACGAACTCTGCCTCAGGGCGATCGGGGTCGCCAGGCGGCGCGGCGCTACCTACGCCGACGCCCGCATCGTGGCCCTCCGCCACCAATACGTGATGGTCGAGGATCGCCGCATCCCGTCCGTCCAGGACTCGGACTCACTGGGGCTAGGCGTCCGCGTCATTGCGGGCGGGGCGTGGGGATTCGCCGCGAGCGCCAGTCTCACGAAGGCCGCCATCGAGCGGACCGCCGCCCAAGCGGTCGAGATTGCGCGGGCGAGCGGGCTGGCGAAGGCGCCCGGCGGCGTGCGCTGGGCGAAGGAACCCGTTCACGTCGCCGTCTTCCGGACGCCCGTGGGCCGGGACCCCTTCCCGGTACCGGTCGCGGAGAAGGCGGATCTCCTCCTTGCCGTGAGCCGCGAGGTGCTCAAGGTGCGCGGGGTGAGGAAGTGCCACGGCTACATGCAGTTCCAGGGCGAGCACCGGTGGCTGGCCACCTCCGAGGGAACTATCGTCGAGAGCGAGACGATCACGAGCCACGCGACCTACACGGCCACGGCCGTGGACGGCACGACCGCGAAGACGAGGACCTTCGAGGCGCATCCGGCCAACGCCGGGTGGGAGCACGTCGCCGCGACGCCCCTCCTCGGCGAGGCGCGCCGGGTCGGCGAGCAGGCGGTCGCCAAGCTCAAGGGCAAGGCCTGCCCGGTCGGGCGCCGGGATCTCGTTCTACATCCCTCGCACCTCGCCCTCACGATGCACGAGTCCATCGGCCACGCGACCGAGCTCGACCGCGTCCTCGGCATGGAGGAGAGCCTGGCGGGGTCGAGCTTCGCCACGATCGACAAGTTGGGCAAGCTCCGGTATGGCTCCCCCCTGATGAACATCGTCTGCGACAACACGATGCCGCACGGCCTCGCGACCAGGGGGTGGGACGACGACGGCGTGGAAGGCCAGCGCTGGCCCGTGATCCAAAACGGTATTCTCATCGATTACCAGACGGGCCGCGAGGTCTGCCACCGGATCGGCGCAGCCCGCTCCCGGGGCAGCTGCCGCGCCGACTCCTGGTCGTCGATCCCGATCATCCGGCAGTCCAACATCGGGCTCGAGCCGGGGCGCGCGCCACTGAGCCTCGACGAGCTCATCGCGGACACCAGGGACGGCATCTACATCGAGGGCATGGGATCGTTCTCGATCGACCAGAAGCGCCAGAACTTCCAGTTCGGCGGCGACTGCTTCTGGGAGATCAGGAACGGGAAGAAGGGCGCCATGTACAAGGACGTGACCTACCAGGCGATCACGACCGAGTTCTGGGGCGCCATGGACGCCGTGTGCGATGCCAGGTTCTGGCAGCCTTACGGTGTCAACAACTGCGGCAAGGGCGATCCGATGCAGGTCGCCCGGATGACGCACGGGTCCGCCCCCGCGCGGTTCCGGAAGATCCGGGTGGGCGCGGGGACGCGATGACCCGCACCCAGGCGTTCGGGATCATCCGAAAAGTGTTGAAGATCGCCAAGGCCGACGCGGTCTCCGCCGGGGTAAGGGCGGACACGAATGCCTCGACCCGGATCGCGGACAACGCCATCACCCAGAACGTCCGGACGGAGAGCCAGGGGCTCTGGGTGGAAGTCGCTTACGGGAAACGGAGCGGAGGCGCCTCGACGAACGATCTCGGGGACGCCTCGCTCCGGGCCGTCGTGGCGCGCGCGCAGCAGATCGCGAAGGTCACGCCCCCCGACCCCGAGTACATGCCGCCGCTCCCGGGCGCCGAGGCGAAGCGGTATCCGGTGGTGTCCGCCTTCGTCCCGGCCACGCTGGCCCAGACGCCGATGGACCGGGCCCGGGTCCTCGCGTCGGCCGCCGCCGGCGTCCGGCGCAGGCGCCTGCGTCTCTCGGGCGCCTGGAGCACGAGCGGCACCTGGTCGGCGTTCGGCAACTCGAAGGGCCTGCGGGCCTGGCATCGCCTGACATACGCGGAAGCCCACATGACCGTCCTGGGCCCTGCCGGTTCGGGCTGGGCGCAGGCGATCTCGACCGACGCCGGGGAAGTGGACGTCGCCGCGGTCGTCGCGGAGGCGGCCGGGATCGCGGTCCGCGCCCAGCACGCCGTGGACCTGCCTGCGGGAAAGTACGACGTGATAATGCGCCCGGCCGCGGTCGCGGACATTCTCGGGTTCGTCCTCTGGGGTGGATTCGACGCGAAGGCGACCGACGAGCGCCGCACGTTCCTCCGCGGCAAGCTGGGCCGGAAGGTCTTCGGAGACAACATCAACCTCCGGACCGACCCCGGCGACCCCCGGTGCCCGGGCTGGCCGTTCCACGGCGATGGTCTCGCCGCGAAACCCCGGTTCTGGATCAGGAACGGAGTGGTCGAGAACCTGATCTATTCGCGGTATTGGGCGAAGAAGAAGCGGAAGGCGCCGACGGGCTGGCCGACGAACACGATCCTGGACGGGCAGGGCACGAGCGTCGACGACATGATCGCCTCGACGAAGCGGGGCCTCCTCATCACCCGGTTCTGGTACATCCGAGATGTCGACCCGATGGCCCCCACGGTCACGGGCATGACGCGGGACGGCCTCTTCCTCGTCGAAAACGGGCGGATCGTGAAACCGGTCAAACAGATGCGGTTCAACGAGAACCTCGTGGGCGTGTTCAGCCGGGTCGAGGCGCTCGGGGTGCCTGTCGTCTCCGGCGAGTGGGGCGGAATGGTGGTTCCACCGCTGAAGGTCCGGGACTTCACCTTCACCAGCACGACGAGGTTCGGCTGAGCGCCGGGGATTCCGGGCCCGTGCCGCCGAACGGCGAGGTGCTCCAGAAGATCCTAGCGCGCAAGGGCCTGTGCTCCCGCCGGGAGGCCGACGAGTACATCCGGCGCGGCTGGGTGCTCGTGGACGGCAAGGTGGTCACCAAGCTCGGGACCCGGGCCCTGCCCAGCCAGGACGTCCGGCTGGGCCCCGAGGCCCAGCGGGTCCAGGACGCGACCGTGACCATCCTCCTCAACAAGCCCGTGGGCTTCGTCTCCGGCCAGCCCGAGAGCGACAAGCGCCCGGCGATCATCCTGGTGACGCCCGAAAACCGGGACCCCGCCGACCGGGGCCCGGCCTTCGAACCCAAGTGGCTCAACGGACTCGTGGCCGCGGGGCGGCTCGACGAGGACTCGCGCGGCCTCCTGGTCCTCACCCAGGACGGGCGGGTGGCCAAGCGGCTGATCGGCGAGGCATCGAACCTCGAGAAGGAATACCTGGTCCGCGTGGACCGGATGCCCACCGAGGCCGAGCTGGCCCGGCTTCGCTCCGGTCTCTACCTCGACGGCAAGCCGCTCCGGCCCGCGGGCGTCGAGATCCTGAACGCCGACCAGCTCCGGTTCATCCTGACCGAGGGCCGCAACCGCCAGATCCGGCGCATGTGCGAACAGGTGGGCATCCGGGTCGCGGGACTCAAGCGGGTCCGCATCGGCCGCGTCGTCCTCGGCAGCCTACCCGAGGGCCACTGGCGCCTCCTGCCCCCCCGGATGTCCTTCCTCTGATCAGGCCGGATCAGTAAGGGTAGAAGCTCCCGGCGGTCTCGAACAGCGCCACGATGTTCTCCGGCGGAGTGCCCGCCTGAATCAGATGAGAAGGACCGAGGATGTAGCCCCCGTCCTTCCCCAGGACCGTGATCAGCCGCTTGACCTCGTTCCGGACGTCGTCGGCCGTGCCGAACGGGAGCGTCGCCTGCACGCTTACCCCGCCCGCGAACGACAGCCGACCGCCCCACCCCGCCTTGAGCGCGACCGGATCCATCTTCCCCGCGTTGAACTGGAGCGCCTCGAGGACGTCGATGCCCATGTCCACGAGCCCGCCGGCGGCATCCATGACGTCGCCGTCGGAATGGTAGACGACCCTGGCCCCGAACTCGTGGATCGCGCGGTTGAGCCGGACGTGGAAGGGTTTGATCAGCGTCTCCCAGGTCTTGAGCGACATGAGCAGCCCCTGCTGGCCCCCGATGTCGTCGGCGGTGAAGACCAGGTCGATGCCGCCGTTCGCCGCCGCCAGGATCTTCCGGAAATGGGCGATGTGGAACGTCGTGACCCGGTCGAGGAGGTCCCGGACGAACTCGGGCTCCTCTAGGAGGTCCGCCAGAGTCCGCTCGAATCCGCGCATGTACCAGCTCGATTCGAAGAGGTTGCCGTTGGCCACCATGATCGCCGGATCCCCGTCCGAGCGCAGCGCCGCGATCCGCTCCGGCAGGACGGAGTAGTCGAACCAGTCCGTCGACGGCCACCGGTGCCGGTCGAGATCCGCCGCCGTGCGGGCCCCGGCCAGCGGGTAGTGGTCGATCTCGTGGTACTCGCCGGTCCCGTTCCCATAGCCGATGACGCCGCGATGAACCCCCCAGATGTCCTCGCCTTCACGCAGCGGCGGCCCGATGTACCGGGGCGCCACCTCCCGGATGTCGATGAAGGGCTTCAACCAGGCGTCCACGCCGGTCCCCCGTTCACGGCGAAGATACACCTCCAGCGCCACCCGCGCCGGCTCGTTGATCCCGGAGCAGATCATGGCGATCGGCACCCGGTCCGTGGTCTGGTGCGCGAGCGCCCGCCTTACCCGCTCCCGGCTCGACATCCGCTCCCGTCCTGGCATGATCGCGTCCATGGTATCAACCGGTGCTATCATCCGGGGAGCCATGGCACCACGCGCCGAGATCAGGGAGCACCGGGGACGCCGCAAGCTGTTCGTGGCCGGTCGGCCATTCCTGGCGCTCGGCATCCAGATCGACTTCCTGAACACGACCCGGGTCGAGGACTTCGACTGGCTCTTCGCCCATATCGTGAAGCTGGGCTGCAACACCGTCTTCTTCCCTGTCCGCTGGTTTGTCCTGGAACCCGAGGAGGGCCGGTTCAACTGGGTGGTCGTCGACCACGCCGTCGCCCGATGCCGGGAGCTGGGGCTCCGGATGGCCCTGCTCTGGTTCGGAACCAACCAGGGCGGCCGGTCCGGGAGCGCCCCCAAGTGGGTCCGCGAGGGCCGGTTCCGCCGGATGCAGGATCCGGACGGCAAGGACCTGCCCGGCCTCTGCCCCACCCAGCCGGACCTGCTGGCGGTAGAAAAGCGCGCCCTCGACTCCCTTCTCGCTCGGGTCGCGGAGCGGGACGGGGATGCCACGATCCTGCTGCAATGCGAGAACGAGCCGTGTATCCGGATGGACGCGACTCCCTCAGGGGCAGGCGCCGCCGTCCCCGACACGTACCAGCCGCGGTGCATGTGCTCCGCCTGCACCACGGCCTTCCGGACCGAGGGCGGGAGCGAGTTCGCGTTCGGCGTCCGGTCGCTCACGCGGTATTTCACGGGCCTCCTCGCCGGCCAGAAGCGCCTCCTCCCCGTGCCCGCCTACGCGAACTTCCCGACGAATCCCCTGCGGAGCGGCGAGGACGTGGCGCTGTGGCTGGACGAATGCCCCGCGATCGACTTCGTCGCCCCGGACTACTACGGCTTCTCGCCCAGCGACCTCGCGTTCACGATGCGCCACTTCGCCGCGGGCCGGAACCTCCCGTTCGTGGCCGAGCACTCGACCGAGTCCACGGGTGACGCCGACCTCAACCTGTTCCTCGCGGTCCTCGAGCATGGGGCCGCCGGATTCGACCCGTGGGCGATCGATCATGCCTTCGGCTGGCGGCACTGGCGCGACCATGTGTACGAGCGGCCGTTCGTGACCAGGGACGGGTCGTGGACGGATGCCGCGACCGCGTACGGCCGCGTCCAGTCCTCCCTGCACGCGATCGCTGCCCCCCTCGCGGACGCGCTCGGGGGCGACGGCGTCATGCACTACGCGGCGGCGGCCGGCATCCCGCGCAAGATGGAGGAGCGGCGGTGGGGCTTCCACTGGACCGTCCTCTCGGGCCCTGCCAGCCGGTGGGTCGCGGTCCGGACCGGCGATGGCGAGGCCACGATCTCCGGCGTCGATGCCCAGGTGACGGTCGGCCCGCTCGCTCCCGGAGTCTCCCTGGCATTGAGCGAGGGTCGCTGGGACGGGAACACGTGGCGAGAGGACCGCCTGGTTCCGGCGGACGGGGAACCGCGCGGCCTGGCTTCGGGCTGGCGCTCCTTCGCCCTCGCCCCCGGCCGCGCCTACCGGGTCCGGCCCGCGCCCGCTACTACTTGATCGAGATTTCGAGCCCTTCGCCGTCGAGGTACATGTTCACGCTCGCGCGGCAGTGCTGGCTGTCGCGCACGTACGCGAGGTAGTCCTTCATTGCGTCGGCGGCGTTGATGCTGTTGTGCGCGAGCATGAGCGCGCCCGGCGGCATCCGTCCCCAAGCCGCCTCCGTGATCGCGAGGTAGATCCCCTTCCCCCGCCCCTTGTCGCCGTCGGCGTCGAGGTAGAGCAGGTCGATCGAGTCTTTCCACTTCGCGCAGTAGTCGACCGCGTCCTCGGCGAGCACCCGGGCGAGGCCGGTGGGATCGACCTTGCGGACGTTCCGCTCGGCACGCTCGGCTTCGTGGGGCTTGATCTCGAGCCCGACCAGCGCCCGGGCCGTGTAGACAGCTCCCGGTCCCACCGCGGCTCCGGCGTTGCTGATGAACGTATTGCCGCAGAAGACCCCGGCCGCGATCATGACCGGCGGCCGCTTGATCGCGTTGATAGCCCAGATCAATCGCTGCATCCGGGGCGTGATCGCCGTCCACGGGATCTCGAAGCTCTCCGCCACCGCCTTCCGAAACGCGAGGAACCGGGCGGCATCGTACTCCGTGCTGCCCAGGATTCCCGCTGACTTCAGCGTCTCCAGCCCGGCGGCCACGACCGCGATCTCGCGGTCGAGCGGCTCCAGCGTCTCGTGGGGCTTCTGCATGTTCATCTTGTAGGTCTGCCAATCCGCGGCCTTGTGCTCGTGTGCGCTCATGTTCGCCTCCTCTGGCTGGTCAATGCGGAAGATGCCTTCGTCACTTCCGACCGCAGGAACGCCTTGACGGGACTCCACCGGTATTCGCCCTTCAGGATCACGGGGTCGGGTTCCGCCTCGGCGTCTGCGAAGTAGACGAGCGCCTTCAACGCGAGGAAGCTGATCTCCCGGGACTCCGGGAACTTCTTCGGCGCGAGCCGCAGGAGCTCCGCCAGGGCGACGTACTCCTTCAGCAGGCAGGCCATGTCGATGAAGTCCTTCTTGGCCCCACGACCGATGACCGCCGAGATCTTCATGAGGCCGATGTCCACCGGATCGGCGACCAGCGCCCGATCCATGCGGATCGCTTTCCTCAACAAGGGGGGCCGGCTGGCCAGAAGGCTGACCCGGGTATCTCCGTACGCGAGGTGCAGCGTCCCCTCGTCCTCGGAGAGAATCTGGTAGCGTCCCGCTTCCAACAGCGAACGTTTCAGCCGTTCCCTCGCGGGCAAGACGAGTCCGGGCGCATGCCGGAAGAAAGCCAGGTCCTCGGACTTGCGGTGACCGGCCTGAAGGGCCAGTCCGGTCCCGCCTGCCAGATAGTACGACGGCCCCAGAATGCCGCCGAGGCTGCCGAGCAAGCGCATGGCCTCCCGGCTGAGCACTTCCCGGTGCGGCGTCATGATACCGTCCGGGCACGCGGAGCCTTCACGCCCAGTATCATCGACCAGAAGGTGGCCGATCGCGGGGTCAGCCGCCAGCCCTCGCGCGCGAGCCAGTGTTCGAGTGACTGGTGCGGGTACTGGCCGAACAGCCACGTCACCTCGTCGCGTCCGCCCATCTCGAGCACCCGCTGGATGATCACAGCCGCATCCCGAATCGGGTGCAGGTCCTCGAGGCGGTACTCGGGAAACAGGGGCCGGGCGGCGGACGGCAGGGTCCCCGGATGCCGGGGGCGACCCTCGAGGAGATACTCGATTCCGCGCGCGTCCACGAGCCACTCGCCCAGGTACTTGCCCACCGGCACCAGCCAGCCATCCTTGATGTAGCGATACACCTGCCGCCGGGATTTCCCCAGCCGCCGGCAGAGGTCATTCACGGCGTACGCGCCCGGGACCTCCGCGAGGACCCGCCCGTCGTCCCCCGTCTTGCGAACGGTCCAGACCCCGTCCCCGGCGCTCTCGAGCGACACTCTCATGTCATATAGTATGACATATTCGGCGACACCGTTCACCCGCTGGCGATAATCCGGGACGCCCGGGCGTGCTCGGCCGGCCATTCCAGGAGCCCGGCGGCCTTCACCATGCGCGCAATGGGCACGCGGGGATCGTTGGACCAGAAGAGCCCGCGATCTTCCTCTTCCACGTAGCGGAACCCCACGCGGTTGCCGAACCGCTCGCGCAGGAGGGCGCCGCCGCGCAGGGTCCTGGCCCACTCCACGAGCGCCCAGGACAGGTCGAGCTCGGTCACGAGCAGGTGGCCGGGAGCGCGGACCTGGGCTGCCACCCGGCCCATGGGATCGAAGACCGAAGCGTTGCACTTCCATGTGCTGGAGACGATGTAGTAGCCGTGGCGCAGGGCCCGGGCGGACGGCCGCGCGATCTGCGGGGTCTGCGACGGCCACGCAACGATGTCGGCGTTGCCCTTCGCCAGTTCGTTCCACCCCCCGTCGAAGTCGATGTCGTAACAGATCTGCATCCCGACCCGGCCGAAGTCGCACTGAAAGACGGGAGCGTTTCGTCCCGGGGTCATCCCGCCTTCGAGCGACACCGGCCGGCCGGGTTCGCTCGGGACCGGATGAATCTTCCGGTAGATACCGGCCACCCGGCCGCGCCGGTCTACCAGCACGGCCGCGTTCGAGCAGATCCGGCGGCGGAAGTCCTCGAGGAGGTTCATCCCCACGATGACGTAACAGTGGTGGCGCCGGGCTGCCGCGCCCAGGGCATCGAGCACGGGCCCCTCGATGGGGTTGGAGTGCGCGAACGCATCGGAGCCGGGCTCGCCGTTCACTACGGACTCCGGGAGGACAGCCAAGTCCAGTCCCCGGCCGTGGCGGCGCCGGGCCATTTCCGCCATCCGGCCGACCAGGCCCGTCAGCGCGTCGAGCCGCCCGGCCAGGCCGGGGCCGGACGCCCAGCCGCCCTGCTGGACCGTCCCCACGACGACCTTCCGCGGCGGCAGGTGGCTGGTTCCCCGCGTCCGCCAGATGCCATACGCATCACGGCGGCTCATGGCTTGGCCGCCACTTCGTTCGCGACCCGCAGGATTTTGGTCCGCGCCGTCAGCGCGACCCCGGCGTCCGGCGGGCCCTTCATGGCGTTCCAGTCTTCCTGGATCATCCCGCGGGCCCGCTCGCTCATGTTCGCGAGGACGCGGTTCCGCAGCTCCCGCGACATCTCGAGCATCCCGACCACGGCGTCCGCCTGGTCGATGTCCCGCAGGACGAGCTGAACCTGCTTGTCGGTCAGCGCCATCAAGTCCTCGAGCCGCAGGAACCCTCCCCCCAGTTGATCCGCCATACGGCCCTACTTCTCCCAGTCGATCCTGGCCACCCGGCCCTCGATCGTCCACGTCCCGGCCCGCTTCGCTTCAAAGGAAAGCCCGGGGCCCTTGATCGTGATCGTAAGGAACTTGCGCGTGGCTGAATTCCATCCGGCCAGCTTGCCGTCCAGCAGAACCGTCGCGGAAGAAGACACGCGGAACCGAACGCCGGTCCCCTTGATCATCTGCAGATCCTTGAGCTCCAGCCGATAGCCGTCACCCTCCGCTTTGAAGAGCGCAATCCGGGTGTAGAACGTCTCCCGGTCCGGCAACCGGTACTGCGATCCCGTCGACGAAGCCGAGGTGTAGCCGCTCGTCGCCCCGATCCGGATCTCATATCCGGGCTGGGCATCGTAGGCCGCGAGGGCCCGATCGCGATCCAGCTTCGTCTGAGCGAGCGTGTCCCGGTATTCGCCAACGCAGGCTTCGTAGCCGAACAGCTCGGTCTTCGCCCCTTCGATAATCGACTGCCGGTCATCCTCCGCCACCGGATACCCGGCGGCCATGAGCTCGAAGAGACTCTTGCCGGATACGACACCCTCCTTCCATCCAACCACGCCAGCGAGATCGAGCAGATACCCCTGGGCGGAACCGGTGGCGTAGAGCCTCTTCATTGCCATGGATTCCAACAAAGGCATCTCCATCAGCCGCGGGGTCATCGTCGCGACCCCCGCGTCGCCGCTGTCGCCCAGGACATCGGGCCGCCCGACCAGCATCTGCTCGACGTAGTCCGCCGTACCCTCGAGCCGTTCCTCGCAATTCTCGGTCTTGCTGACGGCCTCGCCCCACCGCCGGTTGCGCAACGCGCGGACCGCGACGAATACCCGGGCAAACCGGGCCCGGTCGTCTGCAGTTTTCGCCGTGACCGCGCGCGCCAGCGCCCGCTGTTCCATCGCCGCGAGTGCCTGATTGTCGGCGTCCTCCACCTCATAGCCCTGGTTGAACTCTTCGTGGACGAAGGTCGTGCTCTGGAACGAGTGGAAGTACTCGTGCACGCAGGTCGCGAAGGCCGATCGCACGTTCTCGCCTTCGGCGAACCGGAACGCGAAGCACTCGAGGCCTTTCAGTTTGTAGTCCTTGTCCCACGTCGTGCTGAAGTCCGCGACAACGTCCTTCCTGACGGCGACGATGACCGGGTCCTGGCAGACGATCCGGTATCCAACCGGTGGACGGGCGCCACCCACCAGCCACGCCTGCCGGTCGGCCTCGAGAAAGAACAGCATCGGCCGCTTGAGCAGGGAACAGCCGGGCCAAACAGGAGACCGCGTGAGCGACGCCTCCGCCTGGAGCAAGTAGGCCACGGCCGGGGGCAGGTCCGCTCCCGAGCAGGGAGGCGGGGCGGCGCGGAGCGAACCGGCGACCAGCAGGGCTACCACCGTGACCGGGACTCCAACATGCCTGATTCGCGGGAAGCTCATCATTGGTAGATCACTGGCTCAGTATCCCACAGGCGGACCATGCACCAGCAC
>ERZ1292640.1845-Hain-H43-02um-R1-1845-length-17326-cov-4_pt1 | contig 17326 bp, 15 predicted proteins | sample MGYA00564404_ERZ1292640 | MGnify/ENA primary metagenome ERZ1292640 (study PRJEB36523, sample SAMEA6512636) | groundwater metagenome | collected 2019-01-08 | study: AquaDiva: Metagenomics assemblies of 32 groundwater samples
CTGCTAGATATAGTTCGATTTTATCTTTAACCCAACCTCATGAATTATTAGCACTACTTAACCCAAATTTCCAAACTAAAACCGCTGAACTTGCATATATAAATCAATTCAACTCTGGAGCTATTAAATCTCTTGATCGAATGATTCGCTCTGACTTTGATGCATATCTGCCAGGGGATCTGTTGGTAAAAGTAGATATAGCAACCATGGCCAATAGCCTTGAGCTCAGATCACCAATGTTAGATGTCAATGTTGTTGAATGGGGCGTTTCACTACCACGTAAATACAAAATCAAGGGCTTAGAAACAAAACATATCCTCAAAGATGTAGCCCGTTCATTAGTCCCAGCTAACTTAATTGATCGCCCCAAGATGGGCTTTGGAATTCCGCGTGCAGAATGGCTACGCACCGGAATGAAGGAAATGGTTTTTGAGATGCTTACCGACACAACTGCAACGCAGCGTGGCTGGCTAAATCCAATAGAGGTAAAGAAGATTATTGATATTCACATGGCCGGTGAAGACAAAGACAATTTAATCTGGCCTATGTTGATGTTAGAGCTCTGGGCTAGGACTTGGCTTGACTAGCAAGAAGCCTCTTGTACAGCTCTTCATGATCATGCACTAAACGTTTAACTCCAAAGTTGGCCAAAGTAAACTCTTGCGCCGCGGTTCCCATTTGAGCCCGCAATTCATTGCTATTGGCTAATTTTTCAAGGGCATCAGCAATTTCCTGGACTTCCAAACTTGTAATAATCCCGGTGTTGCCATCAAGAACAACCTCAGGTACTGATCCAACTCTTGTCGTCACTACAGGTAACCCTGCCATCCCTGCCTGAATCAAACTCAGCGGTGTTCCTTCGTTATCACTGGTGAGCACGACAACATCGGCGGCGGCAAGAACTTTTTCAATATCACTCTGCCAACCTAAAATCTTTACGGGTAAATCCTCGCCAGCAATTCTCTCTCGACATGTTTCCGATAACTCGCCATCACCCGCCATAAAGAATTTAATGGCAACTCCACGATTCTTGATCTCACTAACAACGTCTAGAAATCTGTCGGGGCGTTTTATCCGCGTTACTCGCCCAATAAACGCACACTGTAAAGTTGAGGTCGAAAGACCAAAGGACTCTTGAGATTCACTCTTTTTTGGCAACTCACCAATCTCTAATCCCGGAGGCATCAACCCAAATTTTTTAGAATTTCCAATTCCAGCGGCCAATAAGTCCTGTCGCACTTTGTCACCTACGGCCAATAATTGATGTGTAAATACCGCCAAAACTTTTTCCGCGATAACAACTAATGATCGCTTAAACGAACCGAAGTATCCGTTGAGTAAATGACCATGAAAGGTATGCACACGGATAGATGGCTGCAAAGAAACAATCGACGCGATGCGACCTAAGAATCCAGCTTTAGCTGTGTGTGTATGAATGATGTGTGGTTTGAAACTTCTAATCTCTTTAATAAGTGAAACAAAGGCTTTGATATCTCCGCCCAGACTCACGCGGCGCCCGAAACCTTTAATGCGAGTAGCTTTAATATCGGTGGTGACCGTATCCAAATAGTCGGCCTCATCGATGGCGCAAAAACCGGCGTACAGACGTTGGTCGAAATCGACGGAATTAAAACCTCGCATTAACCCCGAAACCTGAACGGCCGGGCCACCTACATTCATCCGGGCGATTATTCGCATGACCCGAAGAGGTGTTGAATTAGATGGACTCACTCGCCAATCTTCTCTCATATTTATATTTAAGGAGGTTACTCCATTAGCAATTTGCGAAATTCTTCTAAATCTATAACACATTCTGTTGCCGAAGCCCTTATATCCAGTGGTCGAGTATTAAGGTATGTAGCCGGGACTGCAATATTTCGTTGTTTTAATAACAATTCAACATTAGGTTTTGGCACCCAACTCGAAGCAAGATCCGTAGACATTGAAAAAACACCTAACCTAGGCAAAACAGGGAAGGGCTTCTCAGGGGGAAGTACAGTGACACTTCTCAAAGTACCACTGCTCAAACACGAGGAGATTTCGGCGTTTAGAAAAGTATTTTTCATCCGGTATGGTCCCCCGAAGAAATCCGAGTAGTGCATATTGATACTTGCAATACTTATTACAGCAAGAATTGATAGCGTTATTAGAAGAGCCGAAACCTTCAATTTTTCGTTTATTTTAAACCGATTCAACCAATCTGAAATTATTACTAAGAGAAAATATGAGGCTAAGACAGCTATGCCCCAACTAAAGCCAGGCAAAACTCTGAACTCAATCTGATTGTCTGAAGTCAAAATGATCGGGATTAGCGTTAAAACTAATGGGAATGCAATTCCAAAAAAGCGGTAAAGAAATTTCTCCCCTAGATTAACTGTTTGTCGTTTAATTCCGATAACAATAATTAGCAGTACAGGTAACGCAGTCACCATGGCGACCATTGGAGTTGGGCTATCTATCAAAAATGGTCGCAAACCCACCACTACGGGTCTGCTAATTAACCATACAATTTTTTCAGGAATATCCGTGAGGCCCAGCAATGCCACTCTGGTGTTCGGTGAAACATCAACGATACGCATTAAAGAGAAAGTGGATATGACTGAAATTAAACCTGAAATTGTCAATAGCATGAGACCTTGTATTACATCAGAAAAATATTTTGCTATTTTAGATTGATTCAAAGTATTTACTACTGTTATTACGGAAAGGAAGAAAAGAGCTGCTGGCGGGTAGGTTGTTAAAGCCAAGGTAAGTAGAAATACCGCAAACACTTTTTTAGAAATTAACTGAGAACTCCAAAATTGGAAGGCATACAAACCAGCTAGCGAAGCCCATAGACAAAACCAAGTAACGTTCCAATGAATGTACATTTGAAAACTCGGTAAACACAAAGCGATGGCGATAGAAAAAATCCCTAAATTGCCGTATTTCGATTCGGAAATGCGTTTTGAAACAAATAGAAAAATAAGTAAAAGAGCCAAAAGTGCAAAACTCCGAAGAATCCAGGCGCTTGATGGATCATTTAGTGGCGAAAAACTAATTGATAGTAAAGCTGCTGCGGTTGGCCTAGCGTCTTTAAACATATGATTTGCGGAGCCACTAGTGTCCATAAGTGCTGGATAGTCATCACTCCAGAATGACTCCTTAAACACCCCTGGTGCGTAGGCAAGCAGAATGATGAATATTCCGCCTAAACGAAACTTACTTGATTGACTGATAAACCCTTTGTGCCACATGTGGAGCATTATCCTCCTTTTGTTTTTATCAATCGAATTTAAAGTAATTTATCAATGCTTTGTTTACTTCACGATTTAAATCAACTAAAGGGAACTCGAGGCAATTGCGGTCGAAGTTTCAAATCCCTGAGGTTCACGTCGCATAGGAAACTCAGCCTTCGTTGTAGTGGCGGCTCTATTCGGGTTAGGATTCCAACCATGAGCGCGAAAAAGCCCCAAATTCTTGCCATTATCGGTCAAGGCTATGTTGGCCTACCGCTGGCGATGGCCGCAGTTGATGCGGGCTGGACAGTTATTGGAGTAGATAACTTTGAGGCCAAGGTTGCCCAGATCAATAGAGCTTCGAGTCCTGTTGAGGACATCTCTGATGCTCAGTTACAAGCCGCGATTTCCAATGGGGTTTACAGGGCAACTACAGATTACTCAGAAGTGACCCATGCTTCTGTGATCACAATCTGTGTGCCAACACCATTGGATGAGAAACGCGAACCAGATCTAACTTTATTGCGAAGCGCAACAATTGGAATTGCCCCATTTGTTTCCAATGAAACCATGGTTGTGAGTGAATCCACGTCATATCCAGGCACACTGCGAGAGATTATTATTCCAATTGTTAACTCTCTCAAACCAATTGAAACTTCAACGGTCTACTTTGCAAGTGCTCCAGAGCGTGTGAACCCAGGCGATCCAATTTGGAATCAAAAAAATACACCACGCCTTGTGGGTGCTATCGATGAGGAGTCACAAAAACGAGCGCTCGCCTTTTACGAATCAATTTGCGATGCAGCCGTTTCTGTTTCATCCCCAGAGGTGGCCGAGGCTGCCAAACTTCTTGAGAATACTTTTCGGTTAGTAAACATCGCACTAATCAATGAATTCACTCAACTTTGTTCGGCAAGCGGTATTAATGTTCACGAAGTAATCGATGCGGCATCTTCTAAGCCTTATGGCTTCATGCCGTTTAGGCCAGGTGTTGGCGTTGGTGGCCATTGCATCCCAGTCGACCCGTTGTACTTAACATGGTGGGCGCGTCAAAATGGTGGGAAAGCTGCCTTTGTAGAATCCGCCGATTCAATTAATCACGAAATGCCAAAATATGTGGCAGATCGCGCATTGAGCATGGTTGATGCAAGTATTAATAATCCCAAAGTTTTAATTCTTGGCGTTGCTTATAAACCAGGAGTTGGTGATGTCCGTGAAACTCCAGTTTCTGAACTTCGTGATTACTTGAAAGCGAAAGGCGCGGATGTTGCTTGGCACGATCCATTGGTGCCAGTTTGGGAGGGTTCAAATCCAGTTGATTTGGACTGGATTTGTGATGTTGCAATCCTTGCGACGAAGCAGCCAGGTATGAACTTAAGTCAACTGATTGCAAAAGGAGTTCCTATTCTTGACTGTACAAATTCTTTAGTTGGTCAAGCAGGCGTTAACTCCCTCTAGGAAGTTTTTCCCATTTCGGCAGAAATATCGGCAATCATGGTTGATAGGTCACGCTGAGGTTTCCAGCCAACTAATTGATTGACTAAATCAATATTTGGAACACGGCGTTCCATGTCTTCAAATCCATCTCCGTATGCTTCTTCATAAGGAACATAAACCATCTCGCTCTTTGAACTGGTTTCTTCGATAATCTTTTTGGCAAGACCGTTAATTGAAATCTCAAAATTGTTTCCGATATTGATTACTTTACCAATCGTGTTTTCTGCAAAAGCGATAGCTATGACGGCATCAACAACGTCATAAACGTGCGCGAAACAACGCGTTTGGTTGCCATCTCCATAAATTGTAATCGGTTCGTTGGTCAGTGCTGCCTTAACAAAGCGAGGGACAACCATGCCGTAAGCACCAAGTTGTCGAGGTCCTACAGTATTAAAGAATCTAACAATTCTAGTTTCTAACTGCTTTTCAACAAAATAAGCGTAAGCCAGTGACTCATCAATCGCTTTTGCTTCACTATATGACCATCGTAATGTGACTGGGCTTCCAAGAATCCGATCATCGCTCTCTTTTAGTGAATCTGAAATATTCTTTCCATACACTTCGCTACTACTAGTTAGGAAGACGGGAGTTTTTGTTGCATGCGCTGCTTCAAGTACATTCTCGGTTCCACGAATATTCGTTAACAAACTAGCTAGTGGATTATTCACTATATTGAATACGCCGACTGCAGCAGCAAGGTGAAATACGTAGTCGGTATTCTCGATTAACGGCTTTAGAACATTTACATCGAGAATTGAACCCTCGACCAAAGTGAAACTATTAGAGTGGTCAAGATTTGATAAATTTGAAGCTTTACCAGTAGAAAAATTGTCGATGGCGGTGACTGTGTTCCTGTCAGAGATGAGTCGCTCGCATAAATGAGAGCCAATAAACCCAGCCCCGCCAGTTACCAAAATTCGCATTGTCTAAGTCTACTTTATAAACATCTAGGCTATTTGCCTACAAGCCCATTAATTTCGCTTGGCGATCAAAATCCGGAACAGTGTTACGCACCTCATTGAATGTTCCTGTTGCCAATACCTTACCTTTAGATAAATATACAACGATGTCTGCATTTCGAACCGTTGATAATCGATGGGCAATCATCACAACAGTTGTTGATCCGCGGAGCGCATGAATAGCATCAGAAATACTTGCCTCAGTTTCTCCATCAAGAGAACTTGTTGCCTCGTCAAGAACCAACAAATGTGGGTGTGTAAACATTGCTCGTGCAATTCCAAGACGCTGGCGTTGGCCACCGCTGATTTTAGCTCCTCGTTCGCCTACTTGTGTATCTAGACCTTTAGGTAGATTCAAAACAAAATCATCCAGGTGCGCAACTTTCAAAGCGCTCATAATTAACTCGTCGGTGGCTTCTTCTGCCGGATACCCTAGGGCAACGTTCTCACGTATAGTACCGGCGGAAATAACGACATCTTGAGGGACATAGGAGACTGCTCCCGGCCACTTTGCAACCGCCAGCAGAGGCGATAAGCCCGAAATTAAAACATTTCCCTTGTCAGGATTAAGTACACCCAATAAAACATCGATAATCGTTGTCTTACCTGCGCCAGATGGACCAACAAATGCAACTGATGCACCTGATGGGATTGTGAGAGTGATATCAGAAATTGCCGGGTTAGGTTTGTTTGGATAAGTCAGAGTAACGTTTGTAACTTTTATTTCGGATTCAAAGCCCTCATGAACAATATCTACGGTGTCATCGACATTCTCAATCATGGGGGAATTGCCAAGTACGTCAATAAGGTCGAGTGTCGGGGATGCTTGGCCAAGGCTCCCACGAATTATAATCGACCCTTGTTGAACTCTTAATACAGCAGGTGCAATCCGAGTACCTGCGGCCAAAAAGATTGCTAATGTGGCAACGGCATGTGTCGCATCTTGCAAAATAAACTGTGCAGCACCTATTAGAAGAGCCCCTAACACGACAGCTGTCTCTATGACATATTTACTTACATAGGGCAAGAAACTAATTTCAGCCGACGTGTCCGCTAACGCAAATCGCAACTTACCGATTTCCCGCGCGTAATAATCACGGCGATTTCGTACAACAGATTCCCTGTATGATCCAAAAACTTCAACGATCTTCTCGTTGCTAGTGATATTTAGCTCCGAACTTTTGGTTCCTAGGGCGCCAGCACGAACATGCATAAAACGGTATAAGAAGTATCCAATTAAAGAAAAAATGGCAAACGTGCCGATAGCAGTGGTGGGGTCAACCACAAAGAGACCGATTGCCATGATTAGAAGAAGAGATAAATCAGAAACTAGGACCACTGCAGTAGCAAGGACTTGTAAAACTATTAATTCCACGCCTCTGGTTACGGCATAGAGTGTTTCTTGTGTGGTTTTAGCTTGAACTGTGAGCAAAGGTTGGGCGAGTAACCGTGAGATAAGATTTGCAGAAACCATGGCGCCGCGTCGGCTTAAAAAAAACAAAATACGACGCGTAAAGAAGATAGATAGAACCGTTCTTCCTACCAAAAGGAGTACTGCGCCGGCACCAAGGATTGTGGCTTGCGTTTGAAATGTCGATTCAGAAATATGCAAGACCCGAAGAGCCGAACTCACTCTGTCACCTGGTTGATTTGATTGCAAGCCCGTTACCGATAACGCACCTAATAACCCAATCGCAACTACCCCTAGGAGATCAAGTGCGCCCAAACAAATCTGCAAGATTGCAACTGCTATGACTTTCCTTTGGTCACCGCGGGAAAGAACTTGCATTGATCTGGCAATCGCACTTTGCCGCCAGCGGTTTAATGGGTTTCTCAAAGATGCACGATTCGCCGGTACTCAATTGTGATCATAATGCACACCTTATCAAACTGACCAGTCACCGTTATTCCAAAGTTGTAGGTACTACTCTAATGTCATGCGCTTATACGTGGCAGGGATCAATGGGATGGTCGGTTCCTCTATTGCCCTTGAGGCCAGGAGTCAAGGAATTGAGGTATTTGGTAAATCATCTTTGGAACTAAATTTTACAGATCGCAAAGCTGTATTTGAAGAACTAGAGCGTAGCCAGCCAGACTTCCTCATAATCGCAGCAGCTAAAGTAGGTGGAATCGCTGCAAACTCATCTTTTCCGGTGGATTTTCTTTCAATCAATTTGCAAATTCAAACTAATTTAATTGATGCAGCACATTCTGCAAACGTTAGTAAAGTTCTCTTTCTTGGATCCTCTTGTATCTATCCGAAATTTGCACCTCAACCAATCCCGGAGTCCGCGCTGTTAACTGGTGAGTTAGAGCCCACGAATGAGTCATATGCCATAGCAAAGATTGCTGGGCTGAAACTGGTTGAGGCGTATCGACGGCAATTTGGACACCATTGGATATCTGCAATGCCAACAAACCTTTATGGGCCAAGAGATAACTTTGATTTACAGACCGCCCATGTCTTACCAGCGCTTATCCACCGCTTTCATAACGCCAAAGTCAATCGCATAAATAAGGTTGAGATATGGGGAAATGGATCACCACTTCGAGAGTTCCTCCATGTAACTGACCTAGCACGCGCATCTCTAGTTTTACTAAACCAATACGATGACTCGGTTGCAATAAATATCGGAAGTGGTCAAGAAACAACGATCAAAAACCTCGCAACCATGATCTCCAAAGTAGTTGGTTTTACTGGTGAAATCGTTTTCAATACTAATTACCCAAATGGCACCCCTCGGAAACTGCTGGACAGCACTCGAATATCAAAATTGGGTTGGTCGCCGCAGGTCAATCTGGAAGAAGGCATCGCCTCAACCTATGATTGGTTTCAAAAGCAAAAAACAGAGGAGTCGGCTTAATGAAACGTGCCTTAATTACTGGAGTTACTGGGCAAGACGGATCGTATCTTGCGGAATTGCTCCTTGAAAAAGGCTATGAAGTACATGGTGTGATCCGTCGAAGTTCCACTTTTAATACATCTCGCATAGAACACATTTATAAAGATCCACACGAGACAGGCAGTAAATTTCATTTGCATTATGGTGACGTCACTGATGGGGTTGGAATTTCAAATCTCGTACGAGAAATTGAGCCACATGAGATTTACAATCTGGCCGCACAAAGCCACGTGAAAGTCTCTTTTGAGATGCCCGATTACACTGCTCAAGTTGACGCAGTGGGGACAATCCGGCTACTTGAGGCTATCCGCGCAGCAAAAATCGATACAAAGTTTTATCAAGCATCTACGTCAGAACTTTATGGAAGCACACCTCCTCCCCAGTCAGAGACTTCCCCATTTGCCCCGCAAAGCCCATATGCCGCCGCCAAGTTGTACTCCTATTGGGTAGTTCGTAATTACCGAGATGCTTATGGTCTGCATGCCACAAACGGAATTCTGTTTAACCACGAATCTCCTCGGCGAGGTGAAACCTTCGTTACTAGAAAGATCACTATGGCCGCAGCAAAAATTAAATTAGGAATGCAATCTAGGCTTTATTTGGGCAATCTTGATGCCATTCGTGACTGGGGGTTTGCACCAGAGTATGTCGAAAGCATGTGGCTTATGCTTCAACATGACAAATCCGATGATTATGTGGTGGCGACGGGTATTGGTGCGACTGTTCGTGATTTCTGCGAAGCATCATTCCTTGCGGTTGGCTTGAATTACGAAGATTATATAGAAACGGAATCGCGCTACACACGTCCAACTGAGGTAGATGCATTGATTGGGGACCCATCTAAAGCTCAAAAAATCCTTGGCTGGAAAGCTAAAACTCACTGGAGAAAGCTTGCACAAATTATGGTTGAAAGTGATTTAAAAAAATTTTCTAAGTAGAGGATAAAAAGCAACAGAATTGAGAAAAAACACGAATTATTGAGCTATTGGCGAAATCATTTTTTTAAAGTTCGCCTTAAAATGATTTTAAGCCTAGCAAGTGCTGTCCATGTGTAGCTTGCAAGAAATACAACCGGCCCACCTAATAGATTTCTCCGAATTTTATGTTTCTGATCGTGAACCAAGAAGATCCCCTGGTCAGCACGCCCTCCAGGTTCAATTGAGGCATAAATCTCTGAGACTCGATTGACTTTAGCCTCGCCTATAACTCTAAGAACTAGATCAAAATCAGCTGCAAGCGAGTAGGAAGTATTGAAACCACCCATTTCTTTTAAGATATTTGTACGAAAAATCATTGCTTGATGACAACCGCCTCGGCGATTAAATGCGAAACTCAAACCCGTAATGTTACGGGGGGCGTAGGTATAAAATTTGTCCTGGCCAGTACTTTCAATTTGGTAACCGCCAATTACAACCCCAGCATTATTTTGAGATATCTGGCTGACGCCATGCGCCATGGTTGATGTAGAGGCAAATTTGTCACCAGCATTCATAAACCATGCGAATTCGCCAGAGGCTGCTGCAAGCCCCTCATTCATTGCTTCATATATGCCCGAACCAATTTGTTCTATAAGTAAAATTCTCGATTCAATTCGCTGCAAATCTTTTGCCACTGCTAGCGTTGCGTCGCTGGATGCTCCAATAACTATGACCATCTCCCAATCAAGATATGACTGGTCGAGAAGACTTTGGTGTGTAGATTCAAGTCCTGCCGCGTGGTCTTTAACGATAGTTATGACAGAAACCCTCGCCACATAGCACCTTTCCCTTAATTTAAAATTACTCCAGGCTAGTTTAACAGGACTACCATTCTTACATGAAGCGCGTGATGATAGTTACAAACTCGCTTTCTGGAGGCGGTGCAGAAAGATCTATGAATTTACTCTCCAATGAGCTCACAAAACGCGGTTGGTCTGTTTCTTTGGTTCCAATTAATTCTGGTACGCCGGATCAAGTCGTACCAGAGTGCGATGTGATTCCATTGGAGCGCAAATGGAATGGATCAATTAAGAACACAATTGCTGCTCTTTGGAAGTTCAACAAGGTTATTAGTTCATGGCAACCAGATGTTATCGTTTTGAACTGCGATCTACCTGAATTATTCGGTGCCACACTCTTTGGTAGGCACAATCTTGTGGCACTAGAACACACCAGTAAGCCTTGGGGTCAGCGGAAACTTCTCGGAAAAATTGTTCGTAGAGTCCTAAAATTACGCAAAACAACTTGGGCTGCTGTATCAACTCACTTAACTATTTGGCCAACAAGTGAAAAACCGTTTGCTGTATTACAAAACTCGGTCTTGCTTCCTAATGAAAACAAGACACGATTCACGGAAAGTGAGATTAAACGTCTTATTTTTATCGGAAGATTGAGCCGTGAAAAAAGACCGGAATTAGCTCTCGAAATAGCAAAGATTACAAACTTGGAATTAGTCATAATTGGTGATGGTTTTATGAAAGAAGATCTGGAGAAAAAAGCACGCGATGAATCGATTAAGGCGACTTTCTTAGGATGGATTGAAGACCCTTGGTCAGAAATTCAGCCCGGGGATTTACTTATTGTGACTTCCTCATTTGAGGGTGACGGTCTTATCGTGATTGAAGGCTTGGCGCATAAAATGCCAATGTTGCTTGCAGATATCTCTGATCTGCGGCGATTTGATTTTCCCGAGAAACACTACTGCGAGACACTTGATGACTTCGTTAGCCGGACTACGGAGTTTGGGAACAAACTTGGGCAATTAAGTATTGGGAAAGATGTTGCATCTGCAATCCTTAGGTCAAGATTAATTGGCAAGGTTGGTGATGAATGGATCAAGTTCTTAGAAACAGTATTATAAAGCGATCCTAATGCGTCAGTTGATTTAGAAAATCTTGGTAACGAGTCATTGCATGTGCCAATTTAAAGATTAGGAGGTAGTTTGGCCAAATGGGAGAGACACAAGGCACGCTGAGAATCGCTGGCATTATTCATGAACATCATGGATACCTTTCTCCTGAAATATGGGGAGGATTCGCGATTTATCCAAATTCATTGCGGAAAGGTTTCTCCAAAGTTCTAGATTCACCTGTAACAAATCTTATTCATGCCGGTGATCGAATTCTTAAAGAGTTGCAAATTTCTACGCAAGTTTCAAATTACTCCAAAGTAAAGAGCAGGGTATTGCCTGATATTTTTTATAGTCAAATTCGTTCAGCTTTCTTGAAGTATGACCCTAAGAAGAAAACAATTATTTACCACCACATGAATTCATTTGGGCTTCCACCAGCATGGCTACTCAAGGTCAATCAATATTACAACTTGAAATTAGTTACTTCGATTGTAGATTTCCAGGAGCACGTACTTCCAGAATTCTTAGGAGTAAAAATTTACGAACAACGACAAAGAAACTACGAGATAACACTTGGCTTGGCGAGCCAATTTGTTACGGCTTCACCCTTCCTGGTGGAAAGTGCTAATACCTTTCTAGGAATTGATAAAAAGTTGATAACGGTAGCCCCACTCGGTTGGGATCACATGCCCGAGTTGAGTGCAATTCAGTCTAGGGCGATAGATACTTTAGTAGATATCTCAAAGCCCTTTTTTCTTTTTCCATCGAAAGCTTGGGCACATAAAGGTCACATAGAACTAATTTCATCATTTGAAGGTCTTGGAAAGGAAATGAATTTAGTTCTTGTTGGAGGGTTGGATGCACAAAAGAAGAGTTTGGAGAGAGCTATTCAAATTACTGGACAAGAGGAATCAATTTCAATTTTGGGTTACCAGAATGAAAGCGATCTTTATGCTCTCATGTATCGTGCTCATGGATTGGTGTTCCCTTCAATATACGAGGGGTTCGGTCTTCCTTATATTGAGGCAGCCAGATTGAGAACCCCGGTTATTGCTTTTGAAAATGAATCTGTTAATCACCTCTTGGGGAAATCAGGAGCTTATTTGCATCCACAAGGTGAATTTGGTCAATTGATTGAATCACTTCCCTTTTCATTACATGATTCAAGAAGGGAGGCAATCATCAATGAGGCATTTAAGAGGACCGAAGAGTTAACTTGGGAAAATACGGCACGAAAAACCCTTGAAATGTACTTAGCGGCATTGCAGTAATACGTAAATCTTCTCGGTACTCGACGTCCTTTACATCAGAATCTATCTTCAGCCTTAAGGAAGCGGCAAGACTCAGAGTATAATCGGAAAATGAAACGGATTACCTTATGCGCGAATTAACTAAATCTATTGCACGCCGAACAACCGATTCTCGTTTCCTCAGAACGTATTTTGTTGGCGACGGCATTGACATCGGTGGAGCACCAGATCCCTTATCTTTATACGCAGACTTCTTTCCTTTAATGAAGTCTGTAAAAGTTTGGGATCTACCTGATGGTGATGCCGAGATAATGGAATCCGTTCTTGGTGAAACATATGACTTTGTCCATAGTTCACACTGTTTGGAACACCTTCACGACCCAGTAGAAGGAATAAAAAATTGGTTCCGAATACTGAAGCCGGGTGGATACCTGATTGTGACAGTACCGGAAGAGGACCTATACGAGCAGGGCACTTTTCCAAGCACTTTTAACTTTGACCATAAATGGACCTTTACCATTAACAAAGAATCAAGTTGGTCACCAAAATCAATTAATGTCTTAGAGATGTTGTCTGGATTGGGCTCAGCCGCCGATATTAGGCTAATTGCCGCAGAGGACCGGCTATACCGCTACTCGCTTCCCAGGTTTGATCAGACTTCCACCCCTATCGCAGAGTCTGCAATTGAATTCATTATCAGAAAACGCCTACCGATAGAAGTTGAATCAGGAGGAAGAATTCTAGGAAAGGACCAACCGCCCGCCAACCTTCGGGTTTATTACAATCAATATGGAATAGATTATGCAAGCATGAAAGCGGCAAATTTTGGCGCACCTCCTTTTAGAGATGAGAGCGATTTATGAGCAAGGACTATTTTGATTCGTATTTCAATGAAGCTCAAAAGGTAGCCTCAAATCTTCAATTGCAGTCGACATTACTTTCAGATATTGGTTCCACCCTTTGTTTGGCGATTCAGAAGGGGCATACTGTCTACTGGATGGGAAATGGTGGATCCGCCTCAGATGCTCAACACTTGGCAGCAGAATTGGTTGGAAGATTCGAACGAAACCGTGCGCCTATTGCAAGTGTTGCCCTTACCACTGATAGCTCAATCTTGACGGCGGTAGGAAATGATTTTGGTTTTGATAAGATTTTTATCAGACAGATTGAGGCTTTGGGCCGACCAGGAGATGTATGTGTTGGGATCACAACATCGGGGAGAAGCCAGAACGTAATAATTGCACTCGAAAAAGCAAAGTCCATGGGGCTCATAACGGTCGCATTGGTTGGCTCGTTTATTGAATTAATTAGTCCTGTGGCAGATTTTGTAATTTCAGTGCCAAGTCTGAAAACATGTCACATTCAGGAATCACACATCACCATTGGCCAAGCCCTGTGTGGTTTTATTGAAACCACAGTTTATGGATGAGCGAAGTGTATGAGCTGGCATATAGCAAGGTCTTTTCAGCTGAGAAACCTTTACTAATTTTGGACCGTGACTCAACAATCATCGAAGACTTCGTCTATACCTGGAAAAGGGAAGATTTGCACTTTATTCCTGGAGCACTGGATTCAATTAGATTTGCGGCAGAAAACAATTTCTCTGTTGCATTGGCCACAAACCAAAGTGGTTTAGGGCGTGGATATTTTTCTTTTGATGACTACCGTGAATTCTCAAATCTTTTAGTGGATAAGGTCATCAATAGTGGTGGAAGAATCGACTTCATTGCTACATGTCCACATTTACCGAGTGACGCTTGCAACTGCCGTAAACCAAAACCCGGATTAGTGAATTCGGTTCTGGAAAAATTTAGAGTACCAAAAAGGCAAGCACTGCTTATGGGTAATGCCGAAACTGACGTCCAAGCTGGCAAATCTGCCGGGGTCGCTTCCTTCTTATCCACAGGTATCGGAATAAAGGAACAGATTAGTGAATGGTTAAAACAAAATGATAACCACTAAGACCCCACTGCGAGTTTCATTCATTGGTGGTGGAACAGACTACCCTTCATTTTTCAATCAAACCGACGGATGCGTTGTTGGAAGTACAGTTGATTTGAATGTTTACGTGACTATCCTCCAACTTCCTCTTTTTGCAAGAGAAAAGTTTCGTTTCACATATAGAAAAACAGAGAGTGTTGACAGCATCGACGACATGAAACACCCTGTGACTAGAGAACTTATTAAGTATTTTCGTTGGGATACTCCTCTAAATATTGCCACAATGGCTGATGTACCTGGAAGTTCCGGCCTGGGCAGTTCTTCATCATTTACAGTTGGTCTTGCGTTGGCATTAAAGAAGTTTGAATTCCAGACTAGTGTGGATCCAAAATTCTTGGCGGAAACTGCCGTACATATTGAACGGGGAATTCTCCAGGAGCCCGGCGGGCTACAAGATCAGTACCATGCTTCTTTTGGTGGATTTAGGAGTTATAGCTTTAGTAAATCAGGAGTTACTGTTGGAAAAAAACTCTTAACAGGAGGGCAATTAGATCAGCTCTCACGATATTTCACACTCGTTTCAGTTGGGCAGGGTAGGGATTCATCTCAATTAGCGGAAGCTACATCCAGAGCTAGCTCTACAGAAAAATTTCAAGAACTTTTGGCACTTAGAGATTTAAGTCGAAATCTTTCTCACTTATTGCAGAAACCCCAACAGATTTCAAATATAGCATTAACACTCTTTGATGCCATTGAGGAGGGTTGGAAGATAAAACGGAAATTCGATGATTCTATTGCCCCAAGCAATGTACTTGAGGCAATCAATACTGGTAAACGTGCGGGTGCAATTACCGCAAAGCTCTGTGGAGCGGGGGCTTCAGGGTTTTTGCTTTTTGGTCACAAACCAGAAGACCAAGAGCAAATTATTAACGCCTTTCCGAACAAGTATGGATTCCCAGCGATTTTTACAGATAGTGGAGGTAAAGTTATTCTTGATTCTAGTTCAGATTAGAGGTCGCTTTAAAGAGAATATTCAATACTAGAAACCTAAAACAGCAAGAGTTTGGAAATGAGGCATATCAGGTCTTTCTTATCCTCCTTCAGGAGGATTTATCACGAACCTTCTATGTCAATGGTAAGACTCTAACATTGAAACTAAAACAATTGCGAAATTTGATATAACTAAGGTTTAGACTGCCCAAGTGAAATCCGTGACGAATCTCCCGTTGGTGTCAATTGGAATTCCTCTCTACAATTCGGAGAAAACCCTTAGATACGCACTCGATTCACTGTTAAGTCAGACATATTCAAACATCGAATTCATTATTTCCGACAACTGCTCAACAGATTCGACGGCTAGCATTTGCAAAGAATATCAAGAAGTTGATAAGAGAATAATTTTCCACCAGCAAAAATCGAATATTGGGCCGACAGAGAATTTTGACTTTGTGCTAGGACAGTCAACTGGAGAATTCTTTATGTGGGCAGCTGGAGATGATTACCGGTCTCCGAACTATGTCGAAGTAAATCTAAGTTACTTGCTAATTAACTCATACTGCGTAGCCTCAACCTCGCCGAATATTCATCAAGACCAAGAGTACGAGACAAGAAACCTCGTGACTTATGCGCTCGAGGGCGCAAGAACCATGCGATTCAAATCATTCTTCCAACTCCCAGGTGCTTCTCATGGAATTTTCTATTCACTCATGAGAACGAAAGTAATTAAATCTTGCCCCTATGTATCTAGTAAAGTTTTCTGGGGTTGGGATTGGACCATCATATTATTTTTAGCAAACTTCGGATCGGTTCATCGTTCTACTGAAGGATTAACAATTTTCGGTGCGGGTGGTGTGAGTCGCACTGGTGACGTATATAAATCATTGGGTCTCCATGGAATATGGCGATTATTCCCGTTCACCCGATTCAACAAAATAGTATTTAAGTTGACTGAAAATTGGCCTAGAAAAGAAAGAGCTTATGTCGCTTATCTTCTTATTGGTTTGAACTTGAAAACTCTCTTAAAAAGCAATCGGATAACCTTGGTAGTTTTCTTTTACTTGAAGAAACTATTTTCTTTTGCAAGAAGCATCTAAGAAAGAGGGTTCATAATACTTATTTGGAGAAGAACAGCAATTTTATTCGAACGAAGCTACAATCTGAATCGACTGCTCGATCCGCTTCAAAAATACTATCGGTCTACTCGATAATCTTGAAGCTATGCGATGCGAGTCAATATTCCGTCGCGGCATTCCCCCAAGAGACTTCTCCGCGCCCACCGCGGATCAAGCTCAAAATTTGGATGATTCGTCAAGAATTCCTGCGTAGCAGTGTAAGGATTATTGCCCCTACCCCAAGGTCTATCAAGGTAATAATTCTCTGGCATTTCTTCGACAATAGTATCCGCGACTATTACGGTGCTTCCGATGGGTATTAATGGCGCGAGGGCCTCAAGTTCGCGTAAAACATGTTCATGAGAATGGTTGCTGTCGAGGACAAGCAGGCATGGCTGGCTCACATGCTCTAGAAACTTTTTGACACGGATTATTGCTGTATCAGACGTTGAGTCGCACTCTGACAACTCAATCTGTCCATCATTAGTCCATCGCCCAAGTGACTCAATGGCATGCGGAAGTATTTGAATATCTAGTCCAAGAACCCTTGGTTGAACACCAGCCATTGACATTAATGTCGCGGAGAGTACCAAACTGCCCCCTCGAGCAACTCCAGTT
>ERZ1292640.889-Hain-H43-02um-R1-889-length-24847-cov-9_pt2 | contig 17325 bp, 8 predicted proteins | sample MGYA00564404_ERZ1292640 | MGnify/ENA primary metagenome ERZ1292640 (study PRJEB36523, sample SAMEA6512636) | groundwater metagenome | collected 2019-01-08 | study: AquaDiva: Metagenomics assemblies of 32 groundwater samples
AGTACTTCATCGAGCACCGCGGCGCCACCATTTCGAGAGACGAACTGCTCCACGAGGTGTGGGGCTACAGCGCCATGCCCTCGACCCGCACCGTCGACGTCCATGTCGCGTGGCTGCGGCAGAAGCTCGAAACCAATCCGCGCGTCCCGCAGTTCATCCTCACCGTGCACGGGCTCGGGTATAAGTTCGCGGGGTGAGGTCAAGTGGCTGACAGGAGATCAAGAGATCAGGAGTAACTCGTTATCTCCTGATCTCTTGTTTGTCTTACGTCTCGTCTCGACGGATCCATTTCGGGACGTCGGGGATCTCGATCGTCGAGAGCGTATCGAGCAGCCGGGCCGGGTCGTCATCGACGATGATGGCGGCCCGGTGCACCGGCTTGATGAATCCGTCCGAGACCGCCTGGTCGATGAAGAAGGCCAGCGGCGTGTAGAAGCCGGCGACGTTCAGCAGGCCGCAGGGCTTGCGGTGCAGCCCGAGCTGGGTCCAGGTAATCGCCTCGAAGAACTCCTCGAACGTGCCGACGCCGCCGGGCATGGCGACAAAGGCATCCGACAGGTCCGCCATCATCGCCTTGCGCGTGTGCATGGAGTCGACAATCCGCAGATCGGTGACGCCGTGATGGGCGACCTCGCGGTCGGCCAGCGCCTGTGGGATGACGCCAATCACTTCCCCGCCGGCCGCCAACGCGGCATCGGCAATCACGCCCATCAGGCCGACGTTGCCGCCGCCGTATACCAGGCCGATGCCACGGTTGGCCAGCAGCGTTCCCATTGTCGCCGCCACCTCCGCATACGCCGGATTGGCGCCGACACTCGATCCGCAGAACACACACAGTCGCTTCATGTCAGGATAGTGACACAGACGCGAGGCTTGCCTTGCCCTGCCGTCAGTCCAGCGGGTATAACAGCCCGACACCCGAATGCCTTTGACTGCTCCGACAGAGTCGGTCACCGCCCTCCTGGAAGACTTGAGCCGCGGCCACGCCGGCGCCCTCGACCGGCTCATGCCGCTCGTCGAGGGCGAGCTGCGCCGGCTCGCGCGCTCGTACATGCGCAAGGAACGAAAGGGCCACACGCTGCAGGCCACCGCCCTCGTGAACGAGGCCTACCTGCGGCTCGCCGGGGAGCGCCGCGTCGCCTGGAAGGGCCGCTCGCACTTCCTGGGAGTCGCCGCGCAAGTGATGCGCCTGATCCTGGTGGACCACGCCCGCCAGCGAAATGCCGCCAAGCGCGGCGGCGGCGCCGTTGCCATGTCAACACTGGCCCTCGATGCCTTCGGCACCACGCGCGCGCCCGCGCTCGTGGCCCTGGACGATGCGCTGGTGGACCTGGCGAAGTTTGACGAACGCAAGGCGCGCCTGGCCGAGCTGCGGTTCTTCGGCGGGCTGACCAACGGCGAGGCCGCGGAGGTGCTCGGCGTCTCGACCGCCACCGCCGAGCGCGACTGGCGCCTGGCGCGGGCCTGGCTGCAACGGCAGCTCGAGTAGCCCATGGCTCCGGGCAGCGACCACTGGCAGGCCATCGAACGCATTTTCGCGGAAGCCGTCACACGCCCTCCCGAACAGCGGGAGGCGTACCTCGTCGAGGCGTGCGGCGATGACGTCGCGCTGCTCACCGAAATCCAGGCGCTGCTGGTCGCCGATCAGCGCAACCAGCGCCTGAGCGGATTGGCCGCGGCCGTGGCCAGCGACTGGCTGAGCGACGGCAGCGCCGGTGACCTCATCGGGCGCGACCTGGGCCCCTACCAGGTGCAATCGAGCCTTGCCGCCGGCGGCATGGGCCATGTCTACGCCGCCCGCGACTCGACGCTCGATCGCCAGGTCGCCATCAAGGTGCTGCCGCTGGCGTTCGCCCGCGATCCGGCGCGCGTCCGGCGATTCGAAAACGAGGCCCGGGTCATCGCCGCGCTCAATCACCCGCACATCGTCACGATCTTCCAGATCGGCAACGTCGACGATCGGCTGTACCTCGCCACCGAGCTGGTTGAGGGTGAGACGCTGCGGGCCCGGATCCGGCGCGGCGCGGTACCGCTCGACGAGGCTCTGGAACTGGCGCTGCAGATCGCCTCGGCGCTGGTCGCGGCGCACGGCGCGGGCATCGTGCATCGCGACCTGAAGCCCGAGAACGTCATGGTGCGGCCCGACGGCTACGTCAAGGTGCTCGACTTCGGCCTCGCCAAGCAGCGCCAGACCGCGATCGAGCTGTCGATGGCGACGCTCACCGGCGCGGTCATGGGGACGGTGGACTACATGTCGCCGGAGCAGGCCCTGGGCCAGGAAGTCGACCATCGCACCGACATCTTCGGCGCCGGTGTGCTGCTGTACGAATTGATCACCGGCACCGTACCGTTTCGGGGCCGCACCGATACCGAGACCCGGGCCAGGCTCGAAAGCGTGTGCGGCGCCTCCCCCGCCGGCGAGGCGGTGGTGCGCCTGGTGCTCCGCGCCTTGTCGAAGGACCCGGAGCAGCGCTTCTCCTCCGCCGTGGAACTGCGCGATGCCCTGCGCCACGCCGCCACGCTGATTGCACCCGCGCCGGCGATAGCCGCCGCTGCTCGCGGTTGGTGGCGCGCGGCCGCCGCGGGCGCTGCGATCACCGTGATCGCTGCAGGCGCGGTGGCGGCGTTGCTGGCCGCCAGGCGGCCGGCCGCGCCGGTCACGCTCGATCCATGGGCCGCCGGCCACGTCGAACAGCTCACCGACGCACCGGGGCCTGAAACGTGGCCGACCCTGGCTGCCGGTGGCCGGGATGTCGTGTATGCGGCGGCGCCCGATGGCGGCGACTTCAACCTGTACCGCCTCGCGGACGGATCGCGGGATCCGATTCTGCTGACGCCGGACTCGCCGGGCGCCGACATTCAGCCCGCGCTGTCGCCCGACGGCGCGCGGGTGGCCTTCCGTTCCGATCGTGACGGTGGCGGCATCTTCGTAATGGAACTGGCCGGCGGCGGTGTGCGCCGCGTGTCTGACATTGGCTACCACCCGGCGTGGTCGCCCGATGGCCGGTCGCTCGCCGTCTCGGGCGTCAGCATGGAGCGCCCCGAGTCGGTGTACCTGCTCAGCGAACTGTGGATTGTCGACGTGGCGACGTCGGGCCGGCGCGCGGTCGCAACACGTGACGCGGTACAGCCGGCATGGTCGCCCTCGGGCCAGTTGATCGCGTTTGCCAGCATTCCCGATGGCGGCAACTGGCAGCGCGACATTTGGGTCGTGCCGGCCGCCGGCGGCCCTGCCGTTCGCGTCACGACCGAGGCCGCCGCCGACTTCTCGCCGGTGTGGACCGCCGGGGGGGCGTCGTTATTCTTCTGCAGCGACCGCGGCGGCGCCATGAACCTCTGGCAGGTCGGCGTGAATGCCGCCAGCGGCGAACCCGCGGGCCGGGCGACACCGGTGACGGTGCCGGCCCGCTACGCCTGCCCGGTGGCGATGGCGGCAGATGGTTCAGCGCTGGCTTTTGTGAGTGCGACGGCGCGCAGCGCGATTGCCCGCGCGCCGTTCGATCCGGTCCGTGGCGAACTGACCGGTCCGCCGGTGGTGCTCACGCCCTTGTCACGAAGCGCCGGGGCGGCCGATGTCTCGCCGGACGGACGACAGGTTGCGTTCGCGAACGAAGGCGATCGCCAGGAGGACATCTACCTGATGAACCTGGATGGCACCGGACTTCGGGCGGTGACCTCCGACGCCGCCAGCGATCGCATGCCGCGCTGGTCGCCCGATGGCCGGCGACTCGCGTTCACGTCCAATCGCAGCGGCAAGTCCGAGATCTGGACCGTGGCTCCAGACGGCGGAGAACTGCGCCAACTGTCGACCGGTCCCGACAACGTCAACGTCAACGTCGGGGTGTTCGCGCCGGACGGCCGCATGTCGGTGCACGAAGGCCCGAACACCTACATCATCAATCCCACACTGCCGTACACCGGCCAGGCCAAAGACGTGCTGCCGTCGTACTCCTTCTCCGGCTACCGCTTCTCGCCCGACCTGCGGTTCCTGTGGGGCTGGCAGCGGCTGGCTGGCGGACCATATCCTGACGGCGTGGTGCGCTACGACATTGCCGGCCGCCGGCACGAGGCGCTCACCAACATCGGTACTGTGCCGTTCCCGCTCGCCGACGGCCGCCGGGTGCTGTTCACCCACATCCGCGAACTGTTCATGCTCGACTCGCAGACGCGCCAGACACGAAAGCTCGACACCCATCGGCTGATCGTCAGCAACGCCGTGCTGTCGCCGGACCAGCGGACGATCGTATTGACCGTCCGCTACGAAGAGTCCGACCTGTGGCGGCTGACGCCGGTCGCCGCCACGGGTCAGTAAGTGGCCTTACCGCCGCCGATGAGGCGGGCGGTGCCGGGGCCGAAGCGGCTTGCGCACCCTGACCTGAACGTCGACGCACTCCAGTTCATCCTGGTCAGCAAAGCGAACCGCCAGGTGGTGCTCACCCGCCGGCAGGCCGCGCGTCTCAAGCAGCAGCACGTAGCTGCGCGACGATCGATCGTAGCGGAACGCGCCTTCCTTCTTGCCCGCGGAGCGCACCGGCCTTTCGACGCCGTCCGGACCCGTGATCGCCGTTGCCGTCACTGGCAGTCGCCGCGACGACACGTTGCGGCCGGACTCGTCGCACACCTTCACGCGGACCATGAGCACGACATTGGGCTCATGCGCCCGACGCGGCGCCTGCTCCTGGCAGAGCGAGTAGACAGGCGACGGCGGTGGCGGAGGTGGCGGCGTCACGACCAGCGTGCCAGACACTGGCTCGGCCACGTAGTTTGCGTGCGTCAGGCTGGCGATCACGAGGTACGAGCCGGCCTCGGTCGGCGGTACCGCGGAACCGTTGTAGCTCACCGCGATCGGTGCCAGCCCCTCGGGCATTGTCGTCACCGTTACTGCCCTCGGGGTGCCGTCGGCGATCTGCGCCAGCGCGCCCAACGAGAGGGTCGCCGTTGCCGGCGTGATGGTGACGACGCCGGCCGTGGACGCCGCGGTGAAGTTCAGCGGATCGGCGGGAACGAATGACGCCGTCACCGTGTGCATGCCGGCCGGCAAGAGCGTTCCTGCCGGCGGATCGTAGGTGATGACGCCGGCCACCGGCTGGCCGCCGGCGGTAGCCGTGGCGTTGAGGACGGAGTCAGCGAGCGGCGTGCCGTAAACGGCGCTGCCGCCGGCGAACGCCAACAATGGGCTGGCCGGCTCGATCTCGAGCGACGCGGGTTCGCTTTCGGCACCGCCGTCCACATCGCGCGCGGTGATGACGTGCGAGCCGGCATCGAAGCCGTCGAGCACGACGGTGAGCGTGGCGACACCGTCGGGCCCGGTGATGGCCGTGCCAACAACGACGCCGTCGACCAGGAACGCGATCGTCCGGCCCGGCATCGGCGCGAAGCCCGCGAAGCGAGTCGCGGTGAACGTGACCTCGCCACCGAAGCCTCCGGTGGCCGCGCCTGTTTCAAGCGCCGGCGGCATGGTCTTGCAGAGGCCGAGTGATCCGGCCACCCACATTCCCAGCACCTCGGCCGCCGTCAACTGGCGGCGCACAATCAGCGCCTCGTCGATGAAACCATTGAAGCCGGTGATGGTCGACGGCACCGGCGGACCTCCCGGCAGCACGGGACCGCCGCCGTACTGGAGGTACGACAAGTCAATGCCGCCGACGCGGAACGGGATCGGCACCGGACCTTCGCCGCCGCCGGTCACCAGGTCCGCGCGATAGGACAAGGCAGCGGACGCCACTCCGTTGAGATACAGCGTGCCGCCCACGTTGTCGCCGTTCTCGAGCGCCAGCGCCACGTGCGTCCAGGTGTTGAAGGGAACGGTCGCCGGCGTCTGCGACCACAGCATGCTGCCAAGGCGAATCCACACTCGGCCAGCGGCATCGACGACCAGCGCGTAGTCGCCGTTGCGACTGAACAGCGTGCCGCCGCCGGCGGTGGGCCGAATCCACATGGCGATGGTGAGCGGCTGTGCGCTGCCGAGGTAGCGGGGCCGCGGCGTGCCCGAGACCTGGGCGAGATGCCCGGTGTTGGCAAACGAGAAGGCCGATGCCGACAGGCCAGGCGCCAGCGTCACGCTCGACCCGGACAGCGCCAGATCCCGCAGCCCCATCAGATCGGTGAAGCCGCCATCGGCGGTCCACCACGACTCGACGTCGGCAGGCGGCGCCATGCACTGGTCCGGCATCACGGCGTAAAGCACCTCGCGCGTCGCCGTCAATCCCGCCACGTTCGCGCTGGTGAGGGTCACGACGTGCACGCCAGGCGTCGAGGTGTCGAGCGCGGTCCCGCTGGGAACACCGCCCGAACAACTGGCAACACCAGACTGCGAATCGGCACACGTGTAGGTCAACGTCACCGGCGTGCCGGCGGCGTAGGGGCCCTGGGCGCTCAGCGCGTCGGTGATCACGGGGGCGGTGAGATCCAACAGGATTGGTGGTGACGATGCGGTGGTCGAATTGCCGGCGCCGTCGGTCAACGAGACGGTAATCGACTGCGGGTTGGCGCCCTCGACCGAGAAGACGTGCGGGCTGTTCGACGACGACAGGGCAATGCCCGAGGTCGCGTCGCTCGTCACGAACGCCTGGGGCACCGGCGCGGAGCGCCAGCCGTTGACGGGCGGCGCTCCGGAGTTGGGCGTACCAAAGACGATCGACGGCGCCGTGCCGTCGACCTTCAACGGTCCGTAAGATGCCGTGGCCTGGTTGCCGGCCAGGTCAACGAAGGTCTCCGATCCCGTCACTGCGGCGCCATCGGCAACGGCCACCTCGCGAACGGGCGCGCCGACCAGGGCCGAGTCGCCGCCATTGCCGGTGAATCGAACGGTCGCGGACCGGTACCAGCCGGCAGGGTTGGCAGACCCGAGTATCTGCGTCGTGACCGACGGCGGCGTGCGGTCGATCAGCACGGTGTGCGAGGCGGAACCAATGTTGCCCGCACGGTCGGTTGCCGCGAACATGACGGTGGTCGACCCCTCGGTGGTCGCCCACTGCGGCTCTGGGCACGTGCCCACGCCTGACAATGTGTCGTCGCAGAATGCCGAGAGGTAAACGTTGGTCTGGTTCCAGCCCGCGTCGTTGGGCAACACGTTCGGCGCCGTGCTCACGCTGGGAGCGGTCATGTCGACGTTCACGGCCGGCGACATCACGGCGATCTCGTTGCCAGCGAGGTCGGCCACCGTGAGAGATGCTCTCAATCCCACGCCCTCACCAGGGATGGCCACCAGGCCTGACGGCACTGCACTCCCCGATCCCGTGTCGCTGGCCGTGAAGGCGTACGACGGTTGCGTCCGGTGCCAGCCGTTGGCGTTGGCCGCCGGGGCCGCGCCGGTCCAGGTCACCGCTGGTGGCGTGGTGTCTCGCCGCACCGTGACAGAGAGGCTGGACGTGCCGCCGATCGACATCGCCGAACAGGTGAAGGTGTGCGTGCCGTCGGTGGTCACCAGCCTGGTCTGGCAACCGGACGTGGACAGGGTCCCGCTGTTGGGGTCGGTGGCGGTGAACGATACGGTGACATCGGAGGCGTACCATCCGTTCATCCCGGTGCCGGTGATGGTGGGGGTGATGACAGGCGCGCTGCTGTCGAGGCGGACGCCGGGCAGGACGTGCACCGCGCCGGCTTGAACGTCTTCGCCTGGCGACCCGATCACGAGCTCGGCCGCGCCGTCACCGTTGAAGTCGCCGGTCACTAGTGCGGCGCCAAACTCGTCGATCACCTCGACAAAGCCGGCGATGCCATCGCTGTCCTGCGACCACTGTTCGCTGCGCCATCCAAGCGGGCTGGCGTTGGCGTCGAAATGCTCGACTGCCGATCCGTACCACACGGTAACGGTTTGACCGATCTCGCCGGGCGCGCCCGCGGCGACGTCATCCATGCCGTCGGCGTTGAAGTCGCCGACCGCCACCGCGGCGCCCAGGTGGGTCAGCTGTCCCCATCCCTCGAACATCTGCGCGCCGACGGCGGTGAGGTGACCCGAACCCGCGACGCCGGCATCGTAGCGCTGTCCGTAAAGCACCATGATCGCCCCGGCTGCCAGGTGGTGCGTGGTGACTCCGTCGCTCGTCACGTCTTCACCGGGGATGCCGATGATCAGATCGTCGGCACCGTTGCCGTTGACATCGCCGGCGGCAAGAGCCGCGCCGAACTTATCGTCGAACTCGGCGCCACCGGGCACGTTGTCGTCAATGATGGAATCCTGGGTGATGAACTGATCGCCGTAGCGGAAGTACGGGTTCACGCCGTACGAGCCCTCGGCGTAAAACACCGCGACCGCGCCAGTGGCATCTTCGTCGGGGATGCCGATGGCCAGGTCCGGTCCGCTATAGCCGTCGAAGTTGCCGGCGCCGAGGGCGGCTCCGAAGTGGTCGCCAACCTCTTTGCCGCCATCGACGTTCGGCGAGTTCTGGTCGAAGTAATCCCATCGCAGGTCACCATCGCCGTAGGCGGTGCGATAGATCACCCTGACGAAGCCGTGTTCGGGGACGGCCAACTCGCAGTTGAGGATGTCGATCACCGGGCACTGGGCGTCGGTGCCGCCACCCGGCGCACCGATGGCGAGATCGTCGTAGCCGTTGCTGTCGAAATCGGCCGCCGCCAGCGCGGCGCCGAACTCGTCGCCTTCTTTGGCGCCGCCACCGCCGCCGCCCCCGCCGGCGATGTGGCGCGGGCTGGTGACATCGAGACCAGCCGAGTTGCCCCAGAAGATATAGACCTTGCCGAAGCCCTCGTCGTCCTCCGCCGCGGATCCCCAATGCGGCGCGCCGACGGCGAGATCCGCGAAACCGTCGTTGTTGAAGTCGCCCGCGGCCAGCGCGCTGCCGAAGGCGTCGCGCACGGTGGCGGGGCTGATGTCGGCCGAACGGATCCACTGGTTGCGAACGGCGCCGGCGCCAGCCGGCGATCCGTACAGGATGTGCACGGCCCCGCGCCCGTAGAAGGCGGCGTACAGGTCCTCGTTCAGGCCGATGTAGGAGGCGTCCTCGTTCGGCACGCCGATTACCAGGTCGTCGAAGCCATCGGCGTCGAAATCGCCGCGCGCCACCGCGGCCCCGAACCGATCGCCCGGCGTGCCGGAACCGCCGGGGCTTCCCGAAAGCGGCACGGGAACCCCGGGCAAGCCGCCGGTGCCCTGTTCCCACACGACGGCGCCCCACCCCTGCAGGCCGTCAGCCTGGGCCTGAACCCGCCAGACCGCGGCGACCACGGCGACACAGACCAGCACCTTCCAGATTGATTTGGACACGTCGGCACTCCCTTATTGACCTGGCCGAAACGGCCATCCAATTGGTAGAGCGCAAACGGGGGCGTGAAACCATCACGCCCGGGCTAGATTTTCAGGATCAGTCCAGTTGCCGGCCGGCCGGTGGCGCGCCGGACGGCGTCCAGGTAGGTCGAGACCTGGCGGACGTAGGCGTCCTGCGCCGTGGCAATCTCGATGTCGGTCTTGAAGTCGATCACCATCCAGCCGCTATCGGTCTCGTAGGCCAGGTCGATCTGCCCATCCACCATCTGCGGCACCCCACTGCCATCGTCCGTGCGCAACGACACCGGGGCTTCGCGCCAGACCCGGCGGCCCGCGGCTTCGGCGGCGCGAGCCTCGGCCATGCGGGGGTGCTTCAACACGTTCACGGCAATCACCCGCGCCGATGCCTGCTCCTCGTCGCCGGCGCCAAGCAGCTTGGCGTGGAGCGCGGCCAGCTCTTCGACGTCGCCGGCCTTCGCGGTCAGCGGAACCGATGCCAGCAACGCGTGAACTAGCGTGCCGAATCGTTTGCCAGAGGGACGCTGGGACTTGACCGCCGCATCTTCGATAAGCACCCGAGCGCTTTCGAGATTCTGCGTCATCTGTGTCATCTGCGGCCCTGGTGTTTCGTCCTGCGTCATCTGTGTCATCTGCGGCCCTGGTGTGGCCTCTTTCATCTGCGTCGGGGTAGTCACAATCATCGACGGGGCCGAGCCCTGCGCCTGTACCGCAGCGCGACGCTCACGCCACTGGTCGTAGCGGGCGCGGTCGGCGGCTACGTCGCCGGGGTCGGCGTCTCTGGAGATGAGATCGTCGCGCCGCAGTCCACGCGGATCGTCAGCCGGCACGTCCAGCAGGACGGGATCCCACCACACCACCGAATAGGCCGCCTTCGATTCCGGATCGATCAACTCGTAGGTGCCGGGACGCACCGTCGAGGCATCGGGCTGCTGCCCGTCGGGCCGGGCGTCGGGCAGCACCGTGTCCTTGCCCTTGAAGAGCGGCACGCCGCGCGCCGGCGACGGCGACTGCCGCTGTTCCTTCGGCGGATAGAGCGCGCGATTGAGTGGCTTGACCCAGCCCTTCTGGTATGGCCCATCGCCGACCGCGGGCACGACCAGCACGTCGCGCGCGCGGGTCGCGGCGACGTACGCCAGTCGAACGCCCTCGGCTTCGTCGCGCGCCGCTTCCTCGTCGTTGTGATCCAGCAAATCCTGCGGCGACCAGCCGCCAATCGACACTGCGCACAGCCCCTTCGCCGAATCGAGGTATCGCGACGCCTTTTCCTGACTCAACTTGCAGCCGATGTCGGCCAGGATGACCACCGGGAACTCGAGGCCCTTGGCCTTGTGCACCGTCATCAGGCGCACGCCTTCGCTGCCTTCCTCGAGAATCGGCGCCTCCGGCGCGTCGGCCCGGCCCGATGCGTCGTGCAGGGTGTCGACGAAACCACGGAACGACAGGCCGCCTTCCATCTCGTATCGCCGCGCCATGTCGGCGATGTGCAGCACGTTGGCCAGCACCTGCTCACCGCCGCGCCAGAGTATGAAACCGGCATGCGCGCGCGTGATGGCAATCAACCGGCCCAGCGTGTCGGCAACAGGACGATGGTTGCGGGCGGCGTGCAACTCGCGGAGCTGGCCGAGCGCAAGAACGACCGGCTGCAGTCGATCGGGCAACCCCTCGGGCACCCGATACGGATGAAACACCCGGGCCGCGGCGTGGTACTCCAGCAGCTCCTCTTCGCCGATCGCAAACAGCGGTCCGTGCAGTGTCGCATAGACCGACAGCTCGTCTTCAGGCCATTCGATGGCCGTCAGCGCGGTGCGAATCGCGTCCACCTCTTCGCGCTCGTGAAAAGTCTTGCCGCCCACCAGCAGGTGCGGAATGCCGCGGGCTTCGAGCGCCTCGACGTAATCGCGCGTGACGTCGCCGCCGTAGTGCATGAAGCGCCGGAACAGCAGGCAGATGTCGCTGGCGACTATGCGGCGGCGACGCTCATCCGCCTTCGCTCGCCCAGCATCCAGCGAGCTACGGCGAGACCTCGCCGTAGCGGCCTCCGGCCGCAAAGGCGGACCCGCCCCACCCGCCCCACCAGCCCGACCAGCCCCACCAGCCCCACCGGCCCCAGTCGTCCACGAGCACTCGGGCGACAGCAGCCATTTCACGAACTGGGCAATCGCCGGCGGCTGCGAACTGGCCAGTTCCTTCAGCGTGACCTCGCGACGCCCGTACGGCCGCGGCACCGGCAACGCCACCACCGCGGGCTGCTCCGGGTGTTCGGGTCGGCTGGCCAGCAGGTTGACGTAGTCGGCCTGCAGCGCCAGGCGATCGCCGTCCATGTCCTCGCGGAACGCCGCGTTCACGAAATGCTGGATGGCAGGCACGCTGCGGAACGACGTCTGCAGCGTCACCGCAGTCGCCCCGGCCGCTCCCAGCTCCTCGCTGATTCGCCGGTACGCGCCGACGTCCGCGCGCCGGAACCGGTAGATCGACTGCTTGGGGTCGCCGACGATGAACAGGGAGCCGGGGCGAAGCGTGTTCCGTTCGGTGCCGGCCAGCAGCAACAGCAGGTCGGCCTGCAGCGGATCGGTGTCCTGGAACTCGTCCACCAGCAACACGCGGAAGCGCTCCCTGAACTGCTTTCTCACCTCCGCATCGTCGTTGACGAGGTCCCGGGCCTTGATCAGGAGATCAAGAAAATCGAGCGCGCCGGCCTCCTGCTTGCGGTCTTCGTAGCGGGCCAGGCAGTCGCGCATCTCTTCATGCAGCAGCGCCGCGAGGTCCGCATTGGCCTGGTCGCGGAACGCGCCGAGATCGACCAGCAGCTGCGCGTGTGCAGACATCGCCTGGTCGCGGGTCACGCCAATCGCGAACGCCGCGCCCGAACCCTTGCGGGGGCGCGCGAAGTCACGGTTGTCGGCAAGCCCGACCAGCGCCGCTTCCCAGCCGTCGTAGATCGACTCGGGGATCATGTCGCCGACCAGGCGGCGCTGCCGCTCGATCTCGGTGCTGGCCACACGCGCGGGCTTGGTGTCGCCCGAGAAGTTGTCGCCCTTCTTCAGGGGACGCGCGGTCATCTCGGCGAAGGTCCGCAACTGATCGCACAGCCCCTTGATGGCGCGGTGGCGGTCGTACGACGGCCGCGACCAGGGCGCGGTATGATCGCGCCACTCGCGCAGCTCGCGGGCGGCGCGGCGCAGGCGCTCAATGGGACCATTGGTTTCTTCATCGTCGGGCCGCCAGCGGACCGGACGCCGGAGGGACCGCCGGACGCCCTCTTGCGGCTTGCCCAACTGGTCGTGCAGCCACGACGTGAAGGCCTCGTCGAACAGGCGGTCAGCCTGCGTTTCGGTCAGGACGTTGAATGCCGGATCGACCCTTGCCTCCACCGGGCGCTCGCGCAGCAGCTCGGCGCAGAAGCCGTGGATGGTACTGACGTGTGCTTCTTCGAAATCGTAGATGGCGCGGGCCAGCAGCGCCGACGCCGCGGTTCCCGGCGCGCGGCGCGCGCGGGCGCGTTCGAGTTCTTCGCGCAGGCGCAGTTTCAGTTCGCCCGCGGCCTTCTCGCTGAAGGTGACGGCGACAATCTCGCCGATGCGCGCGCGCTCGTTCTCGATCAGCGCGACAATGCGGCCGACCAGCTCCGTGGTCTTGCCGGTTCCTGCCGCCGCCTCGACCACCATGGTCTGGTCGAGCTCAGTGGCAATCAGCTCGCGGTTCTCGACTACGCGGCGGCTCATGGCAGCTTCCTCAGCGCATCGAGGTCCGCAAACAGCGCCGCGTCCTTCCGGCGGGTCCGCCGTTCTTCGTCGCGGCCGCACACCATCTGGAAGTCGCACATCGCGCAGGTGTCGGCGGCCGGGCGGGCCGCCAGGCGCCCATGCTCGATCGAGCGATCGATGATCTCGAGGACCTCGACGCCGGTTCGCCGTGATTCACCGAACAGCGGAATCTCGTGATTGGTGAAGTTGCCGAGACTCGTGCAGAAGAACAGCCGGCCGGCGACGACCGACTCGCCGGGCATGATTGATTCGAGCGCCAGGCCGTAAAGAATTGGCTGGAGCACGCGGCCGCCATCGACCATGGTCTGGCCGCTCCTGGTGCGGTTGCGGCCGGTTTTGTAGTCGGTCACGCGCAGCAGCCGGGTCTGGCGATGGCGTTCGATCAGGTCGACCGAGCCGCGCAGAAGGAAGCGGTTGTCGACGAGCGCCGGCGCGGGCGAGCTGTGTTCGTCGCGATCCACTGTGTCGGCAAGGCCGAAGGCAAACTCGAACCGTTCGGGCGTCCACTCGGCGCCCTCTTCCACCAGCAACTCGAGCCAGTGCTTCAGGTCGCGGCTCATTGCGGCAATCTCGTCGGTCCAGACGCGGTCGATCGCCGGGACCAGCTCGTCACGCTCCTTGCGGCCAACCTCGGCGATGGTGTCGTCGAGATGCCGTTGTGCAGCCGGCAGCGAGGCTTCCACCAGGGGCAGCAGACCGGCGGCCCGCAGCTTCTTGAGCGTGGCGGCCTGGAACATATGGATCAGGCTGCCGCGGGTCAGCGGATCCAGTTGCTGCAACGGTGCGGGCACCTCCAGGGGCGACAGGCGGTAGACCGCCGCCAGGAGGAACTGGTACGGGCAGACCGAGAATCGCTGCAAGGCCGTCAGCGAGTACGGCCGCGCTCCGAGCCGCTGCGCGGCCAGGGCCGGGCCCGTCGTGGCCGCGACGTTGCGGACCAGCCCGTCAGCCACTTCCCATTGCTTGCGGTGCCAGCGCAGCCAGCGCGAGGTGAGCGAGCGCTGCAATTCGGGGCTCAGCTCGTAGAGATAGCGTGCCCGGCCCTTGACCTCGCCGGATCCGGCCGTGAGCAGCCGGCCCATGGTGGCAAGGTCGTGCTCGAAGTCGTCGATCGCCACTTCTGGATCGCGTGGCGCCGGCCAGGCCAGGGTCGACGCTCCGGCCTGAAAGGCGCGCGTGCCCAGGCTGGCCGCCGGCGGAATGACGCCTTCGACGGCGCGCACGAGATCGAGAACGTAAAACGACGGCACGCGCGGGCGCGATTCGTTGAGCTCGATGCGGGGGAACGACACGTACAGCCGTTCCGACGCCGCACCCACGGCCAGCGTCAACTGCAGTCGTTCGTCGGCGGCGCGGGTGGTCTGCGTGGCCAGCGACACGCCGGTGGCCGGACGACGGTCGTCGGGCAGCAGAGCGTCTTCGCGAATCTTCTGCGGGAACATGCGCTCGGCCAGGCCCGGCACGAACACCACGCGGAACGATCTGCCGCGCGCCGAGTGCGGGGTGCCCACGAACACGCGGCCATGCCGCCGCCGCGGCGGTTCGTGGGTCAGCGTCGACAGGCGCGGCGTCAACACGTCGCGCACCTCCCGCAGCCGCACGGGACCAATCGCCGAGAGCGGCGCCAGTTCCTGCAACATGCGCAGCACTCGCGCGGGTTGCGCGATGACGCGGGGCGCCAGCCGGCGGATGGCGTCGAGCCACTCGCCCCACAACTGCTCGACCGGCCATTCGGCCATCTCCGCCAGCACCGGCTCGGCAAAGCCGCGCAGCGCGCGCAGTTGCTCCCGGTCGCGGGCCAGGCCCTTGGTCCGTGATGATTCCTGGTCCTCGGAGTTGGCCTCGCGCAACCGGCGATCGTACTCGTGCTCCAGCCCCTGCAGCCGCCGCTGCCAGCGATCGAACCCGCCGATCACCGCGGCTTCAACAATCAGGTCTTCCCATCGCCACGGCGCGCGCAGCGTGCCGGCCACGTCGCGGCTGGTTTCGCCGCGCAGCGTCGCCGCCTGTGCTTCCTCTTCCGGTTGGACGTCCTCGGCGCGATCCGCGGGCGGCAACACTGCTTCCACGATCTCGTCGGCAGGCGGCGACCACTGGTCGGCGTTGCCGGCGTCGTTGAGCGGCACCTGTCCCAGCGACACGTACTCGGCGAACCGCCGCGCCGAAAGCTCTTCGTCGGCGCAGGCGAGCAATGCGAGCAGCGCGCGGCCGGCCGGATCGGGACGCCGGGTGCCGCGGTGAAACCAGGCGGGAATGCCGGCGCGATCGAGCGCGTGTTCCAGTACGCCCAGGTAGGTCTGCGGCGCGCGCAGCAGCACGGCCATCTGGTCGAACGGCACACCGCGCGCGGCTTCCTGCATCAGCCGCCGGGCAATCTCGACCGCTTCGCGGCCCTCGCCGGGGGCCGAGAACAGGGTCACTGAACCGTCTTCGGCGACCGGCGTGGGCGGCTCTGTCGCGAACAGGTTCGCTTGCAGCGCACCGAGTGCTGAAGTGCTCAGGTGCTCGAGTGCTGAAGTGCTTGAGTGCTCAAGTGCTGAAGTGCTGGCGAACGCGGCGAGTGTTCGTGCATCGCCGTGAGGAATCGTCGCGACGACCGATCCGGCAGCCGCGATCAGCGCGCGCGCGAATGCTTCGTCGGCGCTCGAGGTGATCGCGACGTCGAGCAGGACCACCGTGTGATCGGCGAACCGGGCAGGGGTGGCCACGATCTCCGCGGTCGCGGTGGCGAGCATCGTCGCGTAGTCGACGGCGCCGGCCTTCTCCCGTTCGCCAACGGCGCGCTGCAGCAGGGCGCCCAGGTCGGTGCTGGCGGGATGGCTACCAAGGTCTCCCGGGCGCGCGCCCGACATGCGCAGTTCGGCCAGGGTGCGGCTGAGGGCGCGGGGGAAGCCGGGCATGCCGGCCACCGGCTCGAAGTAGTCGAGCTCGTCACGCTTCAACAGGTCGTCGGCGACACGCGCCGCAACCGCCTCGTCGCTGAGCGGGGCGCTCGGCGTCAGGCCACGCCGCGCCAGCGCCGGCACCGCGAGCTTGGCCACGAGTTCAGTGAGACCCACCCGGGTGATACCGAAGGTGGCGCCACGCTCGGCCGCCAGGCCGAGCGCAAACTCGTCGGCGGCAGCGCGGCTGGCGCCGACGATCAGGATGGGAGGCTGAACGGCGTCAAGCCGGGAGCGCGCGCCGGCCAGCCGGACGGCGCTCGAGGCAGAAACGAAGTGAGAGATGGGCGTGGGCACGAGCGTCCGGAGGCTGTCCGAGAATACATCGTCCGGACGCGTCGCCCTACTTGTTGCGCCCCTGCGCCAGGCGGACCCGGAGCAGGTGGTCAGTCACCGCCTTGTCCACGCCGCACACGGACAACCGATAGGCGTCCATCGGCGGCGCGTCCCGGCTGCAACCGAAGGCGTCCAGCAGGCAGAGGCCCTTCGAAACGTCCGGGTCGCAGCCTTTCCCGAGGGGTTCGTAGTTCCGGTTCATCTGCCGGCACAGGCAGCCGAGCAGCTTCTCGTTGTCGATGTTCCGCAGCACGGCTTGGAGCTTCAGCGGCGTCAGGCTCTGGAGTTCGCGGGCGACGCCCTTCTGCCGGTCTGCCTTGATGCGCGCCAGCGGCCGGGAGAGCCAGCCACAGCGATCGATTCTCTCGCCCAGCGCGTCGTAATAGGCATTGGCGCCTTCCTGAATGTAGGTGCACGCCAGTTGTTGCACGCCGAGATCCATCATGCCGTCGGAGCTGCACTCGGTGCCTGACCGCTGCCAGCTCCGGAACTCGCGATTCACCTGCACGTGCAGTGACGCGTATTTCTTGAAGCGTTCGATGGCCTCGTAGCAGCTGTCCCAAAGCTTGTTCCAGGTACGGCCGGTCGTGCGGCCCTCCGGCCAAACCTGTTTGTCGAGCGCGGAGCCGACACAGAACTGGTCGCTCTGGCCGTACGCCTGCCACGCCCGCGACAGCGCCTCGGTGTGATTGGCTGCCGCGGCCTCGGCCTTTTGCCAGCTCTCGAACTGTTTCAACAGGAATTTGTCCGCCTCGGCATCGGTGATGTTGCGCTCGGCGCCGGTTCGTGGATCCACGCCGGAGCCGAGTGATCGCATCACCCGCTTCGTCGCAAGCAAGGCCTGGTTCGTGAAGCGGTACTTGGGGTCGAGGTCGTAGTCCCCCTTGGGGTTTTCTTTCCACGCCGAATACATCGCGGTGACCTCGCCGTCGGCGACGTAGGTCTGGGCGGCGACTGCGCCCTCGTTCATGGCCAGCAGCGACGACTTGACCAGCGCGAACTGGGGCGACATCGTGGTCGCCAGGTTCAGCACCAG
>ERZ1292640.1846-Hain-H43-02um-R1-1846-length-17323-cov-9_pt1 | contig 17323 bp, 12 predicted proteins | sample MGYA00564404_ERZ1292640 | MGnify/ENA primary metagenome ERZ1292640 (study PRJEB36523, sample SAMEA6512636) | groundwater metagenome | collected 2019-01-08 | study: AquaDiva: Metagenomics assemblies of 32 groundwater samples
CCAGCGGAAATGCGCCGGCAACACGAAAGCGGAATACAGCCTGACGTCTGATGGCAAAATGCAAGTAGTCAATCGCTGCAGGATGGAAAGCGGCGAGGTGAACGAGGCGATCGGCAGCGCTAGGCAATTGGGGGCGGCCACATCACCACGGCTTGAGGTTCGCTTCGCTCCGGCGTGGCTTTCGTTCATTCCTCCTGTCTGGGGGGACTACTGGATCATCGACCTCGACGAAGGATATCAACTAGCGGCAGTCAGCGAACCGACCCGGCGATACCTCTGGATACTTTCCCGCAGGCCCAGGATCAATCAAGCCGCATACGACGCGCTAGTGGGGCGACTGATCAAGAAAGGCTACGACGTTCGTAATCTTGAACTCACCAAGCAGGACGACTGAGGACTGCATCAGCGTTTTCAATGAAATATTGTGCTCCCGGTTCATCTTATCGCTGATTGTCAGGCTGCTCACCCGCATCCATCATCGCGTCCGTAGCTCATTTGGATAGAGCACTTGGCTTCGAACCAAGGGGTAGGGAGTTCGAATCTCTCCGGGCGCACCAGTCATACCAAGGGTTGGCGAGATACGAGTGCCCAACGCGACTGGCCACGACAATCGGCGCCAATCTGCGTTGCAGATCAGGCAAATTCCGGCCCGAGCGGGCTCAGCCTGACACCGGGACGCAGCCGGCGGTATGGATAACGGGCGGGATCCGCAAGGTAGTAGCCGGGAGCAAGGACCACGATCACCTCCGCGGCAATCGGCTCGAATTCTGCGCGGTAGTGGCAGGTGCTTTTCAAGGCAAGGATCTTTTGCTTGGCCGGTTCGACGCCCAGATGCCGGAACGGCGCCTGGGCGTATGCCTGCAATCGCTTGCTGGTGACGGCTATGCTGACGCCGCCCACGGTCAGCAGAGCCATTGGGCCGACATCGATCCGCCTCCCGCCGGATACGGCCCCGTCGGACTGGAACTGACCGTTGCCGAGTCGGGCGACGCGAAAGCTGGCCTCGAAGGGAGTCACGCCCTCTGGTCCGGAACGCCCGCCGAGCGCTAGCTTAATCAGCGCCCCCTCGCCGGCAGCGTGTGCGGCGCGCGCCGCATCGGCGTCGCACAGGAGTCCGAGCACCGTATCCCGTGCATCCGCGGCAACCAGCGCCTTCAGCAGGCCGGTGGAATCGGCGCTACCGCCGCAACCCGGATTGTCCTGGGTGTCCGCCATCACCACCGGACGCGTCGCCGTGCGCGCCACCGCGATCGCTCGCGCCACGCCTTCCTCCGGCGTTACCATCACCTCGGCGAAGTTCGCTTCCTGCGTCGTCATCGCGCCCATCAAGTCGTCCGCGGCGCGGTCTGCGGCTTCCTGTGTCCATGCGTGCGCGATGACCGAGGGGCCGCACCAGTACAGGTCCGAGGGAGGGAAGCCCGCGAGATAGGAGAGGTTGATCAGTTCACCCTCGACTACGCGCGAGCTGGCGACCACGCTTTTCGATGGTTCCACCAGCGTGCATTGGCCGTTTAACGGGATCAGGAACGGCGCCTTGCGCAGGGCACGGCCGGCAGGGCGGCCGTGCTCAAGCAGCGCCTCCATCGCCTTGGCCGCATTCTGCCCTGTCTCGATTCGATCGACGTGCGGATAGGTCCGATAGGCGATCATCGCGTCCGACAGTTCCACCATTTGCGGGGTCACGTTGGCATGGTAGTCGAGGCTGACCACCACCGGGATGTCCGGTCCCAAGGCGGCGCGCACGCGTCGCAGCGCTTCGCCTTCGCCGTCCTCGAAATCCTCCGAGACCATCGCGCCGTGCAGGTCCAGATATACTGCATCCACGGGCATCGCCTGGGACAGGCAGCCGACCAGGCTGCCTGTGATGCGCTCGAAGGCATCGCGCGTCACCATGCCACCGGCGCCGCCGCTCGTCCACAGCAGCGGAACCAGGTGGTGGCGCAAGCGCATTTCCTGCATGAAGCCGGCAATCGCAAAGCTATTGCCGCTGAGCCATTTGACCACGTCGGCGCCGTAGACCAGGGGCGGGCGATCGCGGTGAGCCGCAAAGTAGGCGAAATCCGTTTTCGGTTCTACGAAGCAGTTGGTTTCGTGTTGAAAGCCGCCGATTGCGATGCGTGCCATAGAGATGGTCCAGTTAGAGGTGGCAGAACCCGGGATTCAACCCCGGCGTTCCGGGAACCTGCCAAATGCTTGATTAGGCAAACTCAGAGTTTTGTTCCAATTGCGCCGCTGAATTACAGCTCGTGGCGGTCGATGCAAACCTTGCAGGTTTATCTACACGGCTTCTACGCGCCTGGCGCGCGCGACAGAGTGGGCACCACATGCATTTCCGGCACGGTGCTCCGGCCAGGCAACAGCGCCAGGAAGCGCACAGCCTGCGCAAGATCCTCAGGCTGAATCATCCGTGCCCGCTCCTCCGCGCTGTAGACAATAGTTTGTTTTTCCAGCATATCAGTATTGACAGCGCCTGGCATCAACGCGGTGCAACGGATGCCGTTGCGACCCTCCTCGGCCGACACCGACAGGCTGAGCCCGTTCATGCCGTGCTTGGATGCGGTGTATGCGGTGCCGGCGACGCCGGAAACCCGTTTGGCGGACATGGATGAGACGTTGATGATCAACCCGTCCTGTTGCTTGCGCATGGCGGGCAGTGCGGCATGGATCATGTTGAAGGCGCCGGTGAGGTTGGTCTGCATCACCTGATCCCAGTCCTCGCCCGTGAGCGTGCCCAGCTTGCGACCGCGCACGTTCAGCCCGGCGTTGTTGACCAGCACGTCCACCCGCCGGTGGCGCTCGATCAATCCGGAAGCGGCTGCCTCCACCTGCTCGCGCCGGCACACGTCGAGCGCAAGGACTTCCCCGCGCCCCCCGCTGGCGCACACCTCGTCATAGACGTTCCGTAGCATGCGTGCGCGCCGTCCGATCAATACCAGCGATGCGCCCTCCGCGGCGAACATACGCGCCACCGCGCGCCCGATCCCGGACCCGGCGCCCGTAATCCAGACCACTTTTTCTCCGAGTGCCGACATGGCGCTCCTTCGCAATCCATTGCGTCTATCGAGTATTGCCAACCGGCGACTACACCGGTGAACATCCAGGCGTTCAATCGGACGCGATACTGCCGCCTGCAATGTATCAGTGTATGATTAAATGCAAAGCGAATGAGAAGAAAGCCGGATCGGCTGCTCTCGTGATTCCGAAAGTATGGCCTCTGGAGGGGACGGAAATGTCGAAACAAGACGTGATTGGCGCGGTTTCGGTCGAGGAGGTGCGCGCGCATATCGAACACATCACGACGCGCATTCCGTCGCGTCTGGCCGGATCGGAGAACGGGAAGCGCATGGCCGAGTACAGCGCTGCGGCGCTGACCAAGGCCGGGGTGACCGCGTACGTCGCCGAAATACCGGGGCTGGTGAGCTTTCCCGAAAGAGCGGACATGCGGGTGATCGCGCCGATTGAATTCTCGATCGAAGCCAACACGCTTGGGCATAGCGTCCCAACACTTGCCGATGGCATATCGGGCGAACTCATCGACGTCGCCTCTGGCGCGCTCCACGAATACGAGGGTAAAGATGCGACGGGCAAGATCACCTTGTCCGAACTTTCCTACCATCCCGCACGCCACGAGAAGCAGCGCATATCCGCGCTGATGGGCGCGGCGGGTTGCGTGATGATGAATTGGGGACACGACGGTAATACCGCCGTGCCGTTCGGCTCGGTCAAACCCGTGTGGGGCAACCCGACGCCGGACACGTTCAAGACCGAGATGGCGACGCTGCCGTGCGTGGGTATCGCACGCACCGCGGGACTCAAGCTGCGCGAGATGCTCAAGGCAGGCCCGGTTCGCGTATGGTTTCGCGCCAACGTCGAGAACTGCTGGCGCCCGGTACAAACCACGATCGGCGAGATCAAGGGCAGCACCGATGATTTTGTGGTCGTCGGTGGGCACCAGGATTCGTGGTTCGGACCTCAGGCAACCGACAATGCTGCCGGCAACTCCTGCATCCTGGAGCTTGCCCGGGTCTTCAACGCGCACCGCAGCAAGCTCAGGCGCGGACTGGTTTTCGGATTCTGGGCGGCGCACGAAACCGGGACGATGATCGGTTCGTCGACGTTCGTCGATCGCAACTGGGATCGTTTGCGCCAGCATGCGGTTGCGTATCTGCAGATCGACCAGCCCGCCTGCGCCGGTACGACGCGATGGAGCACCGCCTCGAATGCCGAAATGAAGCGTTTTCACCAGTCACTCGAGAAAGGAATGCTGGGCAGCCGGCCCTACGCGTGGCGGCGTGCCGTCAAGACCGGCGACTCTTCCTTTTTCGGGCTCGGTGTTCCGATGCTCGCTGCCCAAGGCGCGTACACGGAGGAAGAACTGAAGGCGTCCGCGCTCGCCAATCTCGGCTGGTGGCATCACTCGGTCGAGAACACCGTCGACAAGCTTGATTTCGCTTATTTGGGTGTGCATATGCAGATGTACGCGGCCTACCTGTGGGAACTGTGTACAGCGGTCGTGCTGCCGTACGAGTTCGCCGGTGTTGCCGACCAGTTCATCGAACGTCTGCAACAGCTCGAGATTGAAGCACCGACGCTCGGCATCGACGGTGCGGTCTCGCGCGCGCGCGCGTTCAAGGCGGCAGCCGAGCGGCTCGATACGGTGGCCGAGCAATGGCGCGCACGCTATGCGAGCGGCGGGACGGCGGACGAGAAGCCGGCGGAGATGCTCAATGAGTGCATGAAGCGACTCTCGCGCACGCTCGTGCCCCTGGCCAGCACGTCGAAGGGCACCTACGGCCACGATCCCTATGGCGATACGCCGCAGGGGACCATGATCCCGTCGCTTTTTGGCGTGGCGCAATTTGCCAAGATGAAGGACGGGGAGGAGCGCTGGATGCTGCAGACGCATCTCACGCGCGCGAGGAATCGGGTGGCCGACGCGCTTGGCGATTGTTGCCGCTTGATCGACGAGACCTTGGCCAGGCTCCAATAAGCGTTGTCCGGGGGATGCCGGTGCGTATCGTCTATCAACTGACCAGCCCGATGGACAAGACGATAGGATCGCAGGAGGTCCTGAGGCGCCAGACCGTTCTGCGCGACTATGCGGCAAAGGACAACGAGGTCGTGGCCGAGCCGACGGCGACGGGCCCGGCGGCGATCGAAAGCGCGCGCGATGCCGCGATCGTCGTGCCGGAACTGATCCGCCTGGCGCCTCTTGCCGAGGAGCGTGGCTTCGATGCGATTATCATCGGCTGTTTCAGCGACCCCGGGATCGACGCGTTGCGCGAGCTGCTGCGAATCCCGGTGATCGGGCCGGGCGCGGCATCCCTGCATCTCGCCGCCCAGCTTGGCACCCGGATCTCGGTGTTGACGCCCGCGGGACGCGGATTGGGTCGCACCGCCGCGCGCATGCGCGGCTTGGGACTCGGCGCCTTGCTGGTCTCCGTTCGCGGCATTGGACTTTCCGTCATGGAACTGGCGCGCCAGGAACCGGGCGCGCTCGACAAGGCTGCAAAGGCAGCCGCTCTCGCGGTCGAACAGGATCAGGCGGATGTTCTCGTGCTCGGGTGCATGAGCATGGCGTTCCTGCCCGGCATCTGCGAGACCTTGAGCGAGCGCGTCGGGGTACCGATAGTCAACCCGGTCATTGCGGCGTTGAAGACCGCCGAAATGATTGCGGGCATGAAGCTGGCGCATAGCAAAATCGCGTATCCGTTGCCGAAGCGGCAGGAGCTTGGCGAAGGACTTGGATAAGTACCGGGAGGCGCAGCCTCGAACAACACAGCCAAAGGAGAAGGCCATGTCAAAATTGAAAACGATCGTCCGCACCGCCATTGTATTGGCGGCAGCCTTCGCTGCCGCGATGCCTGCGCGCGCGGCCCAACCGGGAACACTCGTGTCAGGCGCAAATTTGCCGGCCAACCTGGATCCGCACCAGATATTCGACGTGCCAATGCTGCTCTACGGCCTCAACGTCTACGACAATCTATATCGTTATGAGGACAACCCGCCCGATCTGAAGCCCTGGCTGGCCCAATCGCATACCGTTTCTCCGAACGGCACGACGTGGGAGTTCAAATTGCGCCGGGGCGTGAAATTTCACGATGGAAGCGAGCTCACGGCCGAGGATGTGGTGTACAGCTTCAGGCGCGTGCTGGCCATAGGCAAGGCGCCGGCCGGGGCTTTCAAGCCGGTGCTCAAGCCCGAAAATGTGACTGCGCCGGACAAATACACGGTGCGCTTTGTTTTGGACAAACCCTATGCGCCGTTTCTTTCCGCTGTTCCGATCGTGACGATCGTCAATTCGCGCGTGGTCAAGACGCACGAAACGAACAAGGATTGGGCGGCGGCATGGCTCGCCTCGAATTCGGCCGGCTCCGGCGCCTATCAACTAGATCCGTCCACATACCGATCGCGCGAGCGCGTGGATCTCAAGCGCTCTGCCGGCCATTTTCTCGGCTGGAGCGACAATCCCAAAGCCCCCAATGAAATTCAGATCCTGCCAACACGCGAGACGTCGACGCGCGTGCTCGCGCTTCTGAATGGATCTCTCGATATGACGGACAATTATCTGCCGACCGACCAGGTCGAGCGGATCGAGAAGTCGAAAGCTGCGCACGTCGAAAAAAACACGTCCATGCGTGTCTTCATGCTGCGCATGAACAATAGGAAACCGCCTCTGGACAACATCAATGCGCGCAAGTGCCTTGCGCACGCCTTCAATTACGACGGTTTCATAAAGGAGATCTTGAAAGGGTACGCCGTGCGCAATCCCACGCCGATGCCGAATAACCTGTGGGGTGCGCCCAAGGATGTCGCAGGATACGACTTCGACCTGAAGAAGGCGAAGGCGTATTGCGATAAGGCAAAGGCCGAAGGCGCGCCGATCGATCGGCCGATCCAGATGCACACCCAATCGCAGCTGGAGCAGACCAATCAAGCGGCGCAACTGTTTCAGAGCGATCTGGCGCAGATCGGCGTCAACCTCAAGATTATCAGTGATACGTGGGCCAATATCACGACCAATACGGCCAAGGCGGAGACGACTCCGGACATGTGGGTACACTGGATATCGACCTACTTCGTCGACCCGGAGAACTGGGTGGGGCAGACCTACGACAGTCAATTCCACGGCACATGGAAGGCATCGGCCTGGTACCTCAATCCGAAAGTCGATGAGCTTCTGCGCAAGGCCCGCGTGACACTCACGAAGGCCGATCGGATGTCACTCTACGAGGAAGCGACCCGCCTTATCGTCGCCGACAGCCCCGACATCTGGATCTATAACACCGTCGAACTCATGGGTACGGCCAACCGCGTGAAAGGTTTCCGCTTCACACCAGTCGGTTCGGGTGGCGAGTTTCGGTGGATAAAACTTGATGATTGATCGGCGCAGGGCGCGCGGCCATATTGTTCATTCGATGATGCGCGGCGCAATGGCGGCAATGGACGCTTGGGCGGTTACCAGGTCTGGGCGACCTTAAGGAATGTTCCGCTATATCCTGCGCCGTGTGCTGCTGGCGATCCCGACGCTATTCGGCCTCCTGGCCCTGACCTTTTTCATGATTCGCGTGGTGCCGGCGGATCCGGCTACTGCCCTTGCCGGCGATAGCGCCACGCCTAGCCAAATCGCGGAGATCCGCCGTCAGTATGGCTTCGACCGGCCGCTGCATGAGCAATTCGTCATCTATCTGGGGCAGGCGGCGCGCTTCGATTTCGGCGAAAGCGCGTATTCGCGTCGCCCGGTCGTGCTCGACATAAAGCAGCGATTGCCAGCCACCATGGAACTCACCATGGCGGCGCTCATGCTCGCCACTGTGCTCGGCATCCCGCTGGGGACGATAGCGGCGGTCTACCATAACCGATGGCCCGACATGTTGCTGCGCGTATTCTCGATCGGCGGCGTCGCCATCGCCTCCTTCTGGTTCGCGATCGAGCTCCAGTTGCTTTTCTCCATGCAACTTGATTGGATGCCGCTGCGCGGCCGCTTGAGCAGCGGCCTCAAGCCACCGGCGACGCTGACCGGGTTTTTTCTGCTGGACAGCCTGCTCACGGGCCGTTTCGACGCGTTCCGCGACGCACTGCGCCACCTCGTGCTGCCCGCAGTGACACTTTCGCTCGGCGGCATCGGCACCATATCGAGGTTCACCCGGGCGGGCGTGCTCGATACCTTGCAGAAAGACTTCGTGGTTTATGCACGCGCGCAAGGCGTTCCGAGCCACATTCTCATATGGAAATTCGTGCTCAGGAACTCGGTCGTGGCCGCCATCACGCAGATCGGCCTGCTGTTCGGCTGGCTCATTTCCGGCGCCGTCGTGGTCGAAACCATCTTCGACTGGCCCGGCATCGGCTTTTACACCGTGCAGGCCATCCTGACCGCCGATTACAAGGTCATGCTGGCGGTTACGCTGCTGATCGGGGTGATATACGCGGGCGTCAACATCCTGGTCGACCTCGTTCACGCATTGTTCGATCCTCGATTGCGGGAACAGCTCTGATGCTGGTGCTGCGCAAATTCGCCAGGGACAAGCCGGCCATGTTCGGCCTTGTCGTCGTCCTGATCGTAGTGCTGGTGGCAATCTTCGCGCCGCTGCTGGCGCCCTATCCGGAAGACGTCTCGGCCGCGCATCTGCTGCGGCGGCTCAAAGCGCCGAGCTGGTCTTTTCCTTTTGGCACCGACAATCTGGGGCGCGACATCTTCTCGCGGGTCATTCTCGGTGCACGCGGTACGCTCAAGGTCGCACTGATGGTGGTTGGTTTGTCGCTGCTCATCGGAGTACCACTCGGGTTGATCGGCGGCTACTATCAAGGATGGGGCGCCGAGGCCATCATGCGCGTCACGGACATGTTCCTGGCGGTGCCGCAATTGGTTCTGGCGCTGGCGCTGGCTCAACTCATGACCCCGAGTCTGGAAAGCGCCATGCTGGCGTTGACGCTGACCTATTGGCCGTTTTTTACGCGCATCGTCTATGCCGAAACCCGGCGGCTCAGATATGCGATGTTCATCGATGCGCTGCGCTGTCTCGGCGCGAGCGGGCCTCGTATCTTGTTTCTGCACATTCTTCCGAACTGCATTTCCCCGATCATCGTGCGCGCTACCATTGGCATGGGGTTCACCATCCTTGTAGCCGCCGTTCTCGGCTTTCTCGGCATGGGCGCGACCCCACCAGAGCCCGACTGGGGGCTGGCCATCTCGGAGAGCCGGCAGTACCTGCCTGATGCGTGGTGGTTTTCCACCTTCCCCGGCTTGGCGATTTTCCTGACGGTGTTGGGGTTCAACATGCTCGGTGACGGGCTGCGCGATATCGTCGATCCCAGATTGAGGCGTTCGCGATGACCGTAGCGCCGCTGCTCGAAGTGCGCAATCTTCGTCTGTCGGTAAGAACCGACGAAGGGATCGCGCAGATCCTCGATCACGTCCAATTGACGCTTGCGCCCGGCCGCATCGTCGGCGTTGTTGGCGAGTCCGGCTGTGGAAAGTCCACACTGGTCAAGGCGATTCTCGGCATCTTGCCCAAGGCAACGAGCGTCGAGAGCGGCCAAATCCTGTTCGAAGGAGAAGATCTTCTGCGGCTGGATGAGCGCGAGCTTACCCGCCGTATCCGCGGCAGCCGTATCGGCTTCATTCCGCAGGATCCGTATCTCGCGCTTAATCCGGTATTCACCATCGGCGACCAGCTTCTTTCCGTCATGCGGCGGCACGCCCCGGTGCCGGCCGGCGGGCCGAGGGGGGGCGCGGCCCTGATGCGCCATCACCGGGCGCGCCTGGTGGAACTGCTGCGGCGGACGCAGATACCCGAGCCCGACGCCGTGCTCGATCGCTATCCGCACCAGTTCTCCGGCGGCCAGCGTCAGCGCTTGATGATTGCCGGGGCCCTTGCGTGCAGTCCGCGTCTCGTGATCGCGGATGAACCGACGACGGCGCTCGATGTCACCACGCAATTGCAGATACTGAATCTGTTGAAATCGCTGGCATCGGAGTTCTCCATTTCGATGTTGTTCGTCACCCACGACTTCGGGGTCGTCGCGCAGCTTTGCGATGACATCACGGTTATGTATGCGGGCCAGACGGTGGAGAGCGGCAACACGCGGACTGTCCTCGCCGATCCGCACCACCCCTATACCCGCGCGCTGCTTGCATGCCATCCGGACCGTGCCAAATCGCTGGTCGGGATTCCGGGGCTCGTGCCCTCACCTCTGCTGCCACCGCCCGGCTGCCGCTTCGCGCCGCGCTGTTCTGATGCGATTGAGGACTGCCGCAGCCGTATCCCCTGCTTTGTCGAAAGCGGGCAACAGCACTCGGTAAACTGCCAACTGGCGCAAGCGGGGCAGGAAGCGGCAGCATGAGCGCCGACAAGCCCATCCTCGAGGCGAACGATCTTGTGGTGCTGCTCGGCGGCGCGACGCGCTGGCTGAGGCCGGTCGTGTTGCCGGTTGCCGCGGTTGCGGGCGTATCGCTGCGGCTGCGCTCGGGTGAGACGCTCGGGCTGGTGGGCGAGTCTGGCTGCGGCAAGACAACGCTTGGCCGTACGCTGCTGGGAATCCAGCGCGAAAGCAGCGGTGAGATTCGAGTGGAAGGGAAGCGGGCAAGCGGACAAACGCCGGAACGTGCACGCGCGCTGCGATCGATGATCCAATACGTGCACCAGGACGCCGGCGCTGCCCTTGACCCGTGGTGGAATGTCGGCCGCATCCTCAGGGAGGGCATGATCATCCAGGGCCTACCTAACGATAAGACACTTCAACAAAAGATCGACAGGATACTCATCGCAGTCGGGCTTGACCCGTCGTTCAAGCCGCGCTATGCGCATGAACTTTCGGGCGGCCAACTCCGTCGCGTGACGCTCGCCCGGATACTGGTGCTTGAGCCGAGAATCATCATTTTGGATGAGCCCACATCGGGACTGGACCTGTCGGTACAGGCGACCGTGCTGAGCCTGCTGGCGGAGATCCGGGCGCGCATGGCCCTGACCTATCTTTTCATCTCCCATGATCTGTCAGTGGTGGAGCGCATGTGCGATCGCGTCGCCATCATGTATCTGGGCCGCATAGTCGAAATTGGAATCTCGGATGCGATATTCTCCTCGCCAAGACATCCCTATACACGCGCTTTACTCGCGGCCGCACCGCGGCTCGATCCGGACAAGCAGCTCGGTGGTGGCATGATCGAGGGCGAACCGCCGAATCCGCGCAATCTGCCCTCTGGCTGCGCCTTTCGCATCCGCTGTCCCTATGCCCTGGCCTCGTGCGCGCAAACCGTTCCAGGCCTCGTTCCGATCGGCGCAGATCACGAAGTCGCATGCCTGCGCTGGCGGGAGTTTGGGTTGAAAGAACCGGTGCGCGCCGCCGAGATCGCGTTGGAAAGCGGAGCGCCATGAGGGCTGCTTATTTCACCACCTATGGCCCGGCGAGGAAGGTACTGCAGATCGGCGAACTTCCCGACCCGAAACCCGGAGCGGGAGAAGTCCGCGTGCGTATCCGGTTTTCCGGGATCAATCCATCTGACTGTAATCGCCGATCCGGGACGCGCGACCGGCCTAACTATCCGCTCATCGTTCCGCATAGCGATGGCTCGGGCGAGATCGACTCCGTCGGTCCGGGTGTCAGCGAGGAGCGTATCGGCGAATCGGTTTGGATCTGGGGTGCCCAACGTGGCAGGGCGTTCGGAACCGCTGCGGAATATGTCGCGCTGCCGTCCCAACAGGCGGTGCCTCTTCCGAAAGGCGTGACGCTCGAAGCCGGTGCGTGCTTCGGCGTTCCGGCCATGACCGCCTATTTCTCGTTATTTGCCGACGGCCCGCTCGCAGATCGCGATGTGCTCGTCACCGGCGGCGCCGGCGCGGTCGGCATCTATGCCGTGCAATTCGCCATGCTTGCGGGCGCCAAGAGCCTCGTGACGACCGTCAGCACCGAAGCAAAGGCGCAAGTCGCCGCCGATGCGGGCGCGCCGGTCATCGTCAATTACAGGTCTGAGGACGTTGCTGCTCGGGTCATGCATGCAACCGGAGGCCGCGGTGTCGATCGCATTTCCGAGGTGGATTTCGGCGGCAACCTGAGGACAACGCTGGCCGTCATGAAGTTCGACTGCGCTATTGGCGCGTACGCGTCGAAGGGGAATCCGGATCCGACGCTGCCCTTCTACCCGCTGCTCTTCAACAATACCGTCGTGCGCTTTATTCAATGTTACGCCATGCCGAAAGACCTGCGTTTGGACGGAGTGCGCGATCTGGCGCGTTGGTGCGAGCAGGGCAGACTCAAGCACCCGGCGAGCAAAGTGCTGCCGCTCGATGAAATCGCCACGGCGCACGAAATGGTGGAGCAGGGTGCCATCGTCGGCAAGGTTCTGCTAAGCCTTTAGTCTGCGCCGTGGAAACATGGGTCCGGCGGCGCCGCCTGAGGCCCAGTTCAAGAACGTAGGGAAAACGTCGGACTCTTGGCGAATCTCCGCGAGGCTGTACGAGTGAGGGCGGGCCGTGAGTGCAGCGTTTAAGTGCCTGAATAACAACTGAAAAGCCGTTTGCCGGTGGTTCAATTCCGCCCTTGGCCACCACTTATTTTCAGGCTCTCCAGACGGAGGGCCGTTTTTGTTTTCCCTCTGGGGAAAACGAAGTGTGATCACCAGCACGTGGTGATCAACTGCCGGATATCGGCCTACGTGCTTGATCCCAAATCCCGGCCATTACCTGATCCGGGCACCGGATTGGAGTTGGTCATTCCCGCTAAACGGCATGTATCGATAGGCCTCGTTACTTAAGTGGGGCCGCCCTTGGCGAGCAGAAGTTGTCAGCCCATTTATTTCCTTTGCGGTGTGATTCCACACGGAGCACTGGGCCCCTGTCGCAAATATGACATTTATCAAACCGAAAATAGCGAAGACGCTTAGTGTCCTGACTGAGGTGTGCGCCAGGCAGCGCGATGGTGGTTCAGTGAAGGTTCACACGACTTTATTTGCGCCAACGCGATGCCTTGGTGCAACAGGCGAAACTGAGTGAAATTTAAAGGGCGCTAGCGAGGGCCATGCTAGAAGGGCGGCTCTGGATCATCCTTGGCGGCGTGCTTTGCACAGCGCTGGTCGCCGCTGACGCTTGGCCGCAGGCGCCGCTGCCCGGAACGCTGCAGCCCGGCCAGATTGAACGCCAGTTCGAAAAATTTCCGGAACCGCGCGCGAAGCCGGCCGAGATCAGGATTCCGGATACCGGCCAGAAACCCCCGGCCAATGCGGACGCTGTCCGATTCGTCCTGAGTCGCCTGACAGTGGATGGGGTTACCGTCTATTCGACCGAGACCTTGCGCTCGGCCTATGAAGCGTTCCTCGGCAAGGAAGTCACCCTCGCAGAGATCTACCGCATCGCCAACGTGCTGAGCACCAGGTACCGCAACGACGGCTTCATTCTCTCCCAGGTGATCGTTCCGGCCCAGGCCGTGGAGGATGGAGCAGTCCGCCTGCAAGCGGTCGAGGGCTACATAGCGAATGTGCGCGTCGAAGGCGAAGACGCCGCTCTTCAAGAGCGTGTAGGAAGGTACGCCGAGAAAATCAGGGCGGCGCGCCCGCTTACTGCCCAAGCCCTGGAGCGTTACCTGCTCTTGGTCAACGACCTGCCCGGAGTGTCTGCGCGCGCCACACTTTCGCCCGCCACAACGGAATCCGGCGCATCGGATCTGGCACTGCGGCTGTCGCGGCGCGTGGTCACCGGCGGCTTGAGCGCGGACAATCGCGGCAGCAGGGCGCAAGGTCCACGACGCTTTTTGGGAGACGTGGACGCGCACTCCGTCTTCGGCGGGCAGTCCCGCACGGGGTTCAAGTTTGTCATGACGGGCGATGAGGAACTGCGTTACTTGTCGTTGACGCACGATCAGCTTATCGGCACCGAGGGCGGCAAGTTCGGGATCGCGGTCAACCTGGTGAAATCCACGCCGGAGGAAAGGTCGATCATCCCGCTCAATCTGGTAACGGATTCGAAAACCGTGACGCTGGCCTACAGCCATCCCGTCATTCGCAGCCGGGAACAGAATCTTTACCTGCGCGGGGCTCTCTCGACCTTCAATAGCAAGACCGAAATTTTCGGCGTGCAAGACACTGATGACCGCGTTCGTCCGCTGCGGCTGGGCTTGACCTATGACCGGAGCGACGCGCTGGGCGGCGTGAACATCGTCGATGCCGAATTCAGTCATGGACTGCGCGCTCTTGGCGCATCGAGCAACGGCGACCCGTTCCTGTCACGGCCGAACGGCAAAGTGGACTTCAGCAAGGTGACACTTTACGCCGCGCGGCTGCAGTCTCTTCCCGCAAACTGGTCGATGCTGGCCGGCGTGAATGCGCAACACGCGCTTACCAATCTACTGGCGTCGGAGCTGTTCGGCTTCGGCGGCGAGCAGTTTGGCCGCGGCTATGACCCGTCGGAGATTCTGGGCGATCACGGCATTGCACTGAAGCTGGAACTGCGCTACGGAGGCACGCTGCCGGCGCAAACGCCGACCTCTTATGCGGCGTACGGCTTCTACGACGTCGGCAAGGTTCGACAACGAACGCCTGTTCCGGGCGTCGATGCCGTCCAATCCGCCGCATCGGCCGGATTGGGCGTCCGGCTGAGCCTCGGGCGGCAGTTGTCGGGTTTCGTTGAGCTTGCGCAGCCCCTGACCAGGATCGTCGGGCAGGAAAACGACCGTAACACCAGAACCTATGTGGGCATTTCGATCCGCTTCTAGCCCGGCAGAATCGGTCGGGCGCAGAGACAATTGAGGGGCACACAACCATGAAGAAACAGTTCGCCAGTGCCGTTTGCGGTCGCTCCGGCCGCGTTCGTCTGCCGTTGAGGCCACTGGTTGCAGCCCTGGTATCCCTCGGGCTCGTCAGCCTGAGCGTGCAGGCCGGCCCTCAAGGCGCCGTAGTGCGTGCCGGCGATGCGCAGGTGCTTGGCAACGGGACTCTAACGCGCGTGGAGCAAAAGAGCGTCCGTGCCGTGATCGACTGGCGCAGTTTCGGCATCGGGGCCGCCGAGCAGGTGCAGTTCCTGCAGCCCTCGGCGCAAGCGGCAATCCTCAATCGCGTCACTGGTGAACAGGCGTCGGTGATCCTCGGCCGGATGGACGCAAACGGACAGGTGCTGTTGATCAACCCGTATGGCATCGTCTTTGGTCATGGCGCGCAGGTCAATGTCGGAAGCCTGATCGCCAGCACCTCCAACATCAGCAACAGCAATTTCATGGCCGGGCGGCTGGTGTTCGATCACCCCGGGAGGCCGGGGGCGGGCATCATCAACGCCGGCGCGATCACGGCGGCCGAAGGCGGATTGGTGGCGCTGGTCGCGCCGCACGTGCGCAATGACGGTTTGATACAGGCACGCCTCGGAAAAGCCGTTCTTGGCGCCGCTGATACCTTCACTATCGATCTATACGGGGATGGACTCGTCAATCTGGCGTTAAGCGATCTGCATGCCGGTCAGCTGCGCGATGCCAACGGCCAGCCGGTCGCAAACCTCGTCACCCACACCGGTCAGATCGATACCGCTGGCGGACAAGCGGTGTTGATCACGGCGGCGACCGCGAAGAACGTGCTCGACAATCTGATCAACATGAGCGGCAGCATCAAGGCCGATACTGCTGTCCAGCAGGGCGGGCGCATTCTGCTCCTGGGTGAAGGCGGCAGGGTGGACGTGAGCGGCTCGCTCTCCGCCCAAGGCCCCGTCGGCGGCCGGATCGAAGTCCTCGGCGGGGGGGTGCATCTCGCCTCTGGCGCCAAGCTCGAGGCGAGCGGCGCCCAGGGCGGCGGCGTGATCCATGTCGGAGGTGCCTACCAGGGTACGGGCGATACCTATCGCGCCCTGCAGACCAGCGTTGACCCGGGAGCGATTCTGAGGGCGAACGCCACCGAGCGCGGCAATGGCGGAGAGGCGATCGTCTGGTCGGATGGGCGGACCGCGTTCTCCGGCGCGATAGAAGCCAGGGGCGGGGCGATGGGGGGCGACGGCGGCAGGATGGAAGTCTCTGGCAAAGGCACTCTCGAATTCCTCGGCAGCGCCGACGCCTCCGCACTCCGGGGGAGGGCGGGCTCCCTTCTCCTCGACCCCGCCTATCTCGATATCGGGCTTGCGGACGCGGCGCTGATCGGCCGCGTGCTTCGCACCGGCACGAGCACCAGCCTGGCGGCCGACATCGACATCAATGTCAACGCGGTGATCGACGGCCGCGGCCGTTATGCCGGCGGCGGGTTGACGATGACTGCCGGCAACAATATCAACGTCAACGACTTCATCGTCACCAACAACGGGGCGATCAACCTGTCTGCGACCGCGGGCACGGTTAACATTCGCGCAGGAAAGGCCGTGTTCGCAGGCGCATCGCCGATCAGCGTGCGCACCGGGGCGTCATTGCACACCGGCCCGCTGGTCACGAGCGGCGCGCTGACCCTGGCTTCGGCCGCCGGGGCCGTTGCGATGGACGCCTTCATCGACGGCAACGCCGGCGCGGTCAGCGTGAGTGCCGGGACGGATGTGAACATCAACCAGCCGGTGCTCAATCTGAGCACTGGGAGCGCGCTCAACGTGACGGCGGGCAACGACATCAACGTGAACGCGCAGATCGACGGGCGCGGTGCGGTGGCGGGCGGGGCGGTGGCGCTGACGGCTGCGCGCAACGTGGGGGTGAACGACTTTATCGTCACCAACAACGGTGCGATCAATATTACCGGCACCGGTGGGAGCGTGAGCGTGGCCGCGGGCAAGGGGCTGTTTGCCGGGACGGGGCCGATCGCGATCAATGCGAAGGGGAACATTACGACGGGTGCGAGCGGCGGCGGTGCGCTCACGCTCGCCTCGAGCGCGGGGGCGGTGGCGGTGAACGGTCTGATCGAGAGCACGACCGGTGCGGTCAATATCGCTGCTGCGACGGATGTGAACGTGAGTCAGCCGATCCTGAGTCTGCAGAGCGGGAATGCGCTCACGGTCAGTGCCGGCAACGACATCAACGTGAACGCGGCGGTGGACGGGCGCGGCGGGGTGGCGGGCGCGGCGGTGACGCTGACTGCGGGGCGCAACCTGAGCGTGAACGACTTCATCCTCACCAACAACGGGGTGATCAGTCTCACCGCCACCAACGGCACAGCGAGCGTTGCCGCGGACAAGGGGTTGTTCTCCGGATCGGCGCCGGTTTCGCTGCAGGCCGCGGGCAACCTGGCGACGGGTGCGGTGAGCGGCGGTTCGCTGAACGCGAGCTCGAGCGCGGGTTCGGTGACACTCAACGGCGTGATCGACAGCGGCACCGGGCGGGTGGATCTGAGTGCCGGGACGGATGTGAACATCAACCAGCCGGTGCTCAATCTGAGCACTGG
>ERZ1292640.1847-Hain-H43-02um-R1-1847-length-17315-cov-7_pt1 | contig 17315 bp, 17 predicted proteins | sample MGYA00564404_ERZ1292640 | MGnify/ENA primary metagenome ERZ1292640 (study PRJEB36523, sample SAMEA6512636) | groundwater metagenome | collected 2019-01-08 | study: AquaDiva: Metagenomics assemblies of 32 groundwater samples
CCTTCGCCCATGTTGCGGCCGTTGGCGGGGTCGGCGTTCTCGCCGTCGAAAGCGGCGATGCGGATTTTGCCGGTGGGGACGAACTTCGGGTCAACGAACTCGCTGATGTTGGCAACGCCTTTCATGCCGTGGGCCGCGTGGGTGAGCGCTATCAGGCCGTGCGTCTTGCCGCCGCCGTAACTGGTGTCGAGGCGGAATATTGCGGCAGCCGCACTGCTGTCGCCGCTCAGACGGGCCATCACGTTGCGCAGCAGGTTCTTGAGGCCCTGCGTGGGGTAGGTGTTGGCGAAAAAACGCTCGGGCTTCTGGTAGTCGTCGGAGGCGATGCCGCGAATGACCTTGGCCAGGTCGGCGGCAAAATCGGCCTCGGCGAGCGTGCCTTTCAGCACGTCTTCACGCGGCTCGCAGTTTTCAAAGACAGTTGGCAAGTTCATACACTGATTTGCATTACCTTCGTCATGAAGGCTGGATTTTGCGCCTTCATGCCTGGAAGTGGAAGATTAAACGTGGAAACGACACCTCTCACGGAAGGACCGGCCCCGAGCGGACTTCGTTCTAGCCCTGACGGGGAGAGACTTCTCGCAACGGGAAATGAATTCAGCAACAGAAACCTTGGTGTGTTCTTGGGGCAGACGGGATCGCCCGAGGTTGTGAACGGGATCAAGCCGCCGGAATGGCCAGGACGGGGCATTTTGTTCCTCGCAGCACGCGCTCCGTCGTGCTGCCGCGGAGCGCGTCCAGAAAACCTTCGGGACCGTCCGTCGCCATCGTTATCAGGTCCGCATTGCACTGCTCGCTCAGCAACAGAATCTGCTCGACCACGTCCCCCGCGCAGGTCACGTTCGCCATGGTCCAGCCGGATTGGAGCGGCATCTCCACGGCCGGCCTGTCCGTCTCCTCCCCCACATAAACGAAGGTGAAATGCACTTTCGGGCAAGCCAAAACCACGGCCAGGGTCACCGCCGCATCGACGGCGCTCTGCGGCGACGGTTTTCGATCGATCGGCACGAGGATGTTCTCCAATCGAATCGCGCCGCTCTCCGCCGAAACGAAGCCCATGACACGGCGTGGAACAAAAAGCGACATGGCGTGAGCGTTTCGGGCGATGGGTTCGGCAATGGCCCTGTTCATCCAACGGGCCAGGCCCTGGCGCTGATGCGTGGCCAGAACGATCAGGTCCGGATCATGATCGGCCACATAACGGACAATGGCTTTGGCTGGATCGTGTCCGATTCTTTGGCTCTTGCGAATCAGCAAGCCGGTTTTTTTCAACGCTTCCCGCGAAGCTCCTTTGGGCAGGATTCCCCACCGGGCCAGGATGGACCGGACACTGGGAAAATCGCTGGAGTGGGTCTCTTCAGACGGTTCATCCACGTGCAGAATGCTCAACTCTGCCCGGCCGGAAAGGGCGATGCGGACGGCATGCGCAAAAGCCACCTCATTGCCAGCCGAAAAATCGGAAGGATGACAAACCTTCTTCAGCCGGAAAAGCTGCCTGGCTTCGCCCTCGAAATCGGAGGCGGCCTGTGCGGTTGGCACGCTCACTGGTTTCACTTTGATTGACTTTGCCTCTCTTGTATTTTCCCTCTGGACCAACCGCCCCAACGGTTGACCTTATGAGAATTTATGTTTGCCGGGCAGGGCGACTTCCGGGAAGGGCAGCGCGCCAAATTCATATTTGGCGGGGCCCAGTTTTATCGTCGAGTTGAGGGCCTGATCCCATTCGATGGTCTGCCCGCTGTAGGCCGATTCGCGGCCCATGATCCCCGTCAGGGTGCTTTCAGCGATGGACCTGGCTTCATTGATCGGTTTGCCGGTGCGAATGCTGCCGATCAAGTTGGTGTGCTCTTGCTGGTAGGGATTAGAGTCCTGGCCGCGAAAACGCCAGTTCTCCCCGCCTTTGACCAGGATGATATTGTGGCAATTGCTGGAACCCTTGGTGCCGACCACCGCTTCCTCGACCTTGCCATCGCAATTATTCATTTGCCGGCATTGGCTGAACATCCGGACACCGTTTTCATACTCGTACTCGACCGCAAAATGGTCGTAAATATGGCCGTAATTCTTATCGGGGCGGGCCTGGCGACCGCCCAGGCCGTAAGCGCGGATCGGGTGACCCTTGAGCACCCAGTTGATGATGTCGAGATTGTGGACGTGTTGTTCGACAATATGGTCTCCGGAAAGCCAGGTAAAATAATTCCAATTGCGGAGCTGCCATTCCATGTCCGTCCAGCCGGGCTGACGTTCGATCACCCAGATGACGCCGCCATTCCAATAAGCGCGGCCATAAAGCATCTCACCGATGGCGCCATCCTGCAGGCGCTTGATGGTTTCGTTATAGCTGAGGAGATGGCGGCGTTGTGTCCCGGCGGAAATGCCCAAACCCTTTTGTCTGGCCAGTTCACCCGCTTCAATCACCAGCCGCACTCCCGGTCCGTCCACCGCGGCTGGTTTTTCGATGAAAGCATGCTTGCCCGCTTCGATGGCGGCGCGCAGATGGAGGGGGCGAAAATGCGGCGGCGTCGCCAGGATGACGTAATTGATCTCGCTGACCGCCAGGAGCTTTTGATAGGCGTCGAAGCCCACGAAACAAAACTCGTCGCCGATGTTGATGCCCAGCTTCTTGAGTTGCTGGCGACAGGTGTTGAGCCGGTCCGCAAAGACATCCGCCAAAGCCACGACCTTGATATTCTTGGTTTCGAGCGGCCCGGTTTGAGCGACGTCCTCCGTGTGATATCCGGCTTGAGGATAAATCACTTTGGTCGCTGCGCCCAGGGCATCCAACACCGCGCCCGTTCCGCGCCCGCCGCAGCCAATCACTCCGATGCGAATCGGGTCATCCGGGGCCGCGTGGCTGGTGATCACGAATGGGAACTGCATTGCAGCAGCAGCACCCGCCACGGCCAGCGATGAGTTTTCCAGGAATTGACGTCGGGAAACGTCTGATTGCGAAGTTTTTTGTTCAGTTTTCATGCGTTTCTCCGTGATCATTATCAGCTAATCTTGCACAGTTCAACTTCCTTTGTTGCCCCTGGCGGATTCGGCATCGGGATTCAGAAAGAGACGGGTCATGTGCGGGCGCACTTATCCTGAGATCAAGCTGGCAGACAGAGAGTTCCTATTGTATGAGTGGCTTTGAAACTTGGTCTGATGAAATCCGAGATTAAACATCTGGCCGCCCTTGCGGCCAGCGCCTGGCGGCTCCGCCCGCATTTGCGAGGCGGTCATTACCGTGTCGCGGCCGCGATCGGCAACTCGCTTTGTTCGGCGGTGCTGGAAGGGATTGGCGTTGGCCTGCTGGTGCCGTCGCCGTCGCTTTTATTGGGCGGTGAATTGGCCACACCCATGCGTCCCGTTCGCTGGCTGCCGACGTGGTTTCCAGGACACAAGCCCGCAGGGTATTTGCGCTCCCAATTGTTATGCTTCAGACTGTCGTAGATCGGACTCATCCTCGTTCCCTTTCGTTAGCCTTGAGCGGTTCACGAACCGGAAAGGAATCCCGACTTCCGGACCTGTCAGACTCCGGGAGTGCCCTGGCCGAGCCGCGGATTTCCTTGGGTGACAATTAAAACGGCCATCAGTTCGCCAATGCCTTGACCCTTTGCGAATTGACCGGCACGAAGTGTCTCGACCCAGTTTTAACGTTGTGGAAACCGATCGTCGATGAGATGCGGGCGATAGGCATCTTGCTTGAAGTGAACCCAAATGGCTGAGCCTCACGAATTCTTAAACCCGCTCTGTTCGCCGTCGTCGCTCGATGACAACTCCGTCCATCCCGCCGGCCAGAGGTGAGGCTGGCCGCAACGGCCAAGTTCGGCTAACTTTCTTTCAGCCGATTAAATGAGATCGTTCATCAAACAAATGATGATGTTGGGCGCCTGCGCCTGGCGGCTGCGGCCTCATTTGCGGGTGGGACGTTACCTGATTGCCGCGGTGGTGATCAGCTCCCTTCTGGCCGCGGTGCTGGAAGGCACGGGCGTCAGTCTGCTCGTGCCGCTGCTGTCACTCCTGCTCGGTGGCGAAGGGGCGACGCCGATGCGGCCCATCCGCTGGGTGCAAACGTGGCTGCCCGGACACAATCCCGCTTTTTACGTGATGCTGTTCTGCCTCTTCGTGCTCGGCACGATCTCCGCCAAGAACATCGTCCTCTATACCAGCCAGATACTGGGCGCCAGACTCAAGCGGCGCATCTCAGTGAATCTGCGTGACGCCCTTTTCCAGAAACTCCACAACGCGGAGTTGAATCTGTTTGAACAGCGCACCACGGGCGAACTGGCGAATGTCTGCTTTGGTGAAACCACGCGCACGATTGGCACCATCGATTTGCTTTTGTTCATCGTCCAGCGCAGTGGCATCGGTTTGTTCTATGTGACGGCGTTGTTTGTCATCTCCTGGCCGTTGACACTCATCACGCTGCTTCTGTCGGGCGGCATTGGCCTGACAATCCGTTTCATCCACCGCCGGTTGGCGCGCAGCGGACGGGAGATCACCGAGATCAACCAGCGCCTGTCCACCTGTCTGGTGGAATCGTTTGCCGGCATCCGAGTGGTGCGCGCGACCCATTCGCAAGCCCGCGAAGTGACGCGGTTCCACGAACTGAGCGACGCCCAGGCGATCCTGGAACAAAAGACCACCCGTTACAGCGCCTTGCTGATGCCAATCACGGAAACGGTCGCGGTGGCCGGCGCGATGGTCATCGTCGGCTGCGCCTATTATTTCTTCGTGCGCCCCGGTTTGATGCTGAGCAGCCATTTGCTCGGCTTCGGCTTCATTCTGCTCCGCTTGCTGCCGCTGGTGAACCAGCTTTACGGACTGCAGGGGCACATCCTCTTTCTCGCGCCCGGCGTGGCCGAGGTGGAGAAATGGCTCGAATCGCCGCAGTACCCGGCCCGCCCATTCGGCACGCGCATCTTTCATGACGTTGAAAAGGCCGTTGAGTTCGAAAACGTCAGCTACACCTATCCGAACGGCACGCGGGCGCTCGTCGATGTGAGTTTTAAAATGCCGGCGGGCAAAACCGTGGCCCTCGTGGGCGCCTCCGGCTCCGGCAAATCAACCGCGGCCACGCTCCTGTTGCGCCTGCGCACGCCCACCTCCGGACGCATCGCCGTGGACGACCATGACTACTGGGATTTCTCCGCCTCGTCGTGGCACGGTTTCGTGGCGGTGGTGGAACAGGAAGCTTTTTTGTTCCACGACACCATGGCGCGGAACATCGGCTACGGCTTTCCAGAGGTTTCGATGCAACAGATCGAAGAAGCCGTGCGGCTGGCCTACCTGGAAGATGTCGTCAACCAACTGCCCGACGGCCTGGATACTGTTGTCGGCGAGCGCGGCACGCTGTTCTCCGGGGGGCAGCGCCAACGACTGGCCATCGCCCGCGCGCTGGTGCGCAATCCGCAAGTCCTCATTCTGGACGAGGCCACGTCGGCGCTGGACAACATTTCCGAGCGTCAGGTGCAGGCCGCACTGGAAAAAGCCCTGCAAGGACGCACCGTCCTCGTCATCGCCCACCGCCTCTCAACCATTCGCAACGCCGACCACATTGTGGTCCTGAACGAAGGCCGCGTGTTGGAACAGGGAACCTGGGACAAACTGGTCGCTTTGAGCGGAAACTTTGAAAAACTCGTGCAATTGAGCATGGTGTCTCATTGATTCAAATTGGCGTTCTGCCCGAGGCAAAACCGAAGCAGGCCCGTCAACGTTCACAAACCGATCGATCGGCCGCAGCACATCAGCATGCTCCTGCCCATCTGTCAGCGCTCTCCGCATCTCCAGAAGTGTCTTGATTTCGTGCCGGAAACCACCCGCGACAAGAGCCTCTCGCCTCATAACCCCCTTCCCGCCTCGGACGGTCGCGTGAGAAACTCAGCAGTTCTTCCCGCCGACTGCCGCTCCAACCAGTCTTCGCAACGCAAGAACATCTCCGCCGGCGTAATGACTGGCCGAATCTCCTCCGCTGTGGGAGACGGTTGGCGTCCTCCAGGCAGCAGGCGGCGACGCCATGCCCCAAACCTGCGTCTCCACAACACCCACGGAGCCGGCGAAGGGTGAGCCGCAGCCGGGGGCTCCACCCACCCATGGAAGCGGCTGATCCGCTCCAACTCGGCCTCGCATTGCTGCCGCAGGCGCCGAAAATTGCTGCCCGGATTGTCGATACGCACCGCCAACACGCCGGTCCACCAAGCCAGGTTGAGTACCCGCGTAATCCTCAATGTGTATTCAAAATCGACCTGAACGCACCCGGTGTGGAACAGTCCAGCCAGCGGCAGTTGGCGGCGGCGAATCATCAACGGGAGTCCGCAGAACCGGAAGGAAGCGATTTCTCCACGCTGCCATCGATCAAAGTCATCGCGGTAGGCTGTCACCTCGACGATGAGATCCGGACGCTCCAGAATGGTGTGCCCCACGGTGCTCCCCACCGCATCTACCTCCGGATGGCTCCGCATGTACTCCCGGCACGAGGCAATCCCCTTAAAATCGAATACATCGTCATCGGTGATGACCTTGATCAAATCTCCCTGGGCCAGCAGCAGCCCTTTGTTGTAGCCGTGAGCCTCCCCGCGATCCGATTCAGAAACAAACTGCTGGATGTGACCGTCCCGGTTAAGCCCCGCTAAGTACTCGGCCGTTCCATCAGAACTGCCGGCATCGATCGCAATGATTTCCTCGTCGAACCGCCGGTTTGCAGCCAGCCGTCCCATCACCTCACGCAACATCGGGAATTTGTTGCGCGTCGTGATGACGTAGGACATCGCCAAAGAACTCATGCCAGGAGGGAAATGGGCCTATCGTTTGGGTCGGTCATAAATCTCGAACTCTCCCTGATTGGCCGCAGGCCAGTCTTCCAGCCAGCCCTCCAGCCCTTGATAGATAGCCGGCCAGTCTGTTTGAGGTGCCTTATCGGGTGGACGCCCTTCCGAGGACGGAACCTGGCCCAGCCACTGCCGCTTGACCGCTCGCAGGAACGCCCGGAGTGAAGCACCTCATTCACAAGCTCAATCGCCCGGGCCGAAACATGGGTGTTAAAGAATTCCATGAGCGAACTGATCTTCGTCCGTCCCCCCGTGCCCTTGCCCCGATCGGCCGGGAAGGCTGCACACTACCGGCTTGTTGACCCAACGGGTTTTGTTTCTGCGATTCTTGAATACCAGGCGATTCATCGGGGGAACACATCCCACTTTGGGAATCGTTTAGGACCATGTGGAAGCATAGCATAAAACCGATGACGCCTGACCCGGTATTCCACGCTTTCAGCCGCCATGAGCAAAAGCTAGAAAGCCAGCCTTTGACGCTCCGTAGGAACTGGGGAATCGGTCATCGTCTGCGGTCATGCGGGAGAGTTTATTCCGCGGTCCTGTGGTGTCAAGCCCCCCACGCGTCGCGTGGCCTTCAGGCGCTCACGCGCCGAGCAGCAGTATCTCGATTGTCCTGGCTGCTGGCGAGAGTGGCGGCAGCGGTGACGTCAGCCTTCTGCGAATTCCCCAAACTCGACGCTGCTCCGGGAGGAAAGATACTCTGGCAAGAGTGAGCGAGGCCAACAACTCATTCTTTTGTTGATTGTCCAAAGAGAGACGGACGGGACCCGTGTGCCGTGTTCAGTTGTTCACAGCAGCGGTACTGCGGCAGAGCCAGCGAGCAGTTTCTCCCCTAACCTGATCGGAGAACATGTGTGGCATTGCCGGAATCATCAGCCGCTCACCGCTGACACCCGAGCACATGGACCGGGTCAGAGCGGTCAATGAAAGCCTGCGCCATCGCGGGCCGGACGGCGCGGGCGAATTCAGCGCCCCGCATCTCTTCCTGGCGATGCGCCGCCTCAGCATCATTGACCTGCAAACCGGCGCGCAGCCGCTCTGCAACGAAGACCGCTCCCTGGCGCTGGTGGCCAATGGCGAGATTTACAATTTCGTCGAACTGCGCCGCCATCTGGAAGCCAAAGGCCACCGTTTCAGCACGCACAGCGACTGTGAAACCGTCCTGCATCTCTACGAAGAGTTCGGTCTGGAATTCGTCCACCATTTGCGCGGCATGTTTGCCTTAGCGCTCTGGGACAGCGGCCGGCGGCGCCTCGTCCTGGCCCGCGACCGCATGGGCGAAAAGCCGCTTTACCTATTCGAGCGCGACGGGCAACTGCTCTTCGCTTCCGAAATGAAGGCGCTGCTCCGCTCCGGTCTGGTGCCGTTTGACTTGGACCCCGTGGCGATTGATCTCTACTTCCATTACCAGTATGTTCCTGAACCGCGCACACCGTTGCAGGGCGTGCGCAAACTGGACGCCGCGCACCTGCTGACGATCGAGGTCGATCCCTGGCAAATCAGCGAGCGCTGTTACTGGCGAATGGAAGACGCGCCGCCACTCGAAGGCGACCCTGCCGGACTCATCCGCGAAGAACTGGAGCGCATCAGCGAAATGATCATCCGCTCCGATGTGCCCGTGGGCGTGGCGTTGAGCGGCGGATTGGATTCGAGCGCCATCGCTGCGCTCGCGGCCCGCAAGTATCCCGGCACCATGCACGCCTTCAGCGTTGGTTATCCGGGCCGCCCGCCCAGCGACGAACGCGCGGACGCCCAGGCGCTGGCCGATCACTTGAAGATGCCGTTTCATGAGGTGGAACTCGACACGACAGGAATGGCCGCCACGTTTCCGGAACTGGTTTGGTGGCGCGACGATCCCATCGCCGACATTTCCGGCCACGGTTACTTCGCGGTGATGAAACTGGCCGGCGAGCATGGCGTGCCGGTGATGTTGCAGGGGCAGGGTGGCGACGAGTTGTTCTGGGGGTACGACTGGGTGCGCCAGGCCGCCGCGGAATCAAAGCAAAAGGCCGCGCTGGTGGAAAAGGGCTGGCGGGCATTGCCGGAGTATTTGTCGTTTGAAGCACCGGGTTGGCTCGGTCCGAGGACGCTGCTTAAGTGGGCGGCAGACGGCTTTGGCCTGGGCGGCGGTTGGGAGCGTTTTCAACGCGATCGGCGAACGTCGAAAGAACGAATGGTGTTCTACGATCTGGCGCCCGATTTTGGCCGGGCCGAAAGCGACGCGCGTGCGTTTTACTCCCCGGCATTTGCAGACCGCTTGAACAGCGCCCGCGCGACCGATCTGTTCACCTTTCCCCAGCCCTGGCCGCCGGTGGAAATTCGGCTGACCCGTTTGATTTGCGATACCTACCTGCGGGAAAACGGCATCGGGCAGGGCGATCGCTTGAGCATGGCTTCATCGGTTGAATTGCGCCTGCCGTTGGTTGACTATCGCTTGGTGGAAACCGTGATCGGGCTGCGCAAAACACAGCCGGACGATCACCTGCCACCCAAAGCTTGGTTGAGAGACGCCCTGCGCGGCCTTCTTCCTGAATGGGTGTTCGCCCGGCCCAAGAGAGGCTTTGCTCCCCCTCTCCGGCAATGGCATGAAGCGTTGTTCAGAGCGCATGGCGCCCAACTCCGCGATGGGTGGCTCGTGACGGCCGGCGTTCTGGTGCCTGGCGGCAGCCGTGAATTGGCCGCCGGCCCGTTCCCGGATGGTGCGGTTGCGCCTCTGTCTTTCAAAGCGCTGGTGCTGGAACTGTGGTGCCGGCGAATGAGCGAACAGAATGGCCCTCCTGCCGGCAGTCTGATATGACACCGTCACCCCGAATCACCTTCGGCATGATTGTGCTCAATGGCGAGCCGTTTGTGCGCTACAACTTGCGGGCGCTTTACCCGTTTGCCCACCAGATTATCGTCGTGGAAGGGGCGGCACCGGCCGCGGCCGGGATAGCCACGCCTGAGGGCCATTCGATCGACGGCACACTTGCAGCGTTGAAACAGTTCAAGAAGCATGAAGATCCCGACGGCAAACTCCTCATCGCTACGGCTGAGGACGAGGGACATCCGAATGGTTTTTGGCCCGGCGAGAAACACGAGCAAAGCCAGGCGTACGCCCGCCGCGCCACGGGTGATTATTTGTGGCAGGTGGATGTGGATGAGTTTTACCAGCCGAAGGATATGCAAACCGTGTTGGAGATGTTGCGGTCGGACCCGCCGATCACCGCCGTTTCCTTCAAGACGATCACCTTTTGGGGCGGTTTTGACTATCTGACGGACGGCTGGTACCTGCGCCGCGGCGCGGATGTCTTTCACCGCCTGTTCAAATGGAGGCCGGACCATCGCTACACCACGCACCGGCCTCCGACGGTGGTCGATGCGAACGGCAAGAACCTCCGACAAATTCGCTGGTTGGGAGGCGGAGCGTTGATGAAACACGACATCCGGATGTATCATTACTCTTTGGTGTTCCCGCGGCAGGTGCTGGAGAAAAGCGAGTATTATGGCCGGGCGGCCTGGATTCCTTTGAACGAATTTGAGCAATGGGCCCAGGATTGTTTCCTTCGGCTTGGCAACCCCTGGCGTGTTCATAGAGATTACGAAAGTCCCAGTTGGCTGGTGCGTTTTAAAGGTGAACATCCGCCACAGATTCGTGCGCTGCAGGCGGACATCAAGGCGGGCAAGGTGGATGTCGAACTGCGTCAAACGGCGGACGTGGAGCGCATTTTGTCCTCGCCGACGTACTGGCTGGGACGCGGCTGGCTGAAGTTTCTCGACCAATGGGATCGCGCATTCAATCCCTGGCAGCAACTGCCCCATTCGGCGGTGGTTGCCACGCTGGCCCTCCCCTTCCGGGCGGCGCGCAAAGTTTGGAACGCTGTTCCGCATAAGGACGCCAAGACTTCCACCAAAGCCAAATGAACAGACTTCTGAACCTCGGCTGCGGTGAACGCTTTCATCCCGATTCGCAGAACATTGATTTTGTCGCGTCCCATCCATTGGTGCGGCAATACGATTTGCAGCAGAGAATCCCGATTCCCAGCCTCGAACTCGTCAAGCAACGCATGGGCACGGAGGCGGAGCGCATTCTGGAGGCGAGGACGACACACGATACCCGCCGCGCTGCCGGATCCCTCACTCCCAAAGTCAGTTGGATGGCGCGGCGGCCAAACCGGCTGGCTGGCCAAAGAGGTTTCAGCGACCGCCTGGGCGGAGGCGCTCGAATCGACCCTGGCCGAGCTGAAGAGGAGGGTGGACCTGCGTGCTGTTTGCCGGTCCCTGGCCGAGCAGGAGTACGGACTTGAGCGGCAGGCTCGTCGGTATGAATCGCTCTTTCAACCGCTCTGCTCGCCTGAGTCTGGGCGTGCAGCGTGCATTTAGCTCGTTATGACTGGTAAACTCCGCTACTCATCTTCGCGAAGCAACCCTGCCGCTACCCGGGTTGTGCCGGTTCTTTCCGCGCGAGTTCTTGAACAGTCTGACTATGGAAACGTCACATTCTTACAAACTAAGCTACGTCCTCACGACTTATAATAAACTACCCGCGCTCAAAGCGACGCTCACGCGGCTGCTTGAGAGTGTTCAGCCGGACGAGGAAATCATTGTCGTGGATGGCAAAAGCACAGATGGAACGGCGGAATATCTCCGAGGGCTGCACCAGTCCGGACTCATCCATCAGTTCATGTCGGAGAGAGACTGCAACCAAGCACACGGTACCAACAAGGCGTTACTGGCAGCACGTGGTGAACTGATCAAGATTCTCACGGATGACGATGCTTACCACTGGCCTGGGATCCAAGCCTGCAAACAGTTCATGCTGGCGCATCCTGAGGCGGACGCGCTGGGCACCGACGGCGCGCTGGTGGCAACGCGGAAAGAGCAGCCGCCAGTCTTCACTGCTACCCGTCCGGTTTTCGAGAAATACCTTGCCAACAGACAGGAATATAGCTTCGGCGATTTGGGTTTAATGCTGCGCCGCAGTTCCCTTGCGCTCACCGGTCTTTTTGACCCTCGCTATGTTCTTTTGGATGCGGAATTCACGCTCCGACTTACCTCGGGACCTGCTCGCCTGGCTTGGTACACGGGTTGTGTCTGGGCACGAATCCTGAATCCCCGGAGCACTAGCTTGATGCGGTTCGAGAGCGTCCGAGACGATTACATTCGGTTGCGACGATACTACAGCGTCATCCACCGCCAGCCGAGTTTGCTGGTCGCACTGCGGGACTGCGCCAGAACTGTCTTTCGTCCCGTGAAGCGCCGCTGGCTCCCGGCGGATCCTTCCGAGATGTTTCCTGGCTCAAGTACAACCGACCCGCCACCGGAATGGCCTCGCCTCTTGCAGCGAGGTGAGGATTTACTCGCCGAGAGAAACCGCGCCGCAGGCGGCGAGTTCCTATTTGGCCCAAACAAAGCAACGTGAAGGGCCGAGATCAACTTGCTCAAACAGACTGACTTGATAACCCCGTTCACGCAAGAATTGGCAAACGTGAAACATCAGTTGAATGTGGTGGACCTCTATCAGCAGCAACGGTTTGTATTTGGTAAAGAATTCCCGGCCGCCCCGTAACACGAGCAGTTCGGCCCCCTCCACATCGATCTTGATCACGCTGGGAGGTGACCGCTCTTGCTCCAGAAGTGCGTCCACGCGCGCCATCCGAACCAGTTGCCGACGGAAACGGGCGTAGATGCCGGCTTCGAGCGGCGGCATTGATCCAGTTACATAACTGCAACTGCTGTCGCCGCTTTCCACATCATCGCTGAGCACAAACTCCGCCTCGCCGTCCCGGTCGGCAAGCGCACAGCTTTCGACCTGCACCCGGCCAGCAAGCTCGGGGTTCCCTTCCAGGTTTTGACGCAACCGTTCCGCATTCCAAGGATTCGGTTCAAACGCGACGACGTGTCCGCTTTCGCCAACCAACCGCGCGAAGCAGAGGGTGTGGTAGCCGAAATGCGCGCCGATATCCCAAACCGTCTTTCCTTCGATAGAGCCGTCGCGGGCCAATGCATCGAACAGAAACGCGTCGAATCTCCCTTCGACCATCTCCTGCCAACTGCCGGATACCGCGGGGGCCAGCAACATTTCCGCTCCAACCAAAGGACCCGCCTGAATCTTCAACCAGTGCGGCTCCCGCGCCGCGGCCTCCCGCGCCAACGTCAAGCGTCGCCGCACCGCCTCGACGATTCGCTTCGGCGATGCGTTCCACAGCTTTTGGGCAAACGACTCATTCATCATCAATATTCCCGGTCTGCGCGCACAGCGCCGCCGCACTCTGACAAAACCTCAGCATCCGCCTTCCTGAGGGCATCCTTGCGGACCTGTGCAACGCGGATTCAGCTTAGCATTCGTGGCGCAAATATGAAACGGATTTCACTGTATTCCCTCCGTCCCCGCGGGCGGAGCGCCGGCTTGTAGCCGGCTTGCCACGTCAGATCCCGCCAAGCCGGTTGAAAACCGGCGCTCCGCCCGCCATGACTGAGGCACTACATTTCACCCCAGCGGCCATGCGGGCTTCTTGGCCAGGAAGGCCAGGCCGGGTGTGAAGAGTTTAACGAGTCCGGCAGGGATCATGGACATCAACAGTCGTGTGGCTCTTGATTCTCCCGACACAAAACGCGGCTTTTTCCGTGCCTGGCGGACCGATGCCGCATCGGTCGGCACCAGCCATCGGGGAAAACGCATTTCCGGGGCGGCCCAGAAGGACTTCAGTTCGACAAAACCGGCAGCTTCCAGCAGGCGGCGCAACTGGCAATACGAGTAAAGCACGCCGGGCGGGCGCGGCTGATTCTTCAATCCGAGACAGAGGTTCATCAGCCGGCGCGGCAGGGCGTTGCCGAAACGCAGGTTGAAGACATGCTCATCCGGTCGGCCCAGCAGGTAGCGCAAGGCGTAACGGTTCTTGGTCGCCAGATAAAGCTGCCCGCCGGGTTTGAGCACGCGAACAATATCCGCAAGCAACCGCTCTTGCGCAGCGCCGGGCGGCTCCGCCAAATCGCGGGCGGCACACCACTCGAAGACCAAATTGAGCGCCACCGCGTCGAAATGGGTGCTCGCGTACGGCAATCGGCAATCGTCACCGCCGCAGGCGAGGTGCATGTTCGAACAACCCGCCTGCCGGCACCGTTCCAAGGCGAACTGCGCCTGGCCGGACACGACTTCCAGGGCGCAGACAAAACCAGCGCGCGCCGCCAGCGCGGCGGTGAACTGGCCCAACCCGGGACCGATCTCCAGCACCACGCTGTTTTTGTTCAACGACAACAAATCGAGAAACAGCCCGCGTGACGCGTCGGTGACGTAGCGAAAGAGGTTTGAATCGGCACCGTAAACCATTTGCAGCGCTTCCCGCCAGCCTCGCTCACGTGCCAGTTGGTTGAGCCGCTCGTGGGATTTGATTTCCTCGGCGGATTCAATCGGAAGGTGCCGGAGAAAGTGAGGGATGCCCTGCAAAACCGGGTAACAATGGCCACCGACCGGCGAACAAAGCGCGTCACCTGCCTCAGAGAGGGGTAAGTGTGTCGCCGGACAAGCCAGACAGCACACGGGATGGGAAACGCGGGACGTGTCGTTACCGCTCAATCTGTCTCCTCCAAAACCAAGTCCAAGGTGCGGCCACACGATGCGGCCAACGCCATAAAGCGTTCAACAGGAAAACCTTCGAGATTCAGGCGCAGGTGGCCTAGACTGGCCAAGAGATGGCCGCGGACATCGGCAAGACTGCAGCCCAGAATGCGGCCGTGGGCCTCCACCTCGTCAGCCAGTTGCCCGCGCGACGCTTGCAGAGACTGTGCCAACCGGACCAGGTCGTAAAAACCGTGGCCGTTTGCCTTCGCACCCCTCCAGTCAATGATGCTGAACAAACCGTCCGCCGGCCTCGACAAAAGGCAGCGAGGCATCGGCGCATTGAGCAGGATGTTCCCTTTCCACAGATCGTTGTGTTCGAAGACATGGACCGGTTTCCAGGTGCCCGCGCGCAACCGTTCCAGCACCTCCTTCGCCTGTTCACGGATGCGCGCGTTGACTTCCCGGCCATCAACCAAGGCCTGGAGCGGCACGGCAAAATCATTTTCCATCCCGGAGGAGGAAGGCGTCTGAAGTGTGCGCCGGGTCGTCTGTCGCAGCCACCGAAACAGGTGAGGGCGAAGCCAATAACGCTGAAGCCGCCAGAGGCCGCGCCGATCGCTTAACGGGAAACGATACGGCCATAAGGCGTAACTCAGTCCTTCATGGCGGCCGGCTGTCAAAGGCTGCAAAACCGGCTTTCCCAACTCCGGTCCCAATACTTCCTTTGCCTGCCGCGTGCGCGCGACCGCCCGCTCAACATGATCGGGCTGCAAAGCCGGTGAGCAGATCAACACCGCCGCCGGACATCCATCCGGCGTCAGAACCAAAACCCTGGCGGTATGGCGGGAATGCAAAACAAACGGACGCTGAAGCAGCATTTGCCCCAATCCCCCCTGTGAGCGGAGCGTCACGTCCATTGCTCCACCCAGACTCTGCCGCAGTTGTTCAAGGCCGAATGATTCGGTGATGTCGCCTTGTCCCGGCATTGCTTAATCTTCCTGAGTTAGTGAGTACGACACGGTGTGGGCCTTAAAAAAGATTTTTACTGTTAGCAGCGGGCGTGCCGCTCGTCAAATCAGAGCGAAGATATGTCAGAATTGAAGAGTCAACAACGCAAATAAATGGCGCCGGAACAACTTAAGCACTTCCTAAACGGTTCGTCCAGGACTGCCTGCGCCGGTTGCTGATCGGCGAGCCTTGATTGCGCCATGTATGAACCCAACCTCGAACGCGTGCTGGCGTTCATCCAGCCTTCCGATGTCGTGCTCGACATCGGCGGCTGGGGGCGGCCCTTCAACCGCGCCAACCACGTCATCGACGCCGAGCCGTTTGACACGCGCCTGGCTGTCCGCGCCCAGGGTGGCGACCGCGAATGCTTCACCAAAGGGTCACGAAGCCCCATGTCATCCACAGTCACTGGCGCTTTTCCTTTCCACAAAGCTTTTTGCGGCGGCTGCCGGTGCCGCGGCATTTCCAAGGGCTGTTCTGGGAAGGTTCGTTTGCGTTCACTGAATGGCGGCCTTCTCCCGTCACGGTGGAATTAGAGCGATTCGTTCAACCGCACCAGCCTTATCCGGTGTGGTGGCTGACCTTGGCCGCGCAATGGCGGCGATTGGCCACGGCCAAGGATCAGTGGGTATCCCGATGTCGCCGGGCCAGTAGGCATTTCCGCGGCTCTTGACGGACTCGATCCGGAGCGGCCCTTGCGACTTATGATGCCATCGAAGAATGACAAACCACTGTGGCTGATGGTTTAGGCTTCGGTTTCGTGCGACTGACAAATGAATTTCTTCCATACGCATATATCCAGAAAAGCCATGAGGCTTGCTGCGGAAGCGCTTCGCTCAACGTTGGTTAGTGAAGGGAGAATGGTCAAGCGGTTCGAAGAAGAATTGTCGCGCCAGATTGGACTGTCGAATCCTGTGGCAGTCAATAGCGGCACCTCGGCGCTGCATCTTGGTTTGGTTCTGGCCGGAGTCGGTGCCGGTGATGAAGTGATATTGCCGGCCCAGACTTTTGTCGCGACTGGCCTGGTGGTTCTCATGCAGGGCGCCAAACCGATTTTCGCCGACATACAACCCATGACCGGCAACATTGACCCGCTATCCGTTCGTGCCAAAATCACAGAGAAAACCAAGGCCATCATGCCGGTTCACTGGGCCGGATATCCTTGTGATATGGACGAGATCAACGCGATCGCCCATGAGTTCAACCTGGCGGTGGTGGAGGATGCCGCGCACGCATTGGGGGCGACGTATAAAGGAAAGCCCATTGGCTCTGTTTCCCGTTTCACAGCGTTTTCCTTTCAAGCGATCAAGCATCTGACCACAGGGGATGGAGGAGCGCTGTGTTGTCTGAGCGAAGCGGAATATCACCTGGCTCGCGCCCGCCGCTGGTTTGGCATTGATCGCGCAAACAGCCAGCCATCGATTCTGGGTGAACGGCTTTATGATATCAGCGCCATCGGCTATAAGTCTCACATGAATGACCTGGCGGCGGCAGTGGGTTTGGGCAATTTGGAGGATTTTCCGGCTCAGTTGGCTCGCCGATGTGAGATCGCGGCTTCCTACCGGGCGGAGCTGAAGAATGTGCGAGGTTTAGAACTGCTTGAAGCAAAGGCCGAGCGGCGGAGTGCTTGCTGGGTTTTCACGGTGCTGGTCGAGCGGCGGGAAGACTTCATTCGCGCGCTTCAGACCCGTGGCGTGCCCGCGTCTGTCGTGCATTTGCGCATCGACCATAACTCTGTCTTCGGCGGAATCAGGCCGGGCTTGCCGGGGCAGGAGTTCTTCAACGAGCGGCAGGTGGCCATCCCGCTGCACGCTGGGCTGACGGATGAGGAAGTCGAACTGGTTATCAACGCCGTGCAGTCTGGCTGGTAAGCGGAGCCCCGATGTCGGATTGTGAATCTGACTCTGTAACAGTGCCAAATATGATTTTGCAGTGCCGGTGGAAAGCCT
>ERZ1292640.1848-Hain-H43-02um-R1-1848-length-17311-cov-5_pt1 | contig 17311 bp, 15 predicted proteins | sample MGYA00564404_ERZ1292640 | MGnify/ENA primary metagenome ERZ1292640 (study PRJEB36523, sample SAMEA6512636) | groundwater metagenome | collected 2019-01-08 | study: AquaDiva: Metagenomics assemblies of 32 groundwater samples
TACTGAAAAAGTAATAAAGCTTTCTCCATGGCTCTGTTTTTTCTATTGCTTGTTTAATATATAAATAATTAATAAGTTCTTGTTTATGCTTTTTATTTTTTTCAATGTCTAAAAATTCTTTGTTTTGTTCTAAAATATCTTTTTGATTCTCTGGTTTAGTGGCTGATAATAAAGAAAACAATAAAGCTTTCTTTTCTTGCTCTAAAATTTCCTGTTTCTCTGTTTCTAAAAGAAATTTTTTAACATCAACATTAATTTGAGTTAATTTTTCAATATATTCTTCTTGAATATCCCCTTCTTGATAATTTAAAAGTTCCATTATGTGTTCTGAAATATCAGAAGAATATTGAATTGCTTCAGCTTGTTTTTGTATTTGAGGATTATTAATGTTTTCAAATTTATTAGTCATAGTTGTCATAAATGAATTTTTACTTACAAGTGTTTTGTGTGAGATGAATTTATCTAATCTTAACTAAGATTAACATTTTTTTACCATTTTCCAAGAATTTGCTTGTTTTCTGAATATCATTGCTGAAAATGTTTGGCAGATTTTCTAAAACTATTGTTTTCCAACGATTAATTTGAGTAGGATGTATTTGAAATTGAGACGATATCTGATTAATGGTTTTTTGACCTTTAATAGTGTCCAAAACAATCTGAGCTTTTTGTTTGTCTGAATATATTGTTTTTTTCATATGTTTTTATCATACAATTCTATCATACAATTATATCTATAAAATTGAAATTTACTGTCCGAATTTCCCAGTCCATTATAAGCGTTTCGTAATCCAATGTGTTTAAGCAACGCCGATTGGTTTAATGTAAGGGCAATATTTTTCTAATTCTTTTAAGCACTCTTTTATTTCTTTTGAAAAATATTGTTTTTCCACTTCAAGAAAAAAGAAATAATCCCATGCAAGAGCGTAAGAAGGAATTGAATGAATGGCTGAAAGATTAATATTTTTATCAGCAAAAACGCTTAAAATATCGCGTAAAATACCCGGTCGGTCATAAATAGAAAGCAAGAGAAGGGTGTTTTTTGATTGAAAATTTTTAATAATTTCATTATTAATTTGGTTGGTAATAACCAAAAATTTAGTAAAATTATCTTTAATGTTTTCAATCCGTTTGCCCAAAATATTTAACTTATGTTTTTTAGCAACATAATATGGCACAATAAATCCGACATTTTCCAAACATTCTTTAAGCGGAGCAACTGTGCTTGAAGCTGATTCTTGAATTGCCCATGGGATATTTTCTTTCAACCAATAACTGCATTGAATTATTGGCTGGGGATGAGATTTAATTACTTTGATTTTTTTTAAACTATTTTCTTTTGAAGCGAGAAAATGATGTATTGGCATTTTAAAAGAGCCTATGGCGAAAACAGGAAAATCAATAAAACAGTTAATTGTTTCAGAGACCAGCCCAGCAATACAATTTTCAATCGGCGCGACAGCCAAATTAATTTTTTCTTCTGTTATTGCCATAAATATATCAGAGATATTTTCAAAAGGAACTAATAAATTGTTTTTCAAAAATATTTTTCTGCCAGCTTCCCACGAAAATGTGCCTTCTGGTCCCAAAAAACCAATTTTATTTTCACTAATTTTTATTTTTTTTAACTTGCCGATTTTTACTTGCTGTTTTTCTAATATTTTTAAAACTTCCACGCTCTTTTTTTGAGCAACTTTGATAAAATCGGAAAAAACGTCAGCCGAACGATTAAACTGTTTTTCAAAATTGCGATAATCTTTTAATTTTACTATTTTTTTAAGCCTGCCGACTTCTTGTTCATAAGATTCCAGAAGACGGCAAAAATAAGGATTTTCCATTTCCAATGAAGCGTATAAATGAGAATCTTGACCCAGAATTCTTCCTAATACCAAACTCTGAAGTTTAAAAGCCGGAGTTAAAAAATTTGAAAGTAATTTAAATTTTTTATCCGCGAATATATGAGCGTAGTTCAAATTGATAAAATATAAAAGCGCTTGCGTAAAAGCCATTTGGCGATCATGCTCTTTGGCTGAAATTTCAATAACATTAGCGTTATTTTTCTGAAAAAGTTTTTTTAAAAAATCAACCCAGTGATTATTTTTTTGATAGCAAAAAACAATGTTTTGGTTTTTTAAATCAGGCGCAAGTGGCCCAAACAAGGGGTGCATTCCCAAAACACCGCAACAACATTTTGACATTTCTTTAATCGGTTGGGTTTTTAACGAAGTAATGTCTGTAAGCAAAGAATCATTTTTTAAAAATGGCTTAATTTCTTTTATTACAACACTAAATTTCTGAATTGGAACTGAAACAATGATAATATCCGCTCTTTTGGCTATCTCAATGTTAGATAACTCTGTTTTCAAATCAGAAATTATCACAGGCAAATTATTCCGTTCAAAAAAAATTTTAAACCAATTGCCCATTTTGCCATTGCCGCCAATAATACCAAAAAGAGGTTTTTTATTTATTTTAATTTCCATTTTTAGTTATCTTTAATTATTTTTCTATGCTCTTTTTTAACTTCTGTTATAATGTTTTTAAATAGTCTACTAATAAATTTTGGATTCAGATTAATTTCTTTCGCCCATTTCATTCTTTCTTCCATCATTTGAAATTCTCTTTTTGGATCGCAAGCATTTATTTTTTTTCTTTTTTTATATTCGCCGATTTTCTTAGTAATCCCAAATCTGCATCCCAAAAGACGAACTATTTTATAATCAACTTCATCAATTTTTTTTCTTAAAATTTCTAACATTTTTAGCGAGTTTTATTTATAAAATTCAACCAATGAAAATATTTCTTTTCCAAACCGCGGACAACGCGACCATAAAAATCTTTCACTGTTTTTGTAATCGGTCCAATTTCTCCCTTGTTAATAAATGTATTGTCAACTTTAGCAATCGGGCAAATTTCAACAGCCGTGCCAGTAAAAAAAAGTTCATCGCTTGATTTTAATTCCTGAACAGATATTTTTTTCTCTTTAATTGGTATTTTCAAATCTTTTAATAAAGTCATCACTGAATCGCGCGTGATGCCTGGTAAAATTGAACCGCGCTTTGGCGTATAAACTTTTTTATCTTTCACTAAAAAAATATTTTCCCCGGGACCCTCCGCAACATTACCTTTATAATCTAAAAAAATCGCCTCATTAACTTTTTTATTTTTCGCTTCCAATGAAGCCAAAACCGAGTTGGCGTAATATCCGGAAATTTTAGCGTCAGCTACAATTGATTTTGGATGAAGCCGAATAAATTTTGAAATAATTGTTTTAATTGGTTTATCTCCCAAATAAGATTCCCATGGCCAAACAGCCAACGCGACATTAACATCCGCCTTGCCGGGATAAAGTCCCATTTTATTGCCATACCAAGCAATCGGTCTTATATAGCCTTCATCTAATTTATTTAATTTTATAAGCGCGATAATCTCTTTTTTAATTTCTTTTTGAGAATAAGAAACTTTCATTGATAGAATAGAGCGCGAATAAAAAAGACGTTTTAAATGCTCGTCTAAACGAAAAATCGCGGAATTATTTTCTGTTTTATAAAACCTGATTCCTTCAAAAACCCCGCTGCCATAATGCAAACTATGAGTTAAAATAGGAACAACGGCTTTTTTGGAATCAATAAATTTTCCATTAAACCAAATTTTCATAATTTATTTACTTAATAAACTGTTTATAGCCTTGGCTAAAGGCTGATTATAAATAACCGCGAAATCTGTTTCTACCAAATCAAACTTATCAGGCAAGATTTGAGACTTTATTTTAAAATAAACTTTTTTATCGCCTTGATATTTAAGCATTATATCTTTCAGTTTGGTTAAAATCATTGAATCTAATTTATCGCCTATTAAAACATACAGTTTATTCCCGTCAAATTGTAAATGGTTTATCTCTGATTTATCAACTGGATTAATTTGATTAACATTAATTGCGATTGCTTTATTCTTGCTGTAATTAACAGCTTTATTTGATGGAACAAACTTAGCTATTATTTCCTTCGCGTTATCAACAATTAACTCAACGGCTTTATTGCATAAAAGTTTTATCTGCTGATCTTTATTTGATAATTTACCTTGGCAAATAACAGCCTTGCCTTCCTGCCAGATATTCAAAGTTTCTTTTAATAAACTAGGAAAAACTAAAACTTCAACAATGCCTGACAAATCTTCAATTTTTACAAAAAGCATTGATTCGTTCGCGCGTGTAATTATTTTTTGAATTTTAATAACTATGCCTGAAATCAAAACTTGGGGATCAAACAAGTGCTCATATATTTTAGCAATAGGCAAAACTAAATTATTATTAATTAAACCTTTAAATTCCGAGAAAGGATGCTCTGAAATATAAAGTCCTAATAATTCTTTCTCCCAAGCTAATTTTTCTTTTTGTTGAACTGGAGGAGCGCTGTCTAATTTTACCTTGCTGTTTAAATTAAGACTTGGGATTTCGCCGAACAGACTTGTCTGGCCATTGCTTCTTATTTTACTAGTTTCACGATTAAACCCCAGCATATTTTCAATATTTTTTAAAAGCTGGCCACGTTCGCCAAACTGATCAAGCCCACCGCACTTAATTAAACTTTCCAATGATTTTTTATTTAAGTCCTTATCGCAAATTCTTTCTAAAAAATCAGATAAATCTTTAAACAACCCGTTATTTTTACGTTCTTCAATTATCACTTTGGCAATATGTTCCCCGATATTTTTAACAGCTCTTAGCCCAAAACGTATAGTTTTAGACACTTCTTTTTCTTTAGCTATTTTATTTTTTTCCGTGCCTGAAGTCACTGCTGTGAAGGATTCAAAAGACTGATTAATATCCGGCGGCAAAACTTCTATGCCCATACGGCGGCATTCTTCAATTTCAATGGCAATACGATCTATATTTTGCTGGTCAGCGGTCAAAAGCGCTGCCATAAATTCCGTTGGCCATTTGGACTTAAGATAAGCTGTTTGATAACCAATTAAAGCGTAGCAAGCGGCGTGGCTGCGATTAAAACCATAGCCCGCGAAAGGCTCAACAAAAGAAAAAATCTTTTCGGCTAATTGGCTGGAAATTCCATTTTTAACGCAGCCGTCAATAAATTTTTCCTTCTGCTCCGCTAATAAACGTTGTATTTTTTTACCAACGGCTTTTCGCAAAACATCAGCCTCGGACATGGTAAAGCCCGCTAAATCGCGAACAATTTGCATTACTTGTTCTTGATAAATAATTACACCATAAGTTTTAGCTAAAATCGGCTCAAGCCGAGTTTGTAAATAAACAGGCTTTTTCTTGCCATGCTTACCAGCGATATAATCAGTAATCCACTCCATTGGACCTGGACGATAAAGAGCCACCATCGCGATGATGTCCTCAAACTCCGTTGGTTTTAATTCGCGCAAATAACGTTTCATTCCGCTTGATTCAAATTGGAAAACGCCAGTGGTCTCTCCTTCCTGAAATAATTTATAAGTTGATTTATCATCCAGCGGAATTTTATCAATATTAATTTCTAAACCGCGAGTATTTTTAATAATTTTAATAGCTGATTCAATAATGGTTAAATTTTTTAAGCCTAAAAAATCCATTTTTAAAAGGCCTAAATCTTCCACCGGATGGAGCGAATATTGAGAAACAATAGTTCTGTCTGACGACGACGCGTACTGCAAAGGCACGTATTCAGTTATTGGATTTTTTGTGATAATTACTCCGCAGGCGTGAGTGGAAGCGTGCCTTACCACGCCTTCCAAACGCATAGCGTAATCAATAATTTTTTTGGCAGCATCCTCGTTTTTATAAATACTTCTAAATTCGCTTATTTCTTCCAGCGCCTGTCCTATTTTGGAAAACATTGGAATCATTTTTGCCAGCTTGTCGCAATATTCATAAGGATAATTAAGAACTCGGCCAACATCTCTTATTGAAACTCTAGCCGCCATAGTGCCAAATGTAATAATTTGCGCTACATGGTCTTTCCCGTATTTTTCTTCAACATAGCGGATAACTTCATCGCGTCTAGTGTCGGCAAAATCCATATCAATATCTGGCATAGAAACTCTGTCAGGGTTAAGGAAACGTTCAAATAATAAATCGTGTTTCAAAGGATCTATGTTGGTAATATTTAATAAATAACAAACCAACGAGCCTGCCGCTGAACCGCGGCCAGGACCAACAATGATTTTATTATTTTTTGCCCAATTAACAAAATCCGCGACTATTAAAAAATATGAAGACCAGCCCATTTTTTTAATAACTGATAATTCATAATCCATTCTTTGTTTAATTGTTTCTTCAATATGCTCATAATCGCTGTTATAACGATCCAATAACCCCTTTTTGCTCCATTCCGCCAAATAGCTGTCGCAATCATAATTATCTGGAACAAAAAAATAAGGCAATTGTATTTCGCTTAGTTTAATTTCCAAATTGCATTGTTCCGCTATTTTTATTGTATTAACAATCGCTTCTTCGGTGTTTTTAAAAATTTCCCGCATTTCTCTGCTGCTGCGAAAAGAAAAATTTTCTCCCACCATAGTCAATCTATCTCTGTCTTCTTTTTTCTTTTTAGTTTGCAAACACAACAAAATATCCTGCGCTTCGTCATCGTCTTTGGCTAAATAATGAATATCGTTTGTGGCTACTAACGGAATGTTTAATTTTTTACTAAATTCTATTAGTTGTTGATTAACTTTAATTTGCTCGGGATAATTAGGATGATGCTGTATTTCTATAAAAAAATTATCAAGCCCAAAAAGCTTTTTATATTCTAATAATCTTTCTTCGCATTTATCCAGCTTATTAGATAATATTAGTCTGGGTATTTCGCCAGCCAAGCAAGCCGTTAAAGCGATCAGCCCCTCTTTATGTTCGGATAAAACCTCCCAATCAATTCTTGGTTTGTAATAAAATCCTTCCAAATGAGCGATCGTGGTTAATTTTATCAAATTTTTATAACCAACAATATTTTTTGCCAAAAGCACTAAATGATAATTTCTTTCTTCAGACTTGCTGTTTTTATCAAAGCGAGAACCTAATGTTAAATATACTTCTACCCCAATAATCGGTTTAATGCCAGCCTTCTTGCATTTTTGATAAAACTCAATCGCGCCATACATTACGCCATGGTCAGTCAAGGCGATGCTGTCTCCGCCGTCTTCTTTAACGGTTTTGATTAAATCATCAATCTTAATCAAGCCATCTAATAATGAATAATGAGAATGAGTATGAAGATGCGCGAATTTCATAAGAGAAATAAGGGGAATAAGAAAAATAAGAATGAAAAGATAAATAAGGGAAATAAGATAAAATAAGATAAAATAAGATAAAATAAGTCTTATTTTTCTTTCTATTCTTATTTTTTGTTATTTTTCTTATTTTCTTGCTTTACTATTTTTTTATTTTTTCCGCCATTTCAGACAATTCTTCATTGCTGTAAAAATCAATAATAACCTTGCCGCCCGCTCCTTTGCGTTTAATTTCTACTTTAGTGTTAAAAAATTCTCTGAAAGCGAATTCCTTGTCTTTATCAATGTAATTAATTTTAATTCTAGCCTGTTTAGTCCCGCCCATTCGTTGAGTTTCCGAAAAAGTGTCTTTAACTGTTAAATTATTATGCAATATCTTATTAAATAAAATCAATTGTTTAGTTTCATTATCTAAGCCGACAATTAATTTAGCGTGCCCTTCGGAAATTTTCCCTTCCATTAAAGCCTGCTGAATTTCTTCAGAAAGATTAAGCAAGCGCAATGTGTTGGTTATCACAGGCCTGGATTTGCCAACTCGCAAAGCCACTTTTTCTTGGCTTAAATTAAATTCATCAATTAGCTTGCGATAAGCTAAAGCCATTTCAATTGGATTAAGATCCTCCCTTTGTAAATTTTCTATTAAAGCGAGTTCCAATTTTTCAAGCTCCTCAGCTTGTCTAATAATAACCGGAACGCTATCCGAATTCAACATCTTAGCCGCCCGTAAACGTCTTTCCCCAGCGATTAGTTCGTAGTCGTTTTTTTTCTTTGTAACAATCAGCGGCTGAATAATGCCATATTGTTTAATAGACTCAGCCAACTCATTTATTTCTTTTTCATTAAAATTTTTTCTTGGCTGTAAAGGATTAACATTAATTTTATCCGGGCTTACATTAAAAATTCTATTTTTATCAGTTTCAACCACAACATCAATCACTGATTCGCCTGTTGGAGAAACAACAATTTTTTTTATTTTTTGAGGAATTAATGAGGACAAACCTCTTCCTAAACCATTAGACATAATATTTTTTTATAAATTAAATTTTATTATTTTCTATATTCTAAATCAATTAATTCTTTTGCTAATTTTTCATAAGCCTTTCCGCCCTTTGACTTTGGGTCGTAATAAAAAATAGAACGTCCATAACTTGGCGCTTCTGCTAATTTAACGCTGCGAGGGATAACTGAACGAAAAACTTTATTTGGAAAATATTGATAAAGCTCATTCATTACAGAACCTGACAAACGATTGCGCTTGTCAAACATGGTAATAACCGCTCCCATAATGCCTAGTTCTGGTTTTAAATTGCTTTGAACCAAGGCAATGGTATCTAAAAGCTGACCCAAGCCTTCTAAAGCGAAATATTCGCTTTGAATGGGTATTAAAACTTCATCAGCGGCAACCAAACTATTAATGGTTAATAAACCCAAAGAAGGCGGGCCATCAATAATTATATAATCATATTCAGCTCTAACATCTTCTAAAATTTTGGATAATCTGAATTCTCTATCATCAAGACCAACCAATTCAATGCCAGCGCCTGCCAAAGAAATTGTTGCTGGCGCGATTTTGTAATTGTTTTGAATGGTATATTTGATAATTTCGCAAATCAATTTCTGACCAATAATTGCTTCGTAAATACCATGTTCCAAATTCTTGTGGTCTATGCCTAAGCCAGAAGTCGCGTTTGCTTGCGGATCAATATCAACCAATAAAACACGTTTGCCCAAATGAGCTAAATAAGCGCCCAAATTTAAAGCAGTGGTTGTTTTTCCCACTCCGCCTTTTTGATTAACTATGGAAATAATTTTTCCCATGAAAAAATAATTAACTAAATTGTATTAACAATTTTTTGACAATTTTAATATTATTATTTATTATAATAAATGCTTATAGTAAAGCCTCGGTGGCGGAATTGGCAGACGCGCACGACTCAAAATCGTGTGAAAGTAATTTCATGAGAGTTCAATTCTCTCCCGAGGCACTATTTTGAAAAAATTCATTTAATTATTTTTTATCCTAATACTTTCTTTAACAAAAACACTAATAATAATGACCGCTGGGATAGACAAAAATACTCCGGCTATGCCAGCAACTTTGAAGCCGACCAATAAAGCGATAATACTGATTAAAGGATTAATGCCCACTGTTTTCTCCATAATTTTTGGAAATAAAACATTGCCTTCAACTAAATGAATAATACAATATAGGGCAATGACAAACAGACTAAGTATCGGCGATTGAATAAAAGCCAAAAAAACAGCTGGAACGGCTCCTAAAATCGGTCCTAAATAAGGAATAATTTGCGTCAAGCCAGCGATTAAAGCTAAAATTAAGGCATACTTAACGTTAAGAATAGACAAGCTTACATAAACTAAAATAAATATAAAAAAGCATAAAATCAAATTCCCCGTTAACCATAGGCCAATTTTTTTTTGGATTTGGTTAATACAGCCCATAGCGAAAGATTGACGTTTTTTAGGAACAATTAACAAAATTAATTTTTTTATAGTATTTTCTTTCGCTACTATATAAAAAATTAAAACTAAAATTAAGAAAAAAGAAAAAATTTCGCCAAAAATTCCCGTGATTGTTAAAAAAATACCGCTAACCGCTGTTTTTAAACCAGAACTTGCGACAACCAAACTATTTTTAACTTGATCTAAAATGCCATGCTGAATAGAATACTTTTTTAGCGCGGAAAAAGTAAAAGTTGTTTTTTCTAAATATATAGGAAAATCATTAGCTAATTCTTCAAACTGTTCGACGATTGGAGGGATAATCAAATAAATTGCAAAACCAATAAGCAAAAACAAAACTAAATAGATAATAAGAATCCCGCTACCGCGAGGAATTTTTAGTTTTTGCATCCAATCCACCCAAGGATCAATAGCGCTGGCTAAAACCAAAGAAGCAAATAAAATAATTAAAATTCCGTGAATTAAAAATAAAAAATAAAATAACAGGAAAATAGCGATAATTTTAATAATTGTTCCCGCGGTAACGCTAACATTGATTTCTTGTTTTTTAATTTCCATATACATATAATTTAAATAATAATTATATTTTAATTATAAAACATTTTATTGAATCAAGCAATCGCATATACTCGTCTTGTATATTTTGTTGTCAAAATAGACGGAGCATTATATAATAAAATCCAACACCTTCACCGCAGGGCATTTTGGAAAGCGCATAAAATTATTTAAATTACTTTGAATTACAAAACTAATCAAAAACCCACTTTTTGTCATTCCTAACTTGATTGGGAATCCATGAGTAAGCAATATGAACAAAAAATTAAGTAAAAGCATTTATAGCGCATTTAAACTTTTTGTTTGTTTTTAACGTTTTTATGGTTATCATGGATCCCCGTTTTCACGGGAATGACAAAAGAAAGGGGAATGACAAAAAAAATCGTTTCGTAATTCAAAGTAAATTATTAATATAAACTAAATGAAAAATTTGTTTAAAAATTTTTTTATATTTCTTGGCGTATTTTTAACAATAGCGGTGTTGTTTAGCGGTTTTAATAATTTAAACAAACCATTAGAAAAAGTCGGGTTGGAAACATTGATTAATCAAATCAATAATCAAGAAATTTCCGCGATTACTATTAATAGTGGCAAGTTAAAAGTTACTTTGAAGCAAGGCAAAGAGGAAATAATTAAAAAAGAGACTGGTGAAACGTTTTCGCAGTTAATTAAAAATTTAAATGTTGATTCATCTAAATTAAAAGACATTAAAATTGAAATTAAAGAAGACGAAGGCATGAGTTATTGGTTAACAGTGATTTTGCCATTTTTACTTCCTTTTTTGTTAATTGGTTTTTTAATTTATTTTATGATGCGTTCTGTGCAAGGAGCTAATAGTCGGGCAATGGGTTTTGGGCAGTCGCAAGCTAAAGAGTTTGGCAAAGAAATCAAAAATAAAACTACTTTCAAGGATGTCGCAGGAGTTAAGGAAGCAAAAGAGGAATTAAAAGAAGTGGTGGAGTTTTTAAAACAGCCTCAAAAATTTATTGAATTAGGCGCTCGCATACCGCGGGGAGTTTTGTTATTAGGCAGTCCTGGAACAGGCAAAACTTTATTAGCCAGAGCAGTGGCTGGCGAAGCCAATGTCCCGTTTTTTAACATTTCAGGATCAGAATTTGTGGAAATGTTTGTCGGCGTTGGCGCTTCGCGAGTTAGGGATTTATTTCGCAAGGCAAAGAAAAGTTCGCCTTGCATAGTTTTTATTGACGAGATTGACGCGGTTGGCCGCAGCCGCGGAGCTGGATTAGGAGGCTCGCATGATGAACGGGAGCAGACATTAAACCAGATATTAGTGGAAATGGATGGCTTTGAACCTAATACTAACGTTATTGTTATGGCAGCTACTAATCGTCCCGATGTTTTGGATTTAGCTTTATTGCGACCTGGCCGTTTTGATCGCAGAGTTATTTTAGACGAACCAGACTTGGCTGATCGGAAAGCGATTTTACAACTTCATGCTAAGAAAAAACCATTAGCCAAAGAAGTAAGCTTGCGTCAAATTGCCGAACGTACTCCTGGTTTTACTGGAGCTGACTTAGCTAATTTATTAAATGAGGCGGCAATATTAGCGGCAAGGAGGGATAAAAAAATTATTGAAATGAGCGAGTTGTTTGAATCTATTGAAAAAGTAATGCTTGGTCCAGAAAGAAAATCTAAAATTTTGTCAGACAAAGAAAAAAAAATTACCGCTTATCATGAAGCTGGCCACGCGATCGTGGCCCATTTTTCTCCGCACACCGATCCTGTGTCAAAAATTTCCATTATTGCCCGCGGACAAGCCGGCGGTTATACTATTAAATTGCCAACTGAAGATAAGCACTTGCATACTAAAATAGAATTTGCGGAAGAACTGTCAGTGCTATTAGCCGGGCATATTGTTGAACAAGAAATTTTTGGTCAAGTTACAACAGGATCTACTTCTGATTTGAGCAAAGCGACTGATTTAGCGCGCAAAATGATTACTGATTTTGGCATGAATGAAACTTTAGGTTTAAGAACTTTCGGCAAGAAAGAGGAAATGATTTTTCTCGGACGCGAAATTCACGAACAACGGGATTACAGCGAAAAAACAGCCGAGCAAATTGACAAAGAAATTTCTTCTTACATTGATAAAGCCGTTCATCAAGCGCGCGGGATTATTAACTTAAAACGGGAATACTTGGAAAAAGTCGTGGAAATTTTATTAAAAAAAGAAACATTGGAAAAAAAAGAATTTGAAGCAATCGTAGGAAAAAAAACGCAAATTTAATTTTACTTTATGATAGCTTTTTTAAGCGGAAAAATAAAAAATAAAGGCAGTGGCTATATTATTTTAGAAATTAATAATATCGGTTATAAAGTTTTTGTCAGTCAAATTTTTTTTTCTAATTTGGACATTGGGCAATTGATTGATTTATATACATATCAGCATATTCGCGAGGATGCTATGGATTTATACGGCCTTAAAACAATGGAAGAACTGAAATTTTTTGAATTATTGCTTTCTGTCTCAGGCATTGGTCCTAAATCCGCTTTAGGTGTTTTATCAATCGCTGATGTTAGAGATATTAAAAATTCAATTGTTGCCGGCGATTCCGCTTTATTAATTAAAGTGTCTGGCATTGGCAGAAAAATTGCTGAACGGGTAGTCCTTGAATTAAGAGAAAAAATAAGTAAAACTAATTTTATTGAAGGAAAAATAAATAATACCGTGAACGCGAGCGGCGATGAAATTGACGCTCTTTTGGCTTTAGGCTATTCCATTATTCAAGCCAGACAGGCGCTATCGGCTGTTGATTCTAAAATTAAAGAAAGTGGCGAAAGAATTAGGCAAGCGCTGAGAAATCTTGGAAGATGAATTAATAATTATAAATTGAGAATAGTTTATTTTTATATTTAAAATTTTTATTATGAGGATTGTTGTTTTAACAGATAAAGAACGTTTTAATAATTTTATTGGCTCGCAAAAAATAAGCCAATTTTTACAATCTTGGCAATGGGGAGAATTTCAAACAATGGTAGGAGGAAAAATAATCAGACTGGGGATTGAATCAGAAACAGGAGAACTTTTAGCTGCCACGACTTTGGTAAAAAAATCTTTGCCAATGGGTAAAAGTTATTTTTTTTGTCCGCGAGGACCAATAATTGATCAATTATTAATTACAAAGCATCAATTGCGAATTGAAAATATCTTGCAAAGTTTATTTAATGAAATAAAAAAATTGGCAAAAAATGAAAAAGTAATATTCTTGCGATTTGAACCGCTTTGCAAACAGCAAACAACAAACAACAAACAGCAGATTATAAAAACTTTAGATGTTGAACCAAGCAAAACTTTAATTTTAGATTTAAGCAAATCAGAAAGTGAATTGTTGAAAGACATGAGTCAGAAAACTAGATATAATATTAAATTAGCTGAAAAAAAAACCGTTGAATTAGTTGCCGCTGACATTAATTATTTTGAAGATTTTTGGCAACTTATCAGCCGAACCAGCGAGCGGGATAAATTTCGTCTTCATGGCAGAAATTATTATCGCCAAATGATTGAAACTGACAAGGATGTTATTAAATTATTTTTTGCTAAATATAAAAAAAGACTTATTGCAACAGGCATTTTTTCTTTTTTTGGCAACACAGCGGTTTATTTGCACGGCGCTTCCGCAAATTTTGACCGCAATGTTATGGCTCCGTTTTTTTTGCATTGGCAATGTATTAAATTGGCGAAAAGCCTTGGTTGTAATTTTTATGATTTTAACGGCATTGATGAAATAAAATGGCCCGGAGTTACTAGATTTAAAAAAGGTTTTGGCGGAAATGAAATTAATTATCAAGGAACCTTTGATTTGGTTTTTAATCCAGGTTGGTATAGTATTTATAAAATGGTTAGAAACGTGAGAAGAACATTTTAGATTCTGATGAATAACAAATTTTTAATTTCCGCTTAATTTATTAAAGCAATCTTGCAAATTTTTTAGCAAATTTAATTGCTTTTTTTAAATATCGCGTTAAAAGTTAGACTTTATTTATGGATAAATTTTTACATATTATAAAAAGATATATCCCAATTAAACTCTTTAAAACTTTACAGCCTGCTTATCATTTTTTATTAAGCGCCTTAGCCACCGCATGGTATGGTTGGCCAAGCAATAAATTAATTGTTATTGGCATCACAGGCACTACTGGCAAAACAACCAGTCTTTATCTAATAGCTAAAACATTGGTTAACGCTGGTTATAAAGTCGGCTACACTTCTACCGCTATGTTCAGCGATGGTCGGACAAAATGGTTAAATGACAAAAAAATGACTATGCCAGGTCGTTTTTTTACGCAAAAAATGATAGCACGGATGGTAAAAAATAAATGTCATTACGCTATTATTGAAACCACTTCTCAAGGCATTGAACAATTTCGCCATTGTTTTATCAATTATGACATTTTAATTTTTACAGGCTTATATCCAGAACATATTGAAGCGCATAACGGCTTTGAAAATTATAAACAAGCCAAAGGCAAGTTGTTTGCTTATTTAAAACAATGTAAAACTAAATACACTGATGACAAAAAAAACATAGTTAAAGTTGAAAGCGGTTTTAAAAAAATAAATGCCAATCGGGTTAAAAAAATTATTATAGCTAATGGCAATGATACGCATGCTGATTTCTTTTTATCTTTTCGCTCCGAAGAAAAATGGGAATATATAAATAAAAATAAAATTGAAACGAATAAAGCAACTTCTAAAATTGAATCAATAAAATATAATGAAGTCGCGCGCGACAAAAATGGCGTGGAGTTTATTGTGGAAAATAAAGTGAAAATCAATTTAAACTTGCTTGGCAATTATAATATCGCGAATGCCATGGCAGCGGTTTGTTTAGGTTTAAGCCAGAATATAACTTTAGAAAAAATAAAATGTGGCTTAGAAAAAGTTAAAACAATTCCAGGGCGCATGGAATTAATAAAAAATAAAAAACCCGCTTTTACTGTTATAGTTGATTACGCTTTTGAGCCAAAAGCAATGGCCAGTCTTTATGAAATAGTTGAAATTTTACCGCGTCAAAAGATTATTCACGTTTTAGGTTCGGCTGGCGGCGGAAGAGATGTCGCGCGCAGGAGCGAATTAGGCAAAATAGCCGGGGTTAAAGCAGACTTGGTAATTATTACTAATGAAGACCCTTATAATGAAGATCCTCAAATTATTATCAATCAAGTTTCATTAGGCGCTGAATCCGTCGGCAAAATTCTTAATAAAAATTTATTTAAAATTTTAGACAGAAGAGAAGCGATTAAAAAAGCTTTATTTTTAGCCTTGGAAAATGATATAGTTCTAATTACCGGGAAAGGTTGCGAGCAGGCAATTTGCGGACCAGCAGGAAAAAACATTCCATGGGATGACAGAAAAATTGTTATAGAAGAATTAAAGCAAATTAATGAATCAAAATAAAAAATTAAATTTATAAATAAAAGTCGCCTTAACAGCTCGTCCGCTGCAAAAGAACGAGGCTCATTCGGAAAATACAATGAATCAAAATATTTAACCGAGGATAATATACTAAAAAAATATGCTGGCAATCCAACAAATACGGTTTCCGAAGAACAATGGTTGGAACTTGAAAAAGAAGTAAAAAACAGCGGAATCAGAAACTGCGCTACTATCGCTCTGCCACCAACAGGAAGATCAAGTTTATTAATTGGAGCATCGCCATCAATAGAACCGTCTTTTGAAGAGATACTAGAAATTTCTCCTGGAGATCAATTATTAATGGTGGCTTCGATACAAAAATTTGTTGATGAATCAATATCAAAAACAATAAATATTCCAGAAAGCTCCACTGTTGAAGAAATAAAAAAAATACTTAAAACAGCAATTAATTTGCCACTAAAAGGAATTACTATTTACAGGGACAAATCAAGAAATTATCAACCAATAAATTTAATAAATATAGAAAAAAATATGGGAAACAAAGAAAAATTCAATTTTCTTTTCTGATAGAAAAAATTTAGTTCAATTAAAGCGAGATAAAAATTTACATCGCACAACAAGTTGTATCAGGTTCCAGAAACCCACATTAATCAAAGCTTTTTCTTGTGCCCCTCTCCAGAGAAAAAATAATAATGAGCGCGGATTTTTTCCACCCAAATTTTTGGAAAGTATAAAAAATATAAAAAATATATTCAAACACGAAAATTCTAACATTATATTATGTCGTTAAACATAAAAAAAACTTCGCCATTAGCTGATAGAATGAGACCTGTTGTTTTAGATGAATTTTTAGGTCAAGATGAAATTGTGGGCCAAGGCAAATTATTAAGACAGGCGATTAACGCTGACAATCTGCCTTCAATTATTTTTTGGGGACCGCCAGGCAGCGGCAAAACCACATTAGCTTATATTATCGCTAAAACCACTGGAGCTGAATTTTTTCAAATTAGCGCGGTTACCAGCGGAGTAAAGGACTTGCGTTTGATTATTAAAAAAGCCAAAGAAAATAATTTGTTTGGCAAAAAAACAACGCTTTTTATAGATGAAATCCATCGCTGGAATAAAACTCAGCAAGACGCGCTTTTGCCGCATGTGGAAAATGGCACTTTAGTTTTGCTTGGCGCTACCACGGAAAATCCCAGTTTTGAAGTGCGTGGAGCTTTATTGTCTCGTTGTCGCGTTTTTATTCTTAAGCAATTAACAATTGAACAGATTGTTATTTTAATTAAACGCGCCATGTTTGATAAAGAAAAGGGATTGGGGAATCTTAATTTAAAAATTAGCGATAAAGTTATTAATACTCTGGCGCAAATGTCTAATAATGACGCTAGGATAGCCTTAAATGTTTTAGAATATGCCAGTTCACTTAATCAAGAAATTACTTTTGAAATTATTAAAGAAGCGTTTCAGAAATCGTATTTATTTTATGATAAAGACGGCGAGGAACATTATAATATTATTTCCGCTTTGCATAAATCTTTGCGCGGTTCTGACGCTGACGCGGCTTTGTATTGGTTGGCAAGAATGATTGAAGCAGGCGAAGATCCTTTATATATTGCCCGCAGATTAACGCGATTTGCCAGTGAA
>ERZ1292640.1849-Hain-H43-02um-R1-1849-length-17309-cov-6_pt1 | contig 17309 bp, 16 predicted proteins | sample MGYA00564404_ERZ1292640 | MGnify/ENA primary metagenome ERZ1292640 (study PRJEB36523, sample SAMEA6512636) | groundwater metagenome | collected 2019-01-08 | study: AquaDiva: Metagenomics assemblies of 32 groundwater samples
ATTGCTAAGTGAGGATATGCTGGTTGTTGATTTTGCGTACGTTTTAGGAGGGGAGACACGGCTTATTCGGGATGCGAAGAGGCGAGGGTGCAGGACGATTGACGGGAAACGCCTCCTGATGGAGCAGGCAATGGATGCATACGGAATTTTCTTCGGAAAAAAAGCAGATAGGCGCGCATTTTCGCAGGCAATTAAGTTCGCTTCAAAAAGGGTGAAATAAGATGGGGTTCGCATTCGGGAAAAATTTCAGAATAAGGGTTTTCGGCAAGAGCCATGGAAAGAAAATAGGGGTGGTTGTCAGCGGCGTACCGCAGGGAATAGCTATAAACAGGCAGGGCATTCAGGCGGAGCTCGACAGGCGGAGGCCCGGCCAGAGCAGGTTCACGACCCAACGGAATGAGCCGGATGAAGTGGTGATTGAAAGCGGAATCCGGAACGGAAGAACCACGGGCGCGCCCATCAAAATGGCAATTTTCAACAAGGACGTGCAGAGCAAGCCATACGAGGCGCTCGCATCCACGCCGCGGCCCGGCCATGCGGATTTTACAGCGAGGGAGAAGTACGGCGAAAAAGCGGATCTGCGCGGCGGAGGCTATTTTTCCGGCAGGATGACCGCGTGCTTCGTGATGGCGGGCGCGATTGCAAAGGCGATTTTGCGGAAAAGGGGCATAAAGGCCCTTGCGTACATAAAAAAAATGGGGAGCATATCAGCGCGCGAATTAAAGGACTCTGAAATTGGATCACTCACTTACAAGAGCGACGTGCGCTGCCCGGATAAGGCTGCGGAGAAGAAGATGAAAAAATTGATCGGGAGGCTGAAACGCGAGGGCGATTCCGTCGGCGCAGTGATCGAGTGCCGCATTTTAAACGTGCCTGCAGGGATGGGCGAACCCATGTTCGGCTCCATTGAGAGCAGCATTTCCCGGTTTGTGTTTGCGATCCCGGCAACCAAAGGGATAGAGTTCGGCTCTGGATTCGAAGCGGCACGCATGCGGGGAAGTGAACATAACGACAGGTTTGCCAAAATAAAGGTGAAAGTGGTAACCCTTTCAAACAATGCTGGAGGGATTCTGGGCGGGCTGGCAAATGGCATGCCGATCGTTTTCAGGGTTGCGTTCAAGCCCACTTCGAGCATTGCCAAGGAACAGGTCACGTTGAACGTGAAAACGGGGAGGATGGAAAAACTGCAGGTGGGGGGGAGGCACGATCCCTGCATCGCAATCAGGGCAGTGCCGGTCGTGGAAAGCGCAGCTGCGATTTGCATGGCGGATTATATTTTAGGTGATGAAAAATGAACGGGACCAAATTGGAGAAACTCCGACGGAAAATCGACAGGATTGATGCGAAGTTTATCAGCCTGGTGGCACAGAGGCTCGAAACGACCGAAAACATCGGCTACCTGAAACGCAGCAGGGGGGCGGTTGTGGAGGACCCCGCAAGGAAGGCGGAGGTGCTTGAGCGCGCAGCGCAGCTCGCTTCTGCAAAGGACGTCAGGCCGGAATTCATATCGGCAATCATGTCCCAGATGATGTTGGAGGCGGAAGAGGTGCAGCGGGGAGGCAGACCCACAATCGCATTCCAGGGGGAGCGCGGCGCTTATAGCGAAGCTGCCGGCAACAGCCTGTTCCCGCAGAAAATTTTCATTCCGTGCGAAACCTTCAGGCAGGTTTTCGAAGCGGTTGAAAGCGGGGAGGCGCAATATGCCATCGTGCCAATTGAGAACTCCACAGAAGGGAGCATAAACGAGGTGTACGATTTGCTGCTGGAGAAGCAATTGCACATCCATGCCGAGACCGTGGTGCAGGTGCGGCATTGCCTCATGGCAGACAGGGAGGCATCATTAGCCGAGATTATGGAGGTCTACACGCACCCCCAGGCGCTGGCGCAATGCCGGAAATTCATCGAGCAGAAACTCCCGTATGCACGAATTATTCCGTTCTACGATACCGCGGGCGCGGCTAAAATGATCGCTGAAAACGGCAAGCGGAACATCGCCGCCATCGCCAGCCAAGCCGCTGCGAAATACTACGGATTGAAGGAACTTGCCGCCGGCATAGAGGACAACAGGAGCAACTTCACCCGATTCCTGCTCCTTTCCAAAGCAACTGCCGAAAAGCCGGAAAACCCCAAAACCTCTCTGGTGTTCTCCCTCAAGCATAAGCCCGGCGCGCTATTTTCGGCCTTGAGGCCGTTTGCAGACAAGGGCATCAACCTCACTAAAATAGAGTCACGGCCTACGAAGGGGACGCCTTGGGAATACCTGTTCTACATGGATTTCGAGGGGGATGCAAGGGAGGGAAAATTTGCGGAGGCGATTGAACAGCTGAAGGAATTTGCGGAATTCTTCAAATTGCTCGGCGTCTACGAAAAGGCAAAACGCAACGGATCGGCGGATGGGAATGAATGAAACCCGGCAAAGAATGAAGCCCGGGCAAAGAGGCACTGTGAATATGCTCGGCCATAACGATAAAGGAAAAATCGCCGTGATCGGAATCGGCAAGCTAGGCGCCGCCATCGCTAAATTCTTGGTGAAGCGCGGATTCCGGGTTCTCGTTTTCGATAAGTACAAACGGGTTAAAATCAGGGGAGCGGAGAATGCAAAATCCCTGAAATCTGCTGTTGGGAGCGCGGATATGGTCATCCTGTCTGTTTCCCTTGCAAACACGCAAGAGGTTTTGGCCGAACTTTCTAAAATTCTCAAACCTGCCCAAATTTTGGTGGAATTGGCGGGAGTCAAAACGCCCTTTGCTGCAACACTCCGAAAAATGCCCTGCAAGGCCGTTTCGCTGCATCCCTTATTCGGCGACTTTGAATCCCTGGAGGGAAAAAACGTCATCATCGTGAAAAACAAGGATGCAGCCTTGGAAAAAAGCGCCTCAAGGCATCTAAAAAAATTTGGCGCAAACGTGATTTTTATGCGGACCGAGGAACATGACCGAATCATGGCCCAACGACAGCTGCCCGCATACGTTCTCTCGAAGCTCTTTTACGAGATTGCCGGAAACATCCCCCTCGATGCACTTACTCCCATGATGAAAAAGCATCAGGAGCTTGCGAAGGAAGTGCTGTCGGAATGGCCCCTCTATGATTCGATGCTCAAACTGAACCCGCATTCAAGGAAGATGATTGAGAGGACGGAAAAGCAACTCAAAAAGATGAAACGGAAATATTCGAAACGGCAAAATCAAAAATAGTGAATAAAATGATCAGGAACATAAGTAAATTGGGGAAGCCGGTAAATGCGTCCATCATTGCCCAGCCGTCAAAGGCGCATACGCTGAGGGCGATAATCGTCGCTTCGCTAGCCGGAGGCAAATCGGTAATTGAAAAACCCCTCTTGGCTGACGACCAACTTGCGGCAATTAAGGCAATGCGTAGGCTGGGCGCGAAAATAATAATTCAGGAAAAGGAGCTCGTAATAATCGGAATTCCCAAATTCAAGAAAATTGCCCTCAACGCCGGAAGTTCCGGCTTCCTCGCCCGTGCCCTGCTTGCAATCGCAACTGCTTCCGGAGAGGGAATCACCGTCGATGCCAGCCCCCAAATGAGGAAAAGGCCCATTTCTGAATTATGCCTCGCCCTTTCCCAATTGGGAGCCAAAATCATTTTCCTCCGAAAGCCCAATCACTTTCCGGCCGCAATAAAGGGGCCGTTGAAAGGCGGAAAGATCGTTCTCGATGCGGGAAAAAGCTCCCAATTCCTTTCTGCAATATTACTTGCTGCGCCCCTGGCCTCGGCTTCCATTGAAATAACGGCAAAAAATCTGGTGTCCGGGCCTTATGTGAACATCACGCTTGAAATAATGGAAAAATTCGGAGTGAAAGTGCAAAAAAGGGGTAACGAATTCAAAATCGCGCCCCAAAAATACATGCCAACAAACATGAGCATAGAGGGAGATTACAGTTCCGCGGCGTTCTTCATGGAGCTCGCGGCGATAACCGGAGGTAAAGTGAAAATTGCCGGATTAAGTCGGGAAACAAAGCAAGGGGACAAAGCCATCCTGCCCATTCTTGAAAAGATGGGATGTAATATCCATCGAAGCCGGAATACAGTCGAAGTGACCGGCCCTAAAATCCTGAAACCCGTAATTTTCAATATGAAAAATTTTCCGGATTTGGCCGTTCCCATAGCGGTTACGGCGGCGTTTGCAAATGGCACCAGCATCCTGCAAAACATTGGCCAGCTGAAATTTAAGGAAAGCGACAGGTTGGAAGCCATAAAAATCAATTTAGGAAAAATGGGCGTGAAAGTTGAGGAAAGGAACGGCAATCTGGCCATTCACGGGAATTCCAACGCCCATGGCGCAACCATCAACCCCTTCAACGACCACCGCATCGCCATGGCGTTTGCGATTGCAGGGCTGAGAACCGGCAACATGAAAATCAGAAATGCGGAGTGCGTCAGAAAAAGCTTTCCTACATTCTGGAAAGAAATCGAAAAATTATTTTAATAAGGTCATTTCCTTCGCGTGCCGCTCCAATGCCTCCAGCGCCGCCGCCCTTTTTTCCGGCGTGATTCCGCCCTTGAAGAATTCGCCGTAAATTCTAATCAGCTGGGATCCCTCAATTACACCGTCCGCGCCAGCTTCGAATGCAGCTTTCGCATGCTCGGGCTTCGAAATGCCGAAGCCGATTGCAACCGGGATGGAAGAATGAGCCTTAACCCGTCTGATCAATTCCAAAGAATATTGTTGCATCTCCTCCCTTGCGCCCGTGATTCCGATTACCGCCACCAAATAAACGAAACCGGTTGCTTCAGAGAGGATGTTTTTCATTCTTTCCTCGGAGGTTGTGGGGGAAATCATGTAAATGAGGTCCAGATTATGCGCTTTGCAGGCTTCCCTTAATTCTGCGGATTCCTCAAACGGCAAATCCGCCGCAAGCACGCCGTCGCCGCCCGCATCCTTCAAATCCCTGCAGAAATCCTCCAATCCGTACTTGAAAATAATGTTGTAGTAAGTCATTGCGATTATCGGCTGGGATATTCGCATTTCCCTTGCCTTTGCAATTATGGAAATGCATTTTTTTGGAGTAATGCCATTCTTGAGAGCCCTATCGGAGGCCGCCTGTATTACCTGCCCATCCGCCAAAGTGTCTGAAAAGGGAATTCCCAACTCAAAGAGGGAGGCATGTTTGCTCAATACTTTCATCTGCTGCAAAGTAAAATCTTCGTCGGGGTCGCCGGCGCAAACATAGGGCAAGTAGGAATTTCCTTTTTTTAGCGCATCTGAAATTCTGCTCATAAGAAACCCTCCATTCTTGCAACCTGCTGCACGTCCTTGTCCCCTCTGCCGGATAGGCAAATTACAGCCACATCCGAAGGCTTCAGCCGCATCTTCAGCAAATGGGCAATAGCATGCGCGGGCTCCAAGGCGGGCACTATTCCCTCCAACTGGGAAAGCAAATGGAACGCCTCCAGCGCTTCCTCGTCGGTTGCGGAAACGTACTCTGCGCGTCCGGTGTCCTTCAGGTACGAATGGTAGGGCCCCACGCCGGGATAATCCAAGCCCGCCGAAATCGAATGCGTTAATTGCACCTGCCCGTTTTCGTCCTGCAATAAATAGCTCTTCATCCCGTGCAAAATCCCCTGCGAGCCCTTTTCCAGAGTAGCGCAGTGCTCTTTTGTATCCAGCCCTTTTCCCGCTGCTTCCACGCCTATTAATTTTACTTCAAGATTTTGAACAAAGGGATAAAAGATTCCAAGCGCGTTGCTTCCCCCGCCCACACACGCAACGACGTAGTTTGGAAGAGTTTTTTCCACCTTCATTATCTGTTCTTTCGTTTCCTCCCCAATCACCTTCTGGAATTCCCGTACAATTGTGGGAAAGGGATGCGGACCTACAACGGAGCCGATTACGTAATGGGTGCCGATGCAATTTGCCGTGTAATCCCTCAAGGCGGCATTGATCGCATTCTTGAGTGTTTTGGATCCAGCCTCGACAATATTCACTTTGGCCCCGAGCAGCTTCATCCGGTATACGTTCAGCTTCTGCCTCTCCACATCCTCCGCACCCATGTAAATTTCGCATTCCAAATTCAGCAATGCGGCCGCAGTTGCAGTGGCGACGCCGTGCTGCCCTGCGCCGGTTTCCGCAATTACCCTTCCCTTGCCCATCCTTTTTGCAAGCAGGCATTGCCCCAACGCATTGTTGATCTTATGCGCACCGGTGTGCAAAAGGTCCTCGCGCTTGAGATAGATTTTTGCGCCCATTTTTTTCGAAAGGTTTTTGGCAAAATAGAGCGGGGTGGGGCGGCCGGCGTAATTTTCCAAATAATAATGCAATTCTGCAAGGAAGGCCCCGTCCGCAAGCGCTTTCCCGAATTCCGTTTCAAGCTCCATCAAGGTTTCCATCAGGGTCTCGGGCACGAACTGCCCCCCGAATTCCCCAATATATTTTTTCATAATTCACACCCCTTCAATTCCCTTATTTTCCCGGCCATATTTTGGGATTGCATGATCGAAGTCCCGACTAGAAACGATCTTGCTCCGAACGGCAGGAGCTCCCGTATCTCCTTGCAAGAAAGGATGCCGCTTTCCGAGACGAGAATTTTCCCCTCCGGCACATATTTCGCCAGCCTTTTCGTCCTGGAAATATCAACCGAGAGATCGTCGAAACTGCGATTGTTGATTCCGATGACGTCCGATATTTTTCCAGCTGCCTCGATCTCAGCCTTTGAAAAACATTCCACGAGAGGCTGCATCCCCAAGTCCGCCGCCATGCCGGCAAAATGGCCCAAATCCTCCCCGATTATTTTCGGAATCAGCAGGACCGCATCCGCGCCGAACGCATCCGCCTCGCGAATCTGCTTTTCAGTTACGATGAAATCCTTGCATAAAACAGGCAGGCGGCTGTTCATTTTAGCCAGCGTGATGTTCTCCAAATTTCCCCCAAAGGCAGTGGGTTCGGTGAGGATTGATATCGCATCCGCACCCGCTTTTTCAAATATTTTTGCACTTGCGGCAGCATCAAATTTCCCCAATTTTCCCCCTGATGGGGAAGCGGGCTTGAGCTCTGCAATCAACGAATATGGTTTTGCAAGCAACGCCCTTTGGAAATCCTGCTTTCTTATCCCAATTCGTGCCTTCGGCGCCAGCATTTCCCTTCTTTTGTGATATTTGATTATTTTTTCAATTTTCCTATGCATTTGATTCAACCCTCAATTTGTCCAGTGCCTCCCTCGCGGCGCCGGAATGGATGCTATCCAGCGCAATTCCGATTCCTTTTGAAATGCCGGCAGCCTTACCAGCTATGTAGATTGCAGCGCCGGCGTTTATGATCACCGAATCCAAATAAGGCGAATGGATTCCATCCAAAACATCCCTGATTATGCGCGCATTTTCCTTTGCATCCCCGCCTTTTATGGCGCCCAGCGTGAACGATGAAAAACCGAATTCTTGAGGATTTATCACGTAATCGCGAATTGCGCCATTTGAAATTTCTGCGGCAAGGGTTTCCGAGGACGCTGAAATCTCATCCGTCTCCGAGGCGACAACCAGGGCCCTTTCGGAGCCCAGCAGACGCAGCACTTCCGCGATTTTCGGCAGGAGCGCCTTATCATACACCCCGAGCACTTGGAATTTCACTTTCGCGGGATTGCAGAGAGGGCCAAGAAGGTTGAATACCGTCCTGAAGCCCAACTGTTTCCGTATTGGCGCAACGAACATCATGGATGGATGGAAGTTGGGCGCAAAAAGGAAGGCGATATTGCATTTTCTGAGGCACGTTTCCGCGCGTCCCGCATCCATGTCCACGTTGATCCCCAATTCCTTCAACACGTCCGCAGAGCCGCATCTGCTGGATATGCTTTTGTTTCCGTGCTTCGCAACCGGTATGCCTGCGCCCGCAACAACAAAGGAAGCGGCGGTGCTGATGTTGAAGGTGCCCTTTCCGTCCCCGCCCGTTCCGCATAAATCCATTGCATTTGGTGGCGCCTTAACCGAAACGGACTTCTCCCTCATGACCTTAGCCAAGCCGTAAATTTCCGCCGGGGTTTCCCCTTTCATTTTCAAGGCCGTCAGGAAAGCGGCTATATGGGAGTCCGGCGCGTTTCCTCCAGTAATCTCCTCCATCGCCCCCTCCGCTTCGTCTGTTTCCAAATCCCTTTTCTCAACCAATTTTTGGATCGTTTCCGCCAGCATATTGCTCACACCTCGTAAAAATTCCTCATTATCTTTTTCCCGTCCTGCGTGAGGATGGACTCCGGATGAAATTGGACGCCGTAGATGGGAAGTGTCCGGTGCTGCACTCCCATGATCTCGTTCTGCTCGGTTTCTGCCGTGATCTCCAGGCAATCGGGCAAGTCCTGCCTGTCGATAATCAGGGAATGGTAACGCACCGCCGAAAACGGGTTTTCCACTCCCTTGAAAATTCCCTTTTTCCTATGGAAGATTTTGCTCGTTTTTCCGTGCAGGAGCTGCTTTGCCCGAATTACCCTGCCGCCGTATGCCTCAGCCATGGCCTGGTGCCCTAAACACACCCCCAAAACCGGCTGCTCGGGCTGCAGTTTCAAAATCTCAAGCGTCGCCTTTGAATCCCTCGGATGGCCGGGCCCGGGGCTGAGGACGATTTTATCGTAATTTTTGAGGTGCAGGCCTGCGACCGGCTCGTCGTTCCTTCGCACGGTTACTTCCGCGCCGGCCGCTTCGAAATATTGCGCCAAATTGTATGTGAAGGAATCATAATTGTCAATCAGCAATATCTTCATGTGATGCACCCCTGATGGCCTCGACCATCGCCCTCATCTTCGCCTCCGTTTCCTGGAACTCGCGTTCAGGAATGGAATCGTAAACAATGCCCGCTCCCGCCTGTAGATGCGCCCTTTTTCCTGAAATGATTATGCTCCGGATGGTTATCGCAAAATCCATGTTTCCGGAGAAGTCGAAATAGCCAACAGCGCCACCATAAGGCCCGCGCCTTTGCTTCTCGAACTTCTCTATGAGTTCCATCGCCCGGATTTTCGGAGCGCCGGACACGGTTCCCGCAGGCAGGCACGCCTTCAACGCATCAAAACCGTCCTTTCCCTCCCGCAATTTGGCAGTGACATTCGAGACGATGTGCTGCACGTGGGAGTATTTTTCCACCCCCATCAGCTCATCCACGATTACGCTGCCGGGCGCCGCGACCTTTCCCAAATCATTGCGGTGCAAATCCACCAGCATTATGTGCTCCGCCCGTTCCTTCTCATCCTGAAGCAGCTCTATTTTCAGCTTCTCGTCCTCTTCAACATCCTCGGAACGCGGCCGCGTCCCCGCAATGGGCCTCGTTGTGAGGATGCCGTTTTCCAGCCTAACGAGCATTTCCGGGGAGGAGCCCATGATTTTCGAATCCCCGAAATCCAGGTAAAAAAGGTACGGGGACGGATTTATCCTACGCAAAATTTTATAGATCAGCGCCTCGTCGCCCTCGAAATCGAAGGAGACCCTGCGCGAGAGCACGGCCTGGAAGATATCACCGGCCTTTATGTGCACCTTCGCCTTCTCAACCGCAGCCTCGAATTCCTCCTTGGGAAAATCAGAGCGTTCCTTAAGAAGGGAAAATTCCGCAGAATGCTTCTGCCCCATTATTTTTTCGATTTCGCCGGAATCAGCCGGGCCATGCGAGATAAGGTAAATTTTACCATGGAGATGATCGAAGCATATCACCGATTCCGGAATTATGAAATGCATATCCGGCAAATCGAGGTCGTCCTGCAGTTCCGATGGCAAATTCTCAAAATACCTCACGGCATCGTAGGATAGGTACCCCACCATCCCGCCAGAAAACGCCAGCGTAGGTATTTTTTCCGCCGAAAACCGGGAAAATTGCTTCCGCAACTCATCGAATGGCCGCTTGGACTCGAATTTTTCCCTCCCCCCATTCATTACTTCGATCCCGCTCCCCTTTGCCTTGAAGGAAAAAATGGGCTTGAAGCCGATGATGGAGAACCTCGCGGTCTTCTTAATTCCCTCGACGGACTCGAGCAGGAAGCATCCGCTGCCGAAATGCGCCCTTATTGAAAGGAACGCTTCGAATGGATTGGCGCTGCAGCGCAACTCTTTTACAGTAGTGGTTAGATGCATAAAATCACCAAAAGCAAAGGCAGAATCAGCAAAAGCTCCGGCTACTCAGGCACGCCAGGAGAACTTCTCAAAAACCATGGGATCTATAAGTCCGTTTACCATAGTACTATTTTTAGGCGGATCAAACTTTATAAAACTAATGGATCGAATCGTTCATCAATCGGTCAACGCTCCCAGACGGGCTGAAAAGCGTTTTTTAAGCTATACTTACCATTAATTGATCCGAATGGGGTCGTGGGGTAATCTGGCATCCTACCGCCTTGGGGACTTTCCCTGCTAGCTTATGCGAAAAGCAATGAAAGCTAATGTGGCGGCGATCCGAGTTCAAAGGCCAAATGGTTTTGATTCGCGCGCAAATTCGTTTCTTGGCGGCGGAGCCGTTCGCCACCTTCTCCCACGAGAATTTGGTTCTCGGGGGCCGTGCAGACTTTGTCTGCCCGGTTTCTAAAGAAGGGGGCAAGGCATGAAAATCTCGGCGACCCCATGTCTGCAACGGGGGGCATAGCCCCCCTTGACCAGACTGGTCATTCCCCCCAAATTTGTGCTGCGAATTATTTTTTGCAACCTCCTGTTTTCGTCTCATTCCCATTTGTTTTTTAACTGAAAGCACCAAAATATTGGGGACGCGGCTGTGGTCTAGATGCCTTTCCTTCCGGAAAAAAGCGCGTAGCGCCAAAATCCTTTCTTTTGCGGCGCCATACGCTTTTCTTTTGGAAAGAAAAGCAAGGCAGTGGTCAGGATCTGGGCTTTCCAAGCCTATGGCACGGGTTCGAATCCCGTCAGCCGCACTCTTTGACACCTATAGGGGGGAAGGATTCCCCCCTACTCGTAGTCGCCTCTACCCCCTTTCAAAACTTTGCAAATTTAAATCAGACAATAAGCCTCATTTTCAGCTCGAAAAAAACATCCCCGTCGTAAAATATGCGGCTAGTGGGGATTATTTTTTTGAAATTATTTTCGTTCTTATTTCCGCAGTTTATTTTCATGGAATTGGCGCGCGCATCGATGATTAAGCAGTAATTGCCAAGTTGGAAAATTAAATCCTCAAATTCTGACCTTATTTTTTCTTTTGCAAGCAAATTCCCCCTCGAGAAATCGGCGAATTCCGAATAATAACCTTTCGCGGCGATTTGCTGGAAATCGTTTGCGAGCTGCTGCAAATAAAGATCCGAATAGGTGGGAAGTGGCAAATAACGGATTGCGGAAATAAGCGAAATTGCAATTAGCAGCGTGATTGCCGCCTCAAGTGAAAAAATGAAGCCCTTATGCGCCATGGAAAGAAAGGGCCGGAAGCTGCTATATATTCGTTTGGTAGATAAAAAATCAAAAGGAAGTTGATTCTGGTAGCAATTCTGCGATATGATTGCAATTTATCATCCAGTGCGATGCAGGGAAACGATCCAAAGGCTTGCCGATAAGGATGTTGAAAAGATGGCCGGGGGCGCCATTCGATAGAAAATAGCATCGGACAATGAGGAACATTTCTTCAGGGCGGCGACCAAAGGAGTTAAAAATAAGTTGCCACCATCCTTAAGTAATAAGTTTGATGAGGGAAGAGGGCGATTTGAATGAAAAAGATGGTTACTTTTGCGATAATTGCATTGCTATTGCTGGCCTCGATTCAAATATCGGCATCGCCCACAGCTTCCTTTGAAGGCAAGAGGGTCATAATCCTTTATAAGAACGAGGTCGGAAAGCAGGATATTGACGAGCTGGGGACGGTTGGCACAAAAATAATGAAAACCTTCAAGGCAATCAACGCCGTCTCCGCAGAAGTTGATGAGAATCGCATTGCGCAGATTGAATCGGACGAGGATGTGGTTGCCGTTTTCGAGGATTTCCGCGTCTTTGCATCACTTTCCGGCAGCGTTCCCCAAATCAATGCGGATGACGTGAATTTACTTGGCGGAAGCGGCATCGGGGTGAGGGTTTGCATCGTTGACACCGGAGTGGATGATACCCATCCTTCCCTGAATGCGCTGGTTGCTGAATATGATTTTGTGAATCTCGATGCGGATGCGATGGATGACAACGGCCACGGAACGCATGTGGCGGGCATCGTCGCTTCCAAGCATTCAACTTACAAGGGAGTTGCACCGGGCGCATCCCTGATGGCGGCAAAGGTTTTGGATGCGCAGGGTTCCGGCTGGACTTCGGATGTTATTGCGGGCATAGATTGGTGCGTTGCAAACGGCGCGGACATAATTTCCATGAGCCTAGGCGCGGGCGCTTACAGCGGCACGTGCGATACGTTGCCTATTGCGCAGGCAAGCAATACTGCAGTAGATCAGGGGGTCATGGTATTCGCTGCAACCGGAAACAACGGCTATATCAATTCAATATCCGCGCCGGCATGCGCAAGCAAAGTGATTGCAGTCGGAGCGGTTGATAAAAATGATGGCAGGACACCTTACTCCAATGAGGGAACAGGATTGGACATCGTCGCCCCCGGAACGAGCATAACCTCAACCTATTTGGGAGGCGGTTTTGCCACCCTTACCGGCACCTCGATGGCGACACCTCATGCTGCCGGGACTGCAGCGCTGCTTTTAGGGAAAAAGCCCGCTTTGACTACTGCGGAAGTGCGCTCCATCATGCTGGGCTCCGCTAAAGATTTGGGCGCAGCTGGCTTTGATACCATTTATGGTTATGGCAGGGTGGATGCACTTGCCGCATGGAATGCTATCGCTGTTGGAAACCAGCCGCCGGTTGCGAATGCGGGGCCGGATAAAACAGCGAGCGATGCGGATGGAACCGGTTCGGAGGCAGTAATTCTTGATGGTTCCACTTCCTATGATCCCGATGGGATTATCACGAGCTATGAATGGAAGGAGGGCAACCTGACGCTGGGCACAACTGCGGTTCTAGCAAGCAGCTTTTCGATAGGGACACATACCATCAGCCTGACCGTAACCGACAACAATAATTCGCAATCGAGCGATACCGCAATAGTTACTGTGAACGCGAATCAGCCGCCAATTGCAAACGCGGGTGCGGACCAAACGGCAATGGACTCCGATGGCAACGGTTTTGAAACATTCCTATTGAACGGTTCCGCATCCTCTGACCCCGATGGAACCATAGTAAGCTATGAATGGCAGGAGGGAGCAGCCGTTTTAGGAAATGGTGCAATGATCGCTTTCAATTTCACAGTTGGAATCCACAATGTGACCTTGAGAGTTACGGACGATTCCGGCGCAAGCAGCACGGATATGGCCACCATAACTGTTACTGCGTTTGCCAACCAGCCGCCGGTTGCGAATGCGGGGCCGGATAAAACAGCGAGCGATGCGGATGGAACCGGTTCGGAGACGGTCGCTCTTGACGGCTCTGCTTCCTATGACACGGACGGCGCAATAGTTTCTTACGAATGGAAGGAGGGCGAAGTTGTTTTAGGAACCGGAGCAGTAATTTCCCCTGTTTTTGCAGTTGGAATGCACACGGTTGTTTTGACAATAACGGATAATAATGGTGCGACGGCTTCTGACACGGCGATTGTAACGGTAAATGCAAACCAGCAGCCGGCCGCAAATGCGGGAGCGGACAAGAACGCTTACACAGGCCAAAATGTGGATTTCGATGGCTCCGCAAGCGCCGACCCCGACGGGAGCATTGTCAGTTATAGTTGGGATTTCGGGGACTCCTTCAGTGCAACCGGTGTCACTGCAACTCACGCCTATTCCTCGCCGGGCACTTATACGGCAACACTTACCGTAACGGATAACGGAGGGTTGATGGCAGGAGATTTTGCCATTGCAACAATAAATGCCCAACCAACTACAATAGCAGTTTTTTCAGATGATTTCCAAAGCGGCGGGTTTGGCAAATGGACGGAGTCAAATGAGTTCGACTGGAATGTTGAAAACCCTGCAGAGAGGAACATTCCCAGCTATCCTTCCTCCAATTTAGTCGCGCACGCGGACAAATGCACTTCCTCAAAGGGATGCATCCTGACGATGAAGACCGGCGCGAATTTAAGCGGCTACCTGAATGCCACCTTGAAATTCTGGAGATATGTGGACAACGATTTGGACAACGGCGAATTCCTGCAGGTTCAAGTGCTTAACGGCGCAAGCTGGAAAACAATATTCGAATGGAAGAACGGAAGCGGGGATGATGACACGTGGCACTACGAGACATACGCCTTGCCGCCGGCTTACCTCACCGGCAATTTCAAGGCAAGGTTCGTCACGAAGGAAAGCTCATCAAGCGAGGATGCGGAAATCGATGACGTTTTGATTGAGGGAATAAGGTAGCTGCTTTTTTCTCTTAGGCGGCTGTGCGGCAGCTTGCCGGTTAGGCGGAAGAAATCCGTTTGGTGGAAAAAATAAAGGAAGTTGATTTCATTGCAGCAATTCGGCGATTTCAGGCGTATTTAGCACCAGCACCTTTTCTTGATTTTTCAATTTGGCGTCATTTGACCAAATGGGAAAGCCAAGCGCCAGGGCCAATTCAAAATAACGGAAATCATCTGGATCGGGGGAAATTGTCTTGGCTTCGTGTTCAAATTTCAAGGATTCGCGTCTGCTGATGATCTTCAATCTGTCAAACAACAGTCTCTCAAGCAATCCTAATTGAGGGAAATCAACTTCAGACTTGTCAAATATTTCTTCCCTATATTTACCGTATTCAAACAACAGGAAATCCGGTGCATAGATATTCAGGTTAGATTGCAGAATAAGCCTCCTGGTGAACGAATTCTTTGAAAAGCATCCGAGGAGTATGTTCGCATCAATTACGACCTCAACTTGTCTTTTTCCCTCTCTTTGCGGATACGGGCAGACATATCCTTGTTGATCTGCCTGCCTATGCGGATAGCGTCTTCGTCCGTAAATTTGCTTTTTGAAAGGGCGGAATCTATCCAATCGAGCATCGCAAGCTTTTCCTCGAACGTCTGCCTTGCTATCTCCCCCCAGCGTATTTCCGGGTGCTTTTTCATTTTCTGGTCTATATCCTCTGAAATATGGAATGTCCTGTTTGGCATGGCCACATACACCACATATAGCGAATAAGTCGGATATCGGGCAATTTGCCGCCTTATTCTCATATTGCGTTTTTTCAAATATTTTACTTAAACGCAATATTCCACATATTTCGAATATTTTAAAGGTTTCGGTTGAGAAGAGCATGGATGAAAGGGGCGGAATCAGAAATATAAGCATTCGGTAAAAAATTAGTAAACTTGGAGTTGATTTTCACGAAACTCATTTCAGCTCGCTCTCCAAATCCTCTATCGAATAGCTTGACTTGAAGCCATGCTGAACCGCATAGGTTTCGAATTCCCGAATGTTCATACCGGCTTTATCCGCGACCTCACTGATCGAAATCTTTCCGCCAGAGTATTTTTTGAGCGCCTTCTCCTTGCGGTATTTGGCTAGCGCCTGCTTTTCTGAAAGGTATTTCTTTCTTGAACTTTTCATTCCAAGCTCTTCTTCTTCCAGCTTCCTTGCAACCATTGCAAGCTCGACATCCTTGACCAAATTATATTCCTTGTTTAGCGCAAAAATGCCCATCCGCAGCGCATCGGTTTTGGAGCGCGCCAGCCCCACATCGACTGCTTTTTCCAAAATCATTTCCGGAAGCCCAACAAATCTTAGCGTAGTTCGCATGCTAATCACCCTCTAATTGCATGCTAATTATGCGTCAAACAACTATATATACGTTTTCTTGGAACATTTTATGGTTTAGAGGAAAAGTTCCATTTAATTGTTGGGTAGAAAAAAAAATCAAAAAAGAGTTGATTTACATAGATTTTTATCATGGGCAATGCTATTATGAATATGCCAAAAGAAGCTGCAAGAAGGCTGGAGCGCGTTCTTGTCGGATGGATGCTCGGAGGAACTCCGGTTAGCTTATTAAGAGCTCGCGGAAAAACCCAGGAAGAAATCGCTTACAAAAGGGAAGAGGATAAATCCGACAAGGCCCTACTAGGCGGAGTTGCCAAGTTACTAGCCCCTTCGTCAGGTACTGGAAATAATTTCGTACGGACTGATTCAGAAGAGAGATCCACACTAATTGCAAAAACAAATACGGATTCTATGAAAATGTGGGAACCAAGGCTCCTTGAGGCGGGCAAATTTTATGGTAATAAAATTGCAGGAAAAAAATTGAATTTTGTTGTCGAACATTTGAAAGATCGAATTGCGTTCCATTTCAGCAAAAAATAGAAATTGGCAATTCAGAATCGACATTAAATACGAACTAATTACCTCCAAACAACTAAATAACCCCAATTTTCCCTCCGTTTCCGTAAATTGACCGTTTTTCTGCTGGAAAAGGGGCGAATGATACCATCGGGAATTGCCGAATTATTCCGTTTCCTAATTGACGCATTCACGAGGGAAGGTTTAAATATCCCGCGATGCAAAACTCCTCTCCGCATAACTGGCATGCAGCTATGCGTTAAATGCTACAGACCCGGTAAATCAGAGCTTTACGCTATGACTGATCTTTGAAGTGGGCCTGGCTACTATGATTCCATGATTAGTGCCTAGCACGCTTCATTCCACTGTGGCGAAAATGGGAATTTGAGTAGGTTTGAAGCTTCAAATTCGACTCAGGTGCTGAGGAGCAAACGCCATTAGTTCTTGCGATTCGTATCGTATTCAGCGTTTAGCTGAGTACACAGCCTGCTGTCCTAACCGATGGCAGGCTGTAATACCAGTTGATCCTGCTGGAGGATACCGCTATCAGAATTCGATTAAGCCATGCAAGTTTTGCGTTGGGGCTTCCCAACGCAGCGAACGGCTCAGTAACACGTACTTAACCTACCCTATGGAGGCGCACAACGTCGGGAAACTGACGGTAATACGCCGTAGCTCTGGATGTCTGGAACGACGCCAGAGCAATAAGGATTGCAAATTGTAGCAACTCCGCCTTAGGATGGGAGTGCGGCTGATTAGGTAGTTGGTGGGGTAAAGGCCCACCAAGCCTATAATCAGTAGAGGCTATGGGAGTAGGAGCCTCGAGATGGGCACTGAGACAAGGGCCCAAGCCCTACGGGGTGCAGCAGGCGCGAAAATTCCGCAATGCGCGAAAGCGTGACGGGGGAACTCTGAGTGCTTCCCTTACGGGAAGCTTTTGCCCAGGTTGAATCCCTGGGAGAATAAGTAGTGGGTAAATCCTGTGCCAGCCGCCGCGGTAATACAGGTAGTACAAGTGGTATCCACGAATATTGAGTCTAAAGCGCCCGTAGCCGGCTTGGCAAGTCCTCTGTGAAATTTACAGGCTCAACCTGTAAGCGTGCAGTG
>ERZ1292640.1851-Hain-H43-02um-R1-1851-length-17305-cov-7_pt1 | contig 17305 bp, 10 predicted proteins | sample MGYA00564404_ERZ1292640 | MGnify/ENA primary metagenome ERZ1292640 (study PRJEB36523, sample SAMEA6512636) | groundwater metagenome | collected 2019-01-08 | study: AquaDiva: Metagenomics assemblies of 32 groundwater samples
GGCGGGCTCACACACCGCCAGATGCGGACCGGGCGCTGGCTGCGGTCGTTCACCGAAGACGTCATCGGCTTGCCGTCGGCCAGGAGCGGCGCAACACGGAAATCCGTCGAAGGGTCCACTGGGGCGGCGAAGGCGGCAAAGTTCTCCTGCCAGTCCTCGGCGTAAAAATCGGGCCAGACGGCGAACGCCGGGGTCGGCTCCCACCGCAGGACATCGCTGGCGCGGTTGTAGGTCTTCTCGAAGGTCATGGATCGGTCTTCGCTTAGTGGCAACCGCAGGGTGACGATGACCGATTGGTCCGCTTCGGCCACCTTGAGCATGTCGGCGTGATCGACCAGGTCCTGGAGATCGAAGTACTCGAAGAAGGCGGGGGTGAGGGGCAGCGAGAGCTTGGCCGAGCCGCGCTGCATCGTCGCGCTGCTCAGGGGCACCTCCACGAGTTTGGGGGGGAAGAAGCCTTCCTCGGGGAACACGTAGGGCACATTGTGTTCCTGGCCGCTGCGGGTAGCGAACTTGTCCCCGCTGGGACCGCGGAGCGCGGCGATATCCACTTGGTCGGCGAGCACCGACCCCCACAGGCGCTTGCCCTCCAGGGATCTGGTCCGGGACAGGGCCAGCACCTTGCGGTCGCCGAGCTTTTTCGACTTCAACAGCAGATCGCTGGTCGCCGCCGGCCGCGCGGCTTCCGGCGGGAACAGCAGGAACCTGCTGTAGGGCGCCTCGGCAATCAGGGCGTGCGGCGAGAGAGCGTCGAGGGTGACCTCGGCGCGGGCATAGCGTTCCAGATCATGTCGCCAGGCTTCCAGTTCATCGGCGACCTTTCCAGCCTGGGTCTCCAAGTGCTCCGGCATGCCCCAGTTCTTTGCTGCCTGCACCCGTTCGACCCAGCGGAGCAACTGCGCCAGTTCTAGCGAGTCACCCCGGCCGCGGGGGTCAAAGTGGCCGATCGGATCGCAGAGGCGGCCGTTCCGGACCCACGGGATGCTACCCGGGGCAGTGTACTGGCCAGGGGTGTAAGCGATCGTCCAGGGCGAGGTGGCGCCGATCAACTGCCCACCGCAGCGAATGAGCCACCAGCGGTTCCAGTCGTCCTGAGGTCGGGGCAACTGCTGGCGCAGCATGGTGCGCAAGTGCAGATCGTCTCTGCCAACGCTGCCCACCTCCGAGGTGGCGGTCTCGTCGGCCGGCGGCACGTCGTACTGTTGCACCGTCACGCTGAACCCGGACCACGCCTGGAGCCCGAATACGGCCAGAAGGCCTCGCCACTCGCTTACAACGGCCTGGTGCAACGGGCTCTCGGGGTCGCTCAGGGCTTGATAGAACAGGATGGGCCGGGCGAACACCGACGGAACACTGTGGGCGACGCTCACGTCGCCGATCTGACCCTCAACCAGGATGTCGGTGGCGAACTTGGCCAGGAAGTCCTTGGCTAGGCTATCGTCCTTCCAACGGCCGGTGTCAGGGTTGGCCAGTTGCCTGCCCCGGCGGAGCGCGTTGAGGAAGAAACGGTTGGGCATTTCAAGACTCCTTCTTCTTGTATTGGCGCCGGATGAAGCGGGCGGCCGCCTCGCCCAGCAGGGTCAGGTAAGCGCTTGCTCCGCCGCCGCCGCCGGCGGCCTTGGCCACGTGCACGGCATCGGAAAAGAAACGGTCCATTGAATCGAGGCTGGCGTCGGCGGCGCTGTCGGGGTAGAGCAGATTGGCCAAGCGGCTCGGATCAACCTGGAATCCCTCCTGGAGGCGGGCGTTTAGGGCAAAGCGGTTGAGCAGGCGGACACGGTCGCCTTCGGTGCAATGGATCTCGCGCCACCATGGGTAGTGATAACCACGGAAGAACTCGCTGAGGAGGGCAAACTTGGCCCGGCCCTCGGCACTGGTCAGCCAGTCTTTCTTGGTGGCGAAGCGCTCGAAGTACCAGGGGAGGCAGTACGGCTTCTGGTCGATGTCTTCCTTCTTCAACAGCGGTTCGAAGAAGCCCAGGTGGGCCGCCCCGGTCAAGGCGAACTGGAGCAGGCAGGTTCCCACCCGGTCCCGGTCCAGCTCGAGGAACGGCAGGTCCATCCACCGGACGACGTTCTTGTTTTTCAGCCCCTCGTCGGTGCACTCTTCCGGACCGGCGTAGCGGCAAGCCTTGGTGGCCAGGTCGCCAGCGAAGAAGTCCAGGCAGGCGAGGGCGGCCAGCAGATCGACGAAATGCGCCGGGTTCTTCTGGCCGGGGCCTCCCACCTCGTAGAGGACCTCGGCCGGGCTGTCGTCGCCCAGCCAGTACATGGCATCGAACTCCCAGTCGTTGTTCTCGCGCAGATGATGGTAGAACTGCACGGCCGCGCGCGTAGCCACAGGGAAGTACTCGGCCCTGGCCCCCAGTTGCCTTGCGCCGCCTTCCTGGCCCGGGGCGGCGGCCGCGGCCGCCCGGAATTGAAAGTACGGCACCAACGCGACAACGCCGATCTTGAGCCGGTCCCTGTTGGTTTCCGGCATCGTGCGCAGGAAACGGGCCAAGGGGTGAATAGCCGAGGCGCCGGTGCCGCCGAAAACCGAGCCCACGATTATCACCTTCGAGCCTTCCGGCTCCGACACCTCGGTCTTGATCTTCTCGGTCAATTGGCTCCATGGCTTTTGATGGCGGTAGAGCCACAACAGCGACATGGCGGCTGCGCCGATCGCCGGATGGCCGCGGAAGCCGATGTCGGTCTTCATGATGAGCTCGTCATCGGTGAAGAAGAGGTGGACAATATCCTTCGCCATGGGCGCGAGCAGCGGGAAGTTGACCACGTCGGCGAACCTCTTGTTTGGCCCGACCGGGCTCCAGACCTTCAGCCCCGCCTCGGCGTCTTCGGTCTCAAGCAGGTCCAGGACGGTGCGGAAGAATGGCAGCTTTCCAAGCTCCTGGCCTGCGGGGCGGAAGGTCCTGCGGCACTCGACGTACTTGTTCACCAGTTCCTTGGCTCGCGTGCCATTCCCATTGGAGGCATCGGGGTCGATGACCAGGAGCCGCAACTTGTCCGGCCCGAGTCCGGCGGCGCACAGGTGCAGAACCGCTTCCAGGATCCGGGTACCGGTTCCTCCGGCGGAAATCAGCGTCGTCATGTCACTTCCCTCCAGTGCGAAGGCCCCGCTTGCGGCAGAACGGCCACAGCGGGCGATAGCGGAATTTCGGCGGCGTGATGCCCGGGATGAGGATGCCCAGGTAGCCCAGCAACAGGCAGCCAAGGAATGTCCACAACGCCAGTGTGGTGGCGGTGTACGTGAGCCCGCCAGCCTGGTCCCCGAACTTCTCGCCGTAAGTCCATATGCAGATCATAGCCATCACGATGCCGGCCGGCACCGAAAGGCAAAGCCAGTAGATCGGAGTGTAGGGTGCGAAGACGTCGGGAGGCGCATGGATCTTCTTCCTGGCCGCCGCCGCGCGGTAGATGAGCACCGTCGCCAGCACAGCCAGCAGAACGACCAGGATGTAGCTGGCCGCCATCGAGTTCAAGTATTGCTCCCAGTCCTCGCCCAGGATGTTGCCGTCGGGCGGATCGTGCATCCAAAAGAAGATCCTGTTCATCAGTTACCTCTCCTGACCGCGATGTAGTGTTCGCAGAATACGTTCTTCTCGGTGATGGCGCGCACCATGGCTTCCACCAACAACGCCAGTTGATAAGTCTTGTTGCCGACCATCGGGCTCTGGTCGCTGTCAGTGTTCCAGGAGCGCACCCATTGCGGGGGAGCGAGGTTACCCTCGCCCGGCCGCATTCTGACCTGGTACACCTCCCAGACCTTCGGAGCGGGGCGTGGCAGCCGGTAGCTCACCTGGAGCCCCTCGCCCGCTCCGGCCCCGCTCTTTTCGACGGTGACGCCGATCGTGGCTGAGACGGGCTTGGTGAACCGGCGGCCGTCAAAGGTGCACTTGCGGACCTCGAATCCGATCTTGCGGGGGGAATCCAGCGGCAAGGTCGTCTGCGTCAGGTATTGGAGCGCCAGCAGGCTCTCCCGCCCTTGTGGCCGCACTTCGTGAAAGGTGGTGTACCAGGTGGTCGCCCCGGACGGAGACTGCCCGCCCCGGCGTTGGGAGTACCGAGTCCACGGCGGCGGACTGGAGGTCCGGGCCGGCAGAATGTCCTTGACCACCGCCGGGGTTTCGGTCGGGACGAAGGATTCCGGCCGGCTGAGCTTATCGAGCACGTACCTGTCAAGACGATCCATCGAGGGCCGATCCGGTGCGATCACCAACAGATAGAAAGGCCGCCCGCCGCCCGGCAGGGCCTGGTTGAGTTTCAGCGCGAGGCTCTGGCCCGTTTGGGGAAAGCTCTCGATGTAGTAGAGGCCATCGAAACTCGAGCGGACGCCAATCAGCCTCAGCTCGAGGCCTGTGGCTGCGACTTTCAACAGCGATTCGACCAGCGCAAGCTGGCTGGTGCCGGTCTGCGACTGGACCAGGTCGCTGACGAGGACCGAGATGTGGCCGGCATAGGGGTTCTGCGAGATCCGGTCGAGCAAACTGTGAAGCGGGGTATCGGTGCCGTCGAAGAAGGCGGGCAGCAGGAACTGGTTCGGATCGGCCTGGTTTACCGTGTCCATGGTCCTTGAGAACTTGTACCTGACCATGCGGTACTGCCCGGTGGTCCCGGTCTGGAGCACGTGCTGAAGGATCTGCCGGTAGCTAGAATTGGCTGCCGCCCCTTGTACAAACCCGCGCATGGACATGGAGGCGTCGATATAGATGTCCAGGTCGGTGACCACTGGTCCAGGAGGAGGGGGAGGCGCCTCGCCAAGGAAGGCCTTCCTGGCCGCGTCAAGACCCGGGTCACGCGCCGGGCGGCAGGCGGTGGTTTTGAGCAGGAGAACAGCGGCCACAGAGACAGCGAGGCCGGCAGAACACCAGGCGAACACCGCTGGCTTCATATCTATGGCACTCATACCACTTTCCTTGACGCTTGGCAAGAGGCTCGAGCGGGGAATCCGTGGTCCATGGACTCAGTCCTTCTTCCGACGAATGATCGTGCTGAAGAACACGCCCGCAAGGAAGACCTCAAGGACGTTTTCGATAACCACCCACCAACGCGCCTCGGAGCAAACCGGCTTGATGTCGCCGTAGCCGGTGGTGGTGAAGGAGACAAAGGAGAAATACAGCATGTCTTCCAGCGTAGGCTCCCCAGGCTCCAGAGACGCCCGGCTGGCGGCAGGATCGGGGCTGAGCGGCCAGATCGTGACGCTCGTGGCGCGCCAGCGCGCCTGGTCCAGTTCGGGGCTGTCAACCTCTGGTATCTCCCTTGGCCACAGAATTTCCAGCTTGCGGAGGACCTCGGGAGCTTCGGGCTGCTCCTTGGGCTGGATAGTGTATTCGGCCAAAACCGCGTCGTCGATGGCGATACGCAATGCTGGAACCTGGGGGGAAGCTGGATGGTCCGCAGCGACCTCGCGCAGCCACTCTAACAGACGCAAGCGCGTCTGCTTGGCGCGGCTGGACGCCAGGAATTCGTTCCCCTCGGCCGCATCCGGCTGCCCTTGCGGGTAAGGTCTCCGGTCGGCCCCGCCCACAATGCGCACCCGGTAGCGCGGCGAGCCGCGGGGATACGGTTGCGTGGAGAGGTCCTTTGCGAAACCCTCGAAACGCGCTCTCTCTTGGGCGTTGGTCGGAACTCTTCCGCCCTCGTTTAGCTCGAACTGCTTGTCCGGCTCCAACTCCGGGCGGCTGCTGGCAAAGAGGAAGGTGGCCTGGAAGGGTTCGGCCTCACGAAGCTGAGCAGCGTCAGAGCGGAACTGCGGTTTGTCCTGGACGAACACCGACAGCGTCGGCATCCGAGCACGGATCAGGCCCAGGACGGCCCGCGGATCGACCACGTACGGCATCCGGCTCTCCGAGACACGCGGGGGCTTCCGGTCGAAGTAGCTGGCCAGGAAGAAGTTATACTTGGCGATCTGACCGACATAGATGAGATGATAAACGATGCCGAACGCAAAGCCGACCGCAGAATAGGAGATCAGAATCGCCAGCAACCGGCGCGGAAGGCTAGCCCGTTTCATCTCGGGACGTAACACGCAGATGGTCAGGATCAGGACTGCCAGGAGGATGTAGACGCACGCCAGCAGGTAGGACCAGCCAAAAGGATTATCGGCGTCCCGCACCGAAAACAGATGGTGAAGCGCTGGCAGTTCGTCTATGAGGTCCGCCAGCGTTTCGGTCGCGTTCTCGCGGGAAAGGTTCTTGACAGTAGTGTCGATCCGATCCGCGTCAAACTTCTCAAACGCTTGCCCGCCTGCGGGTTCCAGGCTGGGATACCAACTACCGTAAAACCGCGTCAGGCAAAGGAGCAGAAGCGCCAGAATGGCGCCCACGCAGAGTTGCGCCACACAGAGCACTTTAGCCGAGCGTCGTACCGGGGCGGTGAATACCAGAGTGCCTGACCGGCTGAGGCGCCAAAGGTAAACGAGCGCCACGAGAGCTAAGATGGCCAGCGGCACCCAGTGACAGCTCATGATCAACCAGCCGACGCCAAACACGCCGGGCACAGCCAACAGGTAGGGGGGCCAGGCTGGGGTAGACAGCGGTGGGCGACCCGGATTCGAGCGAACAAGCCCCATGATGCATAGTGGCATGGCCAGCAACAACCAGGTGGTTACCGTGCAGATTGTCCAGGCGGCGCTTCGGACGCTCTTGCTGGACGCAATCTGGTACCCATAGGGCAGGAAATATCCCGCCAGCAAGCCCAGCGTATCATCGCCTTTGAGGATGATGTTGATCCGGTCCACCTTGTCGTGGCCATATGCATATGGAATCTCGCCTCGCGGCCTGGGACGTGGTGACTCGACCGGCTGTAAGTAGAGCGCGACGACCAGTCCAAGCCCCAAAACGAGAAGGACGCGCCAGTTCTCGGGCGTCGGGAGTGGCGCCTGCGGCAGTTCCCTGAATTGCCGCCACAAGTTCCCGAGGAGTCTCCCCGTTGCTCTCAGCAACTCATCCTCCCCACCCGCCAGCCTGCCGGGCCGGTCAGCAACTGCCCGGCTCTCTTATCTGATGCTGTGACTTCTTGGCATCTTGCCGCCTGTCCATAAGAGCCTATATAATCCCGGTAGCCATGTCAAGGTAGTTCAGATCCGGAGATCCGGAAAGATTCGGAAGTCTCAGCGGCCACGTCTCGTCGAGCCGACTTTGAGGAAACCGTCGGCGCCTTCTTGATGGAACCCGGAGTGCGGCCTCATCTGCAAGACCGCTTCCTCTTTCGCCTGCTGCGCGAGGGTACAGTACCGAATGCCACCCTGACCGCGGGCAGTGCCGGAGGGGAAGCGGCTAAAGAAGAAGATACCGCACGCCGAGGACGGGGGAGACGCCCAACTGGCGCGCGAGCCGGGGCAACGGCGCGGCCGAGACGGCCCCTACCGCGCCTTCGTCCAGAGGGCCTTCAGGTCGCCTTGCGGCAGATCGACGAGCTTCCTGACTTCGTCGACAATGACTTCGGCGATCATCCTCTCGGCTTTCTGGCCCGCCTCCGTCTGGCCTTCGCGGGAGATTCTGCCCAGTTGAGCCCATGTCTTCCGTAGGGGCCGCCGACAGGCGTTCAGTTGTTTCTCCCGCCGATCAGCCGGGACCTGTTTGAACGCCAGCACAACTTCGATAAACCTTCGCGAGCGCCTGAGATCCTCGGCGATTCGGCCCGGCACGCCTGTACGGACAAACTCCTTCAGGTCGATCTCGGTGAAGCACTCGTGGGCCCACTCGCCCCAGCTTTCCCGGACGTGCTTCTTCTGCTGCGCGGCAATGATATCGGCCAGGGCGGCGAGCGCCTTCTGCTCGTCGCCGCCACCGGCAGAACCGGCTTGGTCTGTGCCAGGGGTGGCGCAGTTTGCCGCCCCCGAGCACGCCAGCACCACCGCGAACGCAATCGCCAACACGCACATAAGCCTGCCTCCTTCCTCGTTAGAGTCTCGCCGTCGCCCGGCCGCCACCGTCCGGTCCCGCCCCCGGAACGCTTTGATCCAGCCCCAGAAACAGAATGTCACGAACTGTCTGATAGGCGGACCGGGCCGGAGCCGCACGCTCAATCAGAAGCTGCAACCGCACCAGTCCCTGATTGAAGTGAGATCCCACCACCGCCTGCTCTCGCGCGGCAATGTCCTCAAAGGCCTTCTGCTTGCCCTCCAGGTCGGCCCGAAGCCGGGCGTGCTCCTGCTCGAGCGCCTCCTGCCTGGTGCGAAGATCCCGAACTTCCTTGCGCCCGCGCCGCTGGCCCCGGAATTTCCAGAACTCATGGAAGGCGAGCAGGTAAAACAACGCGGCGTCCACCGTCACCGAAATCGACACCGCCAGGATCGTGTCGCGGATCTTCTGTTTCTCCGCTTGGCTGATGGTGGTGGTGGCGTCCCCCGTCCTGATCACGCTGGCGATTTCCCGGGTGTCGGCCAGAAGCCAGACGCTGTAGACGTTCAGGACGGCGATGGCCACCAGCAGCAGCACCGACAGCGCGTGCCGCGCCTTCCGCCCCAGCGGGGACAGCACCGACAGCTTGAGCGCCTGCCACGGGTCGGCGACGTTGAAGAGGCTGGCCAGGACCGCGTGCAGGATCAGCGGCGGGGTGGATGGGGCGGCGGCCAGCACCACCCCGAGCACCGTCCGCGGCTTGACCGCCAGCAGCCAGGGCAGGACGTTCCAGTTCAACACGAAATCAGCCCAGACGCACACGCAGAAGCACAGCCAGGCGAAGGCGCCTCCGACCAGCGAACCGCCGGCCAAGCCGCCAAGCTGTTCCTCGGCCTGCGCGAGCCGGCGGACGTTCCCCTCCATCTCACGCCGTTTCCGCTCTTCGGCCAACCTGGTGCCGGCCAACTCCCGTGCCTCGCGCTCGTGGAACGCCTGCCCGACGCGCGCGCTTTCAACCTTGAGGACTTGCCCCATCTGCGCCTGGACCTCCGGGCTGACCGGGGGTTCCAGCGACTGGAGCATCTGATCGAAGGACACGATCGAGACGGTGGTCCACACGGTAACATCCCGAGCTTGATCGACCTCTTCCATTGGCTTTTCCTCCAAACTAACCGCCGACAACGACGGAGACTACGCGAACCACCCGCGAAGGTCCTCACCTCTCTGGAAAGCGGACGGGTCTGGAACGACCTCCAGCGGCGTTTCCTTCCGGCCAGCACGGCTCGCGCCCGCGCAGCGCACGCGGGCGGCGCGGGCCAACTGCTTATAGTGTTCATACTCGGCGGACAGTTCCGCCAGGTAGTTGGCGATCCACTCGTCCACACGCGCCTGCCGCGCGTCCGCGGCGCGGCCCCGGCGCCCGAGCCAGGCGAGCCGGCAGCCCAGCCCCCACCTGGCCAGGCCGCGGCGCGTACCATTCCATAGGCGACCGGTGAAAACCTGCGCATCCCGGCACAGGCCGGGCAGCAACCCCAGGTAGGCGAGGAGCGCGGCCGCCGCGCAAGCGAGCACGGCCCAGCCCCGCCACCCCAGTTCGATAACGAAGCCGTCCAGGCACAGACCGGCGGCGACAAACAGGGAGACCACGGCCACCACCGAGAGCGGCCCAGGCCCCCCGGTGCCGGGTGCGGGGTCCGATTGCTGACGCCCGGCGGCGTTCTCGCGCCCCTGAAGCCGCTGTCGCAACTCCTGCTCCCAACTGCGTAACAGAGCCGGGGACAAGGCAGGCCCGCCTCCGGCGAACAGCCGCCCGGCCAGTACCCGGAGCTGCGGCTCCACCCGCTCCCGAAAGTTGTCCGGCAGGTCGTACAGAACCGCTTGGGACGCCCATTCGGGGATTTCCGCGCGGATCCGGGCGACCCCCTCCTCGACCTCCTCCCGCACCGATCCCTTCAAGTAGAAAGCCATGATCCGCCTCCTCATCTGTAATCCGAGTCGAATGAGACCAGAGTGGCCCCCAACCCGGTGAGGACCATCCGCCAGAAGCACTCCAGCGTCCGACGGTCGTTAGTCCGCCGCGGCGCACCGATCCGCGGGGAATCCAGCACGCACGTGATCGAGACCCCGGCCAGCAGGTCCTTTTCCAGGCGGTGCCGGGCCACAGCAGCGGCGACCAGCTCTGGCATGTTTTGGTCCGTGAGCCGCGACCTTTCCAAGTCCAGTTCCGGGGTGCTTTCGAGCATGTCACTCAGGAACAGCGCTTCCCGAGCCCGCTCCGGATCCTTCCGGATGCGGGGAAGCGCCTCCAGCAAGCGCGTCTGCCGGGAGCGGACCGAGCTCTGCAACGCCTCTCGCAGCCAGGAGCGGCCGCTGGCGAGTACGGCGGCCACTTCCCGCCTGATCGCCATCGTGGTATCCATGTCGGCGTCCGGGGGCAGGGCCCGGGGCGTCTCGCTGAACAGCGACGCCGCGGCCCCGGACTGGTCGTGGATGCCGTAAATGTACAGCGCGTCGCCGGCCCGGAAACGGCTGAACACCCGGTGCTCGGCCGCCGCAGCCCAGTGTTCTAACTGTTCGCGGTCCGGTTGAAGAGACAGCGACTGGTCAACGAAGACCACGAATAGGACCGGGCGGCGGGCACCCTCATCGGAGGCGGCGACGCCATCGCAACCGAGCGTGCCGAGGATGAGCCAGCAGGCCAGCGCCGCGACGTGCTTTTGAGGGCCATGTGTCCGCATGATGCAGAATGCTTGGCCGGTGGCGCAGTTCTGACACCGGCGGTTTCGCGGCCAAGGCCCGCCGTGAGGCGTGTCAGAACATGCCGCCCCGGAGCGCATTAACAAAGGACCCCCTCTGCCGGTCCGGCTGGCGCCCAAACGCGCTGCGGGTCAGGGAAAAGGGTTGCGGCCTATGACTGCCTACGCCTATAATCTCTCAAGACCCAGCCCAACGGATCAGGAACTGACGAGTTCCCGACGCCCGTGGCTGGGTATCCGGCAGTGGGTGGGGGTGACGCCTGTGGGCAACGCCCTAGTTACTGAGGCCGAGTTCACGGCCTGGGCGGCCGGTGACGCCGCGGCCTTCGAAGTGTGCCGGGAGAAGCTTTGCCTCGGCGATGGGGGCCTGGCGGAGCGGCTCCTGGTCCGGCAGGTGGGCTCCACGCGGGTCTTGTTGGGCAATCCCGATTACGCACGTGCCGCCGCTATCGAAGACTTGGATTGCAAGGTCAGTGGCGGTGCTCTCATGGTCGGCCCGGAGGGGCCCGGCCGGGAGACGGCGCGGGCGCTCAGCCCTAGGGAATTCGTCCGGGCCGGGTGGCGTGGCCCGCGGGAGTTCCACGCCTTGTTTCGCGCTATCCTGCGGCGCCACTGCGCTCGGGCGGTGTCCGACCGGCTGTGGTTCACTGCCGAGGGATCCGCCGGGGAGCGCTCGGCTGACGAGGACGAGCCGACCACCCGGCTGGCGGTCCAGTCGCCCGAGGAGGGAGTGATCAATCGCACGGATCTCCCCGAGCACATCCAGCAGCATATCCGCGAGCTTTCCGTATTGGCCGAGGTTCTCCGCGGGAACGGCCAAAGCGCCGTTGCCGATCTCGTGGAAGCCATCATTGATACGTTGGAAGCGGTTGCCGGGGGCGCCCAAGAACTGCTGGAGGACCCGCGCGCATTCCGGGAGGCTGTAAGAGAGAGGTTGGGCCTCAGCCCGAACGCTTTTTATCAGCGGTGGCACAGATACCTGGGGGTTCTCACCGAGCTGAGAGAGTTTCTTTCTCCCTGGCTGGTGCTGCGGGCGCGGAGGCAACTGGTTCAGGAAGCGGAAGACGCGGATGCCGATTGCGCGCAGCAGCGCGGGCGGCTTATGGAGGCTCATGCAGCGACGCTGGGGGCTGTACATGACTTCCTGCGCTGGACCATCGCCGAGCAGAACCCGCACTACCAAGGCTGTGGACTGGAAAGGATCCGCTCAGCCAGAGTATGGGAGCTGACCGGCGGTCGCCGCGAGGTTCTTCTGCGCATTTGGCCACCCGATGGGGGAGGTTTCTCGCCTTTCTGCCACCGTTTCGCCTTGCTGGACGGCGACGCCGAGCAGGCGGTGTCGGACCTCGTGGCGGTGTTGCAGGAGCTGGATCACCCACCGAAGCGGCTGATTGGAACCCTGAAGTCGGTCTTCCCGGCTCTTCTCCCGGAGAGGAGGTGAACCAATGCAGGGAGCTTCGCGAGGACCGATGAACTGCGAAGAGGTCCGTGCATCTCTACAGGCGTTCCTCACACGTGAGCTATCGGCACGAGCTCGGGGCCGGTTGGAAGGACACCTGTACTTCTGCGAGGCGTGCGCCGAGGCAGTGACCCAGCGGATGGCCGAGGCCGTCGTTCGCGGGGAGATCCCACAGCCCCCTGGCGTCCGCATTGAGCCTTTGCCGGAGCCTCGAGCCCGGGTAGCCGTGATGTGGCACAAGCACCCGAGGCCGAGCGAGCGGAAGGCAGTGGAGACGGCTCGTAGGTGCTTTGTCGAGATATTCCGGCCGCGCGTACGGCGTGTCCAGAGCGTTTTCGGCGGGTATCCCGCGGGTGCGGTCCTAACCCGGGGCGGGCGCGTTCCCCTCGGGGCGGGGTCCGAGATCCGAATTGACTTCGGAGTGCTGGACAGCTCCTGGAACCTGATCGGTACAGTGCCGGTCGCGTGCCAGCTCGTCCAGCCTCCCAGGATCAGCACTGGCGGAGACTTCAGCCTCGCCCTTCGGGCCGTGAAGGAAGAAGATGCGCACAACCTCGAGGGCCGAGTGGTGATGTGCACGATGAAGCTGGGGAGCGACAGCGGCATCAGCTTCGAGTCCAGGGTAGAGGGCGGGCGGCTGGCCTTCACGGCATCCGGGTTGCCGGAACTGGAGCAAGAGGTCACGCCGCCGATGGAAGTCTTCGAGTTCTGTTTGGCGCCCTGAGAGCGCCGCCACCCGGGGCCGGCGGTGTCAGAACCCTGGGCGCGACCGTGGATTGGTTGGTGGATGCCCTTCTTGATGGGCCAGGGACAAATGGCGCACCGGCACTCATTGAGGGAATCGCCTTTCGGGAGGCCGTGACATGTTTTCGAGGTTACTGCAAAGAGGCCCCGCCATCGTCGCAATTGCAGTGACGATGGTCCTGACCGGCTGTAGTCGGCGCGGCGCTCGGCAAACCGAGCAACTTCGGTATGACTCCGACGGCCGGCTTGTTCGCTGGACCAGCGCCGACGGCAGCCACACTACTATCGGCTACAACAAGGATGGCCTCCCCGTGAGCGTGACGTTCCGCGGCGGCTGGGTGCGCTACGGCTACGACCGCAATGGGAACCGGATCTGGATGGAGGACAAGACCGGTGCCACCGAGTACTTCTATGACGCGTTGGACCGCCTGATCGGCGTCATCTGGAAGCACGGGCCGCGGAAGATGATCCGCTACGAGTACGATCCCTGGTACCGTGTCACCCTGGTGGCGGTCCTGGATCTGGCGTGCATCGAGGGAAGACCGGACTTCAAGAACATCTTGGAACTGGTCCAGCGCCGTGACGCCGTCAGTCAATCGAGATTCGCCGAGCTACTGGAACGGCTGGCTGCTGAAGAGCGCGGCGCGGCGGCGTGTGTGGAGGAGAGCGCGTCGTACCGGTACGATTTCCTCGGTCGCCTGGTGGCCGTGGCGACGCCGCACGGCAGCGTTACCTACTCCTACGACCCCGCCCAGGCCCGCGTGATCCGTCGCCTGCCGAATGGGATCACCACGCGCTTCGATTATTCTCCGGCGGGCCTGCCGACGTCGGTACGCCACGAAACCGGCAGCGGGGCCCTCATCGCCGAGTACCGTTATGAGCACAACGCCGCTGGGCAGGTGGTCAAGGTTCACGAGCGGACGACTGAAGGACAAATAGTCACCTCCTACGCTTGGGACACCCGCGGGTACCTGAGGGAGATTCGGGCGCCCGACGGTGGGCAGGTGCGGTTCGATTATGACGCGATGGGCAACCGAATCCGAACCGAGGGCAGCGCTGGGACAATAGGGTACAGCTACGACCGATGGGGACGGCTGGCCAGCGCTGGCGCTGCCAGATACGAGTGGGACCAGAACGGCTACTTGCGGTCAACTACTGAGGACGGCCGGAAGGTGCAACTGGAATATGAAGGGCGCGGCTTTCTCAGCCTTGTCCGGAGCAGTAACTTGACAGTGAGTTACGCGTGGGATGGCGACGGGAACCTGGTCTCAAGGCGTGCTGGCGGGGATTACACGTACTATCTGCCTGAACCCCTGGCGCCGCTGGGAGCCACCCTGGCGGAGATAGACGAACACGGGAGCATGGCCGCCTCCTACCTCTATGGGGACGAGCTGCTGGCGCGGCGAGAAACCGGCGGAGGATTTTACTACTTCCTCGAGGACGGCTTCCGTTCCGTCCGGCACGTCACCGATCAAGCAGGGAAGGTCGTCGAGCAGGAGGATTACACGCCGTTTGCGGAGCGGCTGCGGGCGGGCTCGGCGAAGATCTCCTTCCGCATGGCGGGCGAGCGCTGGCTGCCGGAGATTCGGATGTACCTGATCGAGGGCCGGTTGTACGACGCCCGATCCGCCCGCTATTTTGCCCCCGACCGCTCCCCGGGGGAATTCTTGAGGTTTGACGCGTTCAACCGTTATGCGCCAAGCTGCCGGCTTTCGGACGCTTTCATGGAGCCGAGGTGCAATCAGTTCCACTCGCTGCCCAGGCGTGCGGCGGCAGCCGCCGCGCAGACCGTTTCAGGCTCCCAAAGCCGGGCCAGAGCTTCCGCCTCGCCGCTCCGTTCTTTCTGGGACACCACCTGGGAGGGCCTGAGAGCAGTTGGTGACTTCTACAAATGGTCCAACCTCACTGCGGGCTTCAAGGGCGGGTGGGAGATTGGCGTACCGCATCCAGGAACCTGGGCTGCCCAGGCTGAGCGCTACGGAGGGCCGGCCGCCAAGAAGCTGGTCCAAGGGATTCTGTTGCAGGCGGTGCTGTACGAGCTCGAACTGGCCAGCGGCGGCCTGTTCAAGGGCGGGCACCTCCCCAAGTTCCGCCTCGGCCCCAGCGGCAGGGGCGCGCCCTGGCACCTTGGGGCCGGTGAGCAGCGCGCGTTCGGGGCCCCGCATCTGGCCGCCAGAATCGGTCGCTTTCTCTATCCGCACTTCTATCCATCGAGGGTGTTCTTCCCCTTTGGCCACGGGCACGGATTGAGTATTCCATACGCCTTGGGGATCTTCTGGCCCGAGATCGGAAAGAAGGACCGGCGCCAGAGGCCCCCTCAAGATCCCTTCAAGGACACCGAGCAGAGACTGGGCGGCATCAAGCTGGCGGGTACGGGCGAGTTCATCGACGCCACCGGCGGCATCACCGGCGCCGTCTATGACCCGGACCGAGAGATCCTGGTGCTGGTGGGCGATCGGGAACTGGACGTTCCCTCCGTCCGGGCGGAGGATCTGGCCGTGGCCTTGCGCCTCGTCTTCGGCCACCCGTCATCCGACGCGGAGTTTACGCTGGATCCGCTGGATCCCCGCAACGTCCGCGGCCCGTGGCTGAAGGCCAAGTACATCCCGGCGCACATTTTGAGCGGGACCTCATTCGGCCAGACGCTGTTCGACTGCGACTGGCTCATGAAACAGTACTCCTTCGGCGTGATCGTGGATCCGGCCGGCAGAATGCGGGAGCGGCGCTCCGCCGTGCCTTGTTTCCGCAGCATGGCCGACCTGTCGTTCGGTTCCGGGCAGGTCTGCCCGGCCGACATCCAGGACGCAGCCGGGCTGGCCGCGAAACTCCGCGCCGGCCGGGACCCGCTGTCTCAATTTGTGCACGCCGGCCTCTCGTCCGACACGCTGCGCCGCCTTGAGCAGCACAACCCGGCCGGCGCCGATTCCCGGGCGCTGCGCAATGCGCTGGCCGCTGACCTCACACGCCTCATCCAGAGCGGCCCCTTGTACGAGCCCCAGCGCTTCAAGCATGTGCCGTTGACGCAGGCGGTGCGCCGGCTCCTGGAGCAAAACCCGGAAGGCGAAGAGCTGGCGGAGTTGAACCGCCTGCTGCTGGGGGCAGCTTACCCGCGCGAGATCGTCGAGAGCGTGCCGTTCGAGGAAAGCGCCCGCACCGAAAGCGGGAGCTGGGCGCGGTTGTGGATTGAGTCCGACAGAACCGAGTTGCGAGAACACGGGAATGCGATTCGCTTTGTGACCGCTACACTACTTGTCAAGGCGAAGAAGATCGTGCCTGACCCGAGCGATCCGCAGGGCTTCCGCGACGTTGAGACCCAGGAAGACCGCACCGCCAGCCAGTTCGCCAGGGAGCTCACCGAGCTCTACGATGAGGTGGCCCGTGAGTCCCCTGAATTCGAGCGCCTGCGAGACCTGGCCAAGGCCATTGCTTTCGCGATGTGGCTGAAGAAGCAAAACATACCAGTGGACATGACCTGGGTGGACGAGTACGCCAACCGCCGCATGGCCACGGTGGACAAAGCCCCGGCCCTCAGCGTTCCGCACGAGAGGCGGAGGCGACGGGAGTACCAGCAGGGCCTGCGCCGGGTGATCCAGACCAGCGTTCGTACGGTCCGTCTGTTCGGCGGGATCCGGCTGAACGTCAGGCCAAAGTTCATTGGCGACGACGGCAGCGCCCGGGAGCTGGAGGCCGCCGTTAGATCGTACCTGGCGCGGCCTGACGCGGCCCCGCTGTTCCCGGTCGAGCTTCAGGGGAGGTCTTTGAGCGCCTCGATTCTGCCGGTCAGCGCCGCCGGGCAGCAGAGGTGGAAGGGGAACCGGACCGTGCAAGCTGGAGGCGCGGTCTACCACTTCGACGGGAGGAGACTCCCGGTGAAGAGCGTGAGCGGGGACGGCGAGGTCGCCGAGTACGACTACGGCTCGAAAGGTGAACTTACGCGGATCAGGGTGACCGCCGGGGGCGGATGGACGCTGACCGGAGAGCCGAGCCGCGAGGGGTCGATCTGGGCTGTGGCCGACGCCCGCGGCAAGACGTGGGTGCGCTACGAGTTCCTGCCCGCGCGGCGGACGGTTGTCGTCCGCCACGATCGCCATGCCGAGAGGGTAGTGCTCGACGAATCGGGCAATGTCCGGGAATATGTCGTCGAGGCGGCGCCGGGGAGCCCCGGCGCAGCGGTGGAATCCGGCCAGTTCCGGTTCGAATACGACCCGACTGGCCGTGTGACCCGGATCCAGGGTACCGGCCTCCCGCCGGTAGACGTCGCCTATGGCGGCGCACCAACTGGACCCGCTCACGTGGATTCTCTGGGCAACCGGACACGCTATTCCTACGACTTCAGCGGCCGGATCACCGAGGTCGGGCACCCTGACGGGCTCGTGGTGAGCTACACCTATAAGGGCTCGGACCTGTCCAGCGTGCGCGTCGCTCAGGGCGGTAGCGAGGCCGAAACCCGCTTCGGCAGCGACGGGGTGATCTCAACCTTGACGGCAACCGATTTCTCGCTGG